>Ga0182749_1000484_pt1 | contig 37083 bp, 33 predicted proteins | sample eDN3rd37CKraftMG_FD_128875 | JGI IMG/M metagenome (GOLD analysis project Ga0182749, IMG submission 128875) | Enriched Miracle-Growth compost microbial communities from Emeryville, California, USA - eDNA 3rd pass 37_C Kraft MG (version 2) (version 2) ...
GGGAGGCTACTCGACATCGGGCCGGCCTTCGGCACTTTCGCCTTTCAGGCGCAGCAGGCAGGCTACACGGTCAGTGCGATCGAGATGGACGCGCGCTGCTGCACGTATTTGCGGGAGCAACTCGGCATCGACGCGATCAGGAGCGAAGCGCCGCAGGAGGCGCTGGCGCAATTTGCCGATCAGGACGTCATCACATTGTGGCATGTCATCGAGCATTTGCCGGACCCTTGGGCTGTCGTCGCCACGGCTGCGCGCAGCCTCGCGCCCGGTGGCATTCTGGTTGTCGCGAGCCCCAATCCGTCGGCCTGGCAGTTCTCGGTGATGGGCAGCGCCTGGCCGCATATCGACGCGCCGCGGCATCTTTATCTCATTCCGCCTGGCGTGCTCGCCGATTTCGCCGCGATGCACGGACTCGATTGCGTCCATCTCTCGACCGAGGATGACGAAGCGCGCCGCTGGAACCGATTCGGCTGGCAGCGCCTGCTGATGAACATGATGCCCGGGGTCTGGACGCAGCGTGCGGCCTTTCTCGCGGGCTGGGGGCTGAGTCTCCTCACCTCGCCGCTCGATCGTCGGCAGGGGAGGGGCAGCGCCTACACTCTGATTCTACGAAAACACGCGCCATGACCCCCCGCTTTTCCGTTCTCCTGCCCACCCGCAACGGCGGCGCCTTCATCGCGGACTGCATCCATTCGGTGCTGTCGCAGGACTTCGCCGATTTCGAGTTGATCGTCTCGGACAACGCGAACGACGATGACACGCCGCGTGTTCTTGCCGGCATCACCGATCCTCGCGTCAAGGTGATCCGCCAGCAGCGCGTGCTCCCAGTCCATGAGAACTGGAATGCGGCGCTCGCCGCTGCGAGCGGCGCTTACATGCTGATGCTCGGCGACGACGACTATCTTCTGCCCGGCGCGTTGCGCCGTCTCGACCAGGTGCTGTCGTCGTCCGGCGATCCGGACTGCGCCCTGTTCAATGGCTTTTCCTACGCAGCGCCGAACTCGGTCGACACGGGGACCGATAGCTATTGGGCGCCGTTCCACCACCGGTACGATGCGAGCTTTATTCCGGGCGTAATCGAGCGCGCAAAGCGTACGGCGATTGTGCGCGACATGTTCCGCTTCCGACAGCGTATTCCCCTCAACATGCAGACGGTCGTGCTCTCGATGGGCGTGATCGGCAGCATGCAGGGCGCCGTTTTCCGCCCGCCTTTTCCGGACCACTATCTTCTCAACTCGCTGCTGATCACCGCCGGAACCTGGATCTACGTTCCCGAGCGCCTGGTCGTCGTCGGCGTTTCGCCGAAGTCGTTCGGGCGTTATTTTTATCGTCAGCAGGGCGGGGCCGGTCTGGCCTATCTCGGAATCGAGACCCGGTTCCCGGGTGCGCTCCCCGGAAACGAACTGCTCAACGGCATGTATCAGTGGCTTATCCTGCTTCTGGAGAATCACTCGACGGCGCTGGGCGGCATCAAGATCGATCGGTCCGCCTACCTCATCCGGCAGGTACGGTTCTGGTGGCTGCAGCTTCGCCACGGAGCGATCTCACGGTCGGAGTTTCTCCGCAGGTTCGGTCTTCTCTCGGCGCGAGACGGCGGTCTCCTTGCAGCCGCCCCGTTCGATGCGGAGGTGTGGCGCAGGTTGTTTTCGACCATTTTCAGGCGGAAGCGAACCCATGCGGAGGCGCTCTGGTCCGGTCTCCGACCCCTGTCGGGCATTGCGAATTGCCGCGAGTTTGCCGGATGGATTGTGAGACAGGATTCGGGAACCGGAACCTGAGGATGGTACAGTGGTGCGCGTTGCCCGCGGACGAATAAGGCCATACAGAACGAGGACCGGTCTTGAATGTTTGCAGGCTGCCTCAAGGCTCGATGGGGCGCTCCGGTTAGAGGTCGGGTAAAGGTTGCAGAACGTGGCGGTCCAACATTCAGGCGAAGTCGACCTCGCCGCGCCGCTGGTGGCCAAGGTGCCGCTCGGCTCATACCCGCGCATCGGTTATTCGCCTTACTCTCCCACCCTGTCGCCGCCGGGAGATCGCCGCCGCTTCGTCAGCTATGCGCGCAAACGAAATCTGCCGTTTGAGATCGCAGACCCGAAGGAGAAATACGACCTCGTCGTCTTGAGCGAGCTCTCGGACATCAGCGTGTGGCCCGATTACCCGCACGGAAAGATGGTGTACGATCTCATCGATTCGTACCTGTCGGTGCCACGCACGCGTTTGAAGCAGTTACTGCGTGGGCCGGCCTGGTACCTCGCCGGGCGGAACCGCAGGTTCCAGGTCGATTTCCTCTCCGGCATCCGCAACCTGTGCCGGCGTTCCGACGCCGTCGTCTGCTCGGCGCCTGAACAACGCACGGCGATCGAGGGATACTGCCGCAACGTGCATGTCATCCTCGATTTTCAGGGCATGGTGGTCGGCCACGCGAAGTCGGATTATGCGGCGCACAGCCCGTTCCGGCTCGGCTGGGAAGGCCTGCCGAGCAATCTCTCGCAACTCGTCCGCATCGCGCCCGTGCTTCGCGCCATGGCGCAACGGGACCTGGACTTGCACGTGGTGACCGATGCGTTCCAGGTGCGGCTCGCCGGCATCCTCGGCAAGGCCGACAGCCGCAAGCTCCTGTCCGCGCACTTCCCGTCCGGCTACGTCTTCCACGATTGGGACGAGGCGACCTGCTCCGACATCATCACCTCGTGCGATCTGGCGGTGATTCCGATCGATCTCGGTGACCCGCTGGTGCGGGGAAAATCGGTCAACAAGCTGCTGCTGCTGTGGCGCATGGGCATGCCGGTGATTGCCGCGGCGACCCCCGCCTATTGCGAGGCCATGGCCGGTGTCGGCACGCCGGAACTGGCGTGCGCCAACGATGCCGAGTGGATCGCGGCGATCGAGCGGATGATGGCCGACGAGCAGATGCGGTGCGAGGCGGCCATACGCGGACGCCGCTATGCCGAAACCGTGTACGGGCCGGATGCCATTTTGGCGCGCTGGGACGCCATGTTCGCGTCGATCGGGTTCGACTTCGGCAGGCAATCGGATGGCCCGTCCGAGCAGAAGGCGGCGTCATGAACGCCTTCGAAGCGGCGCTGCGAGATCGCCGCATTCTCGTGACTGGGCACACCGGTTTCACCGGCGGCTGGCTGGTGCTGTGGCTGCGCGCGCTCGGCTGCCGGGTCACCGGCCTGTCCCTGCCGCCCAATACGACACCGAACCTGTTCACCGCAGCCCGCATCGGCGACTGCGTCGAGTCGCGGATCGGCGACATCCGCGATTTCGGGACGGTGAGGGCCGCGGTCGACGCGGCGCAGCCGGAGATCGTCTTCCACCTCGCGGCCCAGCCTCTGGTCTCGACCGGCTTCGACCTGCCACTCGATACGATCGCGACCAACACGCTCGGCACCGCGCACGTGCTCGAGGCGGCGCGACTCTGCCCGGGCGTCAAGGCGGTGGTCTGCGTGACGACCGACAAGGTCTATGCCGACCACGCCGCTGCCGAAGGTTATGTCGAAACGGATCCGCTCGGCGGGGCCGACCCCTATGCCGCTTCGAAGGCGGCCGCCGAGATCGTTGCGGCCTGCTACGCCGCAACGATGGCGCCGCGCGGCAATGGCTGCCGCATCGCCACGGCGCGCGGCGGCAACATCATCGGCGGTGGCGACTGGTCGAAGGACCGCGTCGTTCCTGATTTCGTGCGCGCGCTCGTGTCGAATGCGCCGCTGACGCTGCGCCGCCCCGGCGCCGTGCGGCCGTGGCAGCACGTGCTCGCATTGGTGCATGGCTATCTCTGTCTCGCTGCGGCGCTGCTTGAGCCCGGGGACCGGCCGCTCGATGCGTTCAACTTCGGCCCGGCCGAACCGGGCGCCGTGTCGGTCGGCGAATTGGTCGAGCGGCTGGGGAAGACCTGGCGCCGTCCCGAGATCGGGCTCACGGAAGGGCATTTCCCGGAGACCGGATTGTTGCAGGTCAATAGCGGCAAGGCGCGCCGCGAACTCGGCTGGGAGCCGGCGCTCGACCTCGCGCGTTCGATCGAACTCACGGCGGCGTGGTATCGCGACTATTACGCCGATCCGGCTGCGGCGCGGGCGCTCACCGAGGCGCAGATTGCCGACTATCGCCGGCGGCTGACGCCGGTCGAGCGTACGGCGGCGGCTGGCTGAAGCGCCCGACCTTCAGCCGGTGCTCCGTTTGCCCGCATTGGCGAAGCCGGTCAGGAGAATGGCGACCAGCATGGCGCCGCAGATCACCAGGATCGTCTGAACGGCCGGCGAGGCATGAAGCGTCGCGGCGGCAAGCGCAGCGAGCGCAGCGTTGACGACAAAGATGCGGCCGACCACCTGCGGCACGCTGAGCGCACCGTCGACCGCTTGCTGATAATAGTGGCTGCGGTGCGCCTGCGTGACGCGCTCGCCGCGCGAGAAGCGCCGCAGCAGCGTGATGGTGGCGTCGGCGACATAATAAAGCGGGAGCAGCAGGGCGGCGGCGAGGTGCTGTGCGGCGAGCAGGATGAGCAGCCAGCCGAGCAAAAGCCCGAGCGGCAGGCTGCCGACGTCGCCCAGGAACAGCCTGGCCACAGGCCGGTTGAACGGCGCAAAGCCGAGCATCGCGCCACAGAGCGCGAGCGCCGCAAACGTCGCGTCCGCGGGCAGGGCGCCAGCCCAGCCGAAGACCGAGAGCGCGGCGGTGACGGGCACCACCTCGGCCACGGTGATCCAGTCGATGCCGTCCATGAAGTTGACGAGGTTGACGAGCCAGAGCACACCGAACGCCATCATCGCGCGCTCAAGCCACCAGGGCAGGAACGGCACGACCCTGAGCGCGGGCGGCAACGCGGCGATCACCATCATGACCGCGAGTGCCTGCAGCAGAAGTCGGGGGCCGGGCGCGAGCGGGCGGATGTCGTCGACCGCGCCGACAAGCGCGAGCGCGGCGCTGACGGCGAAAACGACGGCAAGCCGTCCCGCATCGGCAAATATGTGCGGCGCCAGGATGCCAGCGGCTGCGAGCACAGCGAGGACCGCGACGAGGACGGCGATGCCGCCGCCTTGCGGCGTCGGAATGCGATGCGACGAGCGCGCATTCGGTCGCGCCAGCGCATAGCGCTGCAGCACCGGATGCAGCAGCACGATCAGGAGGGCGGTCAGCGCGGCGGCGCCGAGCAGGATGGCGAGGTCGCTCGCGAGGTCGCGCGTCATGGCGCGGCTCCGGCCGGGGCCTGCATGCGCGCATAGAGCGCCACGATGGCGCGGGCGACGTGCGCACTGGAGAACTCGTCGACGGCGATCTGCCGCGCATTGCGCGCGTAATCGGCGCGCAGGGCGCTGTCGCGCATCATCTGCGCGATGGCGTCGGCGAGCGCGGCGGCGTCGTCGGCGGGCACCAGCAGGCCGGTGACTCCGGGGCGCACGATCTCGCGGCAGCCGGGCACGTCGGTGGCGACCATGGCGCGGCCGCAGGCCGCCGCCTCGAGCAGGCTCTTCGGCAGGCCCTCGCGCCGGGACGGCAGCGCCGCCAGATGCGACTGCGCCCACACCCTGCGCACGTCGCCGACATGGCCGAGCAGGCACAGGCCCTCGGTCTGCCGCCAGCGCGCGAGCGTCTCGTCGGGGATCGATGCCGGGTTCGAGGGGTCGGGGGCGCCGGCGAGCAGCACGCGGATCGGCGTGCCGCGCTCGCGCAGGATTTCCTGGGCTCGCACGAGGACCTGCACGCCCTTGTCGTAGAGCAGCCGGCCGACGAAGCCGACGGTGAAAGGCGCGTCCGGTTCGGGCAGCGGCGTGAGCTCGTCGACATCGATGCCGGAGCCGGGGATGAGCGCCACGCGGGCGTCGGGAACGCCGAGCCGGACGACGACCTCGCGGTCGTCGGGGTTCTGCACGAGCACGGTGGTCCCGGGCCGCGTCATGAGGACGCGCAGCAGCGCCCGCGCCGGCGGCCGGATCAGCCGCGCCTTCAGTGTGTTCGAGGTGAAGACGAAGCCCAGCCCTGCGAGCGCGTTCAACGCGTGTACCGACAGACCGATTGCGGCAAGCGAGCCGAGCACGGCCGGGGCAAAGGCGACGTGATGGACGATGTCGGGTTTGATGCGCCGATAGAGCGCGCGCACGGCGCGGATCGTCTCGAGCGCAGCCATCGGGCTGGTCGAGCCGCGCCGCCAGGGGATCGGATGCAGGACGAAGCCCTCGCGCTCGATGGCGGCGGCGCCGTCGACCACGCGCGTCGCCACGTGCACCTCGTAGCCCGCGTCACGCGCCGCGCGCGCCATCGGCAAGCGGTGCGAGAGGAAGTACCAGTCCTCGGAGACGATGTAGACGAGGCGGGGCATCAACTGCGCAGTCCGGTCGCCATGCCGACTGCGCACCAGTATGGGGCGATATCAGAAAACCGGATTTGCTCCAGGCCGGCATCGCGCATCATGCGCTCGATTTCGGACCTGGTGAAACGCTTTTCGAGTTTCGTGCAGAAACGATCGTAGGCGTCCGTACGCATCACGTAGAATGACTTGTCGGAGTAATAGGCGAGCGGCATGCCGGCCGTGCGCCAGCGGACCATCGCGGCGAGCGCGGCTGCGCGCGCCATCGGCCAGTACACGAGTGCCGCAATGATGCCGCTGACGACAAGCCGCAGGGCGTGCGGCTGACGCGACAGGATCACGCGAAGGCCGTCGGTCACGCTCCACAGGCGCCGGTACCAGGACGGGCGGTTATCGAAAGCGTAATAGAGGTAAAGCAGGAACGGTGCTCCCGGCTTCAGTTTGGCGGCTATGGCCCGAACGGCGCCTTCCGTGTCCGGCACGTGGTGCAGGACGCCGAGCGAGAATGCAAAATCGAGCGAGGCGTCGGGCAGGGGGATATCGCCGACGCTGCCCTCATGAAAGGTCACGTTGTCGAGCGCGCGCATATTGTCGCGGGCGACCGCCAGTGCCGCCGGGCTGGCATCGAGCAGGTGCAAGTGGCCCACGCGGGGCGCGACCAGCATCGACCAGCGGCCGCTGCCACAGCCTGCGTCAAGGCCGACGCTGTCGTGCGACAGCTGTTGCCATGGGAAAATGTGGAAATAACTGTCGAATATCGCGGTGCGTTCGCGGCGCGAGAGGTTGCCTTCCTCCTGCCTGAACGTCGTCCATTCGTCGCCGAAACCTTTGGCGACGTCGGAATCGACATTCTTCTCCGGCCTCTTCTGCATCTGGCCTATCCGGCTCCTCCGTTGGAGCGTCGCAAGGTGCGGTGCCGCTTGGATAGGGACATAGCGCCCGACCGGAGCGCTCCGCAAGCGGGTTTCCGAGCCGGGCGCAGGCCCAGGCAGGATCGCCGCCGTCTACCCGGCACTCAGCAAGTGTTTCTTCGCTTCCGCCCATAAACGTTTCCAGGATATCGCGAAATCCGTTTACCGCGGGTGGCAAATATTGTTCACGCGATGAACAAAGGGCTTGACGTTCATTCGGTGAACGCCGTAGGAATCCCCCTATTCGAGGGGTGCCCATGCGCCGCGTCGCCGAGGACAATGCGGAAACGTCCCGCATCATGCTGGGGCTGCTCGATGCGGTCGAGCAGGACCGTGCCCAGTCGCAGCGTCATCTCGCCTCGGAACTGGGCATCGCCCTCGGGCTCGTCAACGCCTATCTCAAGCGCTGCATGAAGAAGGGGCTGGTCAAGGTCCGCCACGCGCCGGCCCGCCGCTACGCCTATTACCTCACCCCGCAGGGGTTTGCCGAAAAGTCGCGGCTGACGGTCGAATACCTCTCCTATTCGTTCAGCTTCTTCCGCCAGGCGAAGACCGACTGCACCGACCTGTTCGCGCGCGCCCGCTCGCACGGGGTCAAGCGCGTGCTGCTGCTCGGCCGATCCGACCTTGCCGAAATCGCTGCGCTGTGCGCGATGGAGCAGGGGGTCGGCGTCGCCGGCATGGTCGAGGCGGGGGCGGAAACCGACCGCTTCATCGGCGCGCCGATCTTCAAGGACCTCGACGCCGTCGATGTCGGCTACGACGCGGTTCTGGTCTGCGATGTCCGGAATGCGCACGCCCTCTGCGAGGAGGCGATCGCCCGCTTCGGGATCGACCGCGTGCTCGTTCCGAACCTCTTGCGCGTGCGCATCCGTGAACAGAGCGAGGCCGCCGAATGAGTGCCGGAACGCAACGCTGGTACGTGGTGCAGTCGCAGCCGAACGCCGAGACGAAGGCGCTCGCGCATCTCAATCGCCAGGGCTTCGCCACATATATGCCTCGCTACATCAAGCGCCGTAGCCATGCGCGCCGGGTGGAGCATGTGCCGGCGCCGTTGTTCCCGCGCTATCTGTTCGTGGGTATCGATCTCGCGGCGCAGCGCTGGCGCTCGATCTTCTCAACCGTCGGCGTGTCGCGCCTTGTCTGCAGTGGGGACACGCCGCAGCCGGTGTCGGATCAAATCGTCGCCGCCTTGCGTGCGCGCGAGGACGAGGGCGGTTTCGTCCAACTCGATCTGCGGCCGAGCTTCCGCGTTGGCGACAAGATTTGTGTTCTGGATGGCGCGCTCGCCGGCTGCTTCGGCCTCTACGAGGGCATGAAGGACAGCGAGCGCGTGGCCGTGCTGCTCGACCTGCTCGGCCGCAAGGTCCGGGTGATGGTCGACGTGGCGAGCGTGGCCGCGGCCTGAGTCGGGTTGCGTAAGATTTTGTGCTGTGTCGGTCTGGTGAGCGATTCACCCGGACTGCGGTAGCGCGCCCGATTTCATCAACCCATATTGGATTTTTCGGACCAAGGCTTCTCCGTGACTGCTCTAATTACGCTCGTTGCCGGCGCGCGACCGAATTTCATGAAGATCGCGCCCATCGTTCGTGCACTCGATCGCGCCCGCGATACGTTCTCGTACGAGATCGTTCATACCGGTCAGCACTATGACGAGGAGATGAACGCGGTTTTCCTCCGCGAACTCGGCATACCGAGCCCCACGGTGCTGCTTCAGGGCGGCGGCGGATCTCATGCCCAACAGACCGCCCGGATCATGACCGGCTTCGAGGAATATTGTAAGACGGCGCGGCCCGGCATGGTGATCGTCGTCGGCGATGTCAATTCGACGTTGGCCTGTTCGATTGTCGCGAAAAAGCAGAGTTTGTCCGTGGCGCATGTCGAAGCCGGGTTGCGCAGCGGCGACCGGACCATGCCGGAAGAAATCAACCGGCTCGTCACCGATTCGATTTCCGACTGGTTCTTCGTGACCGAACCCGAAGGCGTCGCGAATCTCATGCGGGAGGGGCACGCCCCGGAGCGTATCCATCATGTCGGTCACGTTATGATCGACAATCTGCTTTACCAGAAGGCCAAACTGGAGACCGTCGAGGGCATGGCGCCGGTGACGGCCGCGCTCAAGGACAAACTCGGCCGCTACGGCGCGATGACTTTGCACCGGCCCTCGAATGTCGACGACCGCGACACCTTCGCCCGTCTGCTCGATGCGTTGAAAAAGATTGCCGCCGACCTGCCGCTGGTGTTTCCGATGCACCCGCGCACGCGCAAGCAGATGGAAGCCTTCGGTCTCGATGCCGGCAGCGACATCAAATTGCTGCCGCCGCTCTCCTATATGGAATTCCTCAATCTCTGGAAAGACGCGGCTCTGGTGCTCACCGACAGCGGCGGCCTTCAGGAAGAAACGACCGCACTCGGCGTGTCCTGCATCACGCTGCGCGACAACACCGAACGGCCGGTGACTGTGACCGAGGGCACCAATGTTCTGGTCGGCAGCGATCCGGCCCGCATCGCCGCTGCCGTGCGCGACGTTCTCTCCGGCGGAGGTCATGCCGGCCGCTGCCCGGCGCTGTGGGACGGCCACGCCGCCGACCGCATCGTTTCCACATTGCGGAATGTCGCATTCTAGGACGGTGACGTGGCGCTCGCCCGCTCCGTCGGCCGGCTTATTACGGTTGCCAAGAAAGAGGCCCTTCCATGGACGTCAAGAGACCTAACAGCTTCGGCTTCGCGATCGTCGGGTGCGGCCGCATCGGCCAGCGCCACGGCGGCCACGTCGGCAAGGTCGGCCGGTTGCTTGCGGTATGCGACCTCGATCCTGCGGCGGCGAAGGTTGTGGCCGAGCCGCATGGCTCCGCCGTTTACACCGACTACGCCGCGATGCTCGAGGCCATGAAGGGGAAAGTCGACGTCATCGCCATCTGCACGCCCAATGGCCTGCACTGTGAGCAAACAATCAAGGCCTTCGAGGCTGGCTTCCATGTCATTTGCGAAAAGCCGATGGCGATGACCGTCCATCAGTGCGGCGAGATGATTAAGGCGGGCGAACGGGCCAACCGCCGGCTCTTCGTGGTCAAACAGAACCGTTACAATCCGCCGGTCGAGCACCTCAAGAATCTCGTGGATTCCGGCGTGCTGGGACGCATCTACAGCGCCCACCTGAATTGCTACTGGAACCGCAACGACGCCTATTACGACAGTCCGTGGCGCGGCACCTTGGCGATGGACGGCGGCATCCTGTACACCCAATTCAGCCACTTCATCGATCTGCTGTACTGGATCGTCGGCGACGTGAAGGACGCGAAGGCTTTCACGGACAACTATCAGCACAAGGATTCCATCGAGTTCGAGGATTCCGGTGTGGCGATCCTTCGTTTTGAAAACGGCGCCGTCGGCAACGTCAATTTCACGATCAACAGCTACGGCGGCAATATGGAAGGCTCGCTGACGCTGTTCTGTGAAAACGGCACGGTCAAGATCGGCGGCCAGTACCTCAACGAAATCGAATACGAAAACGTCAAGGGCATGGGCGCCTCACAACTGAGGCTCGGGCGCCCGGCCAACGAATACGGTCAGTATCAGGGGTCGATGTCGAACCATGAGGACGTCTACGAGAACGTCAATCATGTGCTGACCGGCAGCGGCTCGATAGGGACTGTCGGCTTCGAGGGCCTGAAGACGGTCGAGATCATCAACAAGATCTACGCGGCGGCGCGGAATGCAGCCTCACATTAAATCGGCCGGCATCCGCGATGTGACGTTTGGCGACAACGTGACCGTGGTCGAGCCGGTCAATCTTTACGAGTGCGCCATCGGCGACGGCAGCTTCGTCGGGCCTTTTGTCGAGATCCAGTCGGGCGCCGTCGTCGGCAAGCGCTGCCGGATACAATCGCACGCTTTCATTTGCAGTCTTGTTCGGATTGGCGACGACTGTTTCATCTCGCACGGCGCGATGTTCATCAACGACACGTTTGCCGAAGGCGGGCCGGCGCGCGGCGATCGCAGCCTGTGGCGCGGTACCTCGATCGGCAACCATGTGTCGATCGGAACCAATGCGACGATCATGCCGGTGACGATTGCCGATCACGTCGTGGTCGGGGCCGGAGCGGTGGTGACCCACGATCTTGACGAGCCCGGCATCTATGCGGGAAATCCGGCGAGAAAGATCCGCGATTTCCCGGGCAATAAAAACGGTATTTGAACGATGGCCATGCACTTTGTGGATCTGAAGGCCCAGCACGACAGTTTGCAGCCTGAGCTGGGCGACGCCATCGCGCGCGTCATTTCCGAATCGTCCTTCATTCGCGGCGGCGATGTCGAGGCCTTTGAAGCGAATTTTGCGCGCCTGATCGGCGTCAATCGCTGCATTTCCTGCGCAAATGGCACCGATGCGCTCTACATCGCGCTGCGCGCGCTCGGTGCCGGGCCGGGCGACGAGGTCATAACGACGGCGCATTCATGGATCTCGACCAGCGAGACGATAACTCAGACCGGCGCCCGCGTCGTATTTTGCGACACCGAGCTGGACTATTTCTGCATCGACCCGGCCGCGATTGAATCCAAAATTACCCCGCGGACCAAGGGAATCGTCGTCGTTCATCTCTATGGCCAGTCGGTGGACATGGCGCGCGTTGTCGAGATCGCCAAACGGCATGGTCTGTGGTTGATCGAGGACAGCGCGCAGGCGCACCTGGCCGAGTTCGGCGGACGAAATATCGGTACCTTTGGCGACGTGGCGACATTCTCGTTCTATCCCGGCAAAAACTTGGGCGCGATGGGAGACGCGGGCTGCGTCGTGACCAATCGCGAGGACATCGCCAACTTCGCGAGCTTATTTGCCCGTCACGGCGGCAAGAACGACCATGTGATGGAAGGGATCTGTAGCCGTATGGACGGCCTTCAGGCGGCCATCCTCAATGTCAAGATGAAGCGGCTTGTCGGATGGAATGAAATACGCCGCCGCCTCGCGGCCCAATACACCGAACAACTAGCCGGCGTCGGCGACATTGTTACGCCGCCGACGCGGCCGAACAGTGTTCACGTCTTTCATCTTTACGTCGTGCGGACGAAAAAGCGCGATGCACTGCGGGACTTTCTGCTTGCCCGCGGCATTCCGACGGTCATCAATTATCCACGGGCGCTGCCGTTCTACAACGCCTACTCCTACCTCGGCCACTCGCCGGTCGATTTTCCCGTCGCCTATCAGCACGCTCAGGAAATTCTCTCGTTGCCGCTGCATCCCTTTCTCACGCAGGACGAGTTGATTCTGGTCGTCGGTTCGGTACGGGAATTCTATCAACAGTGATGCGCTTGCCCGGCTCAGCGGTCTCTGCGGTGTGCCATCGCGTTGCCGGCGACGCAGTGCCGGCGTTCCGATGAGCAGCGCTTTCCGCGTCGTCAGCCGGAAAGACCTGGGTGCGGCCGCATGGGACGCATTCGTCGATGCGTCCGACAACGCCTGGCTTTGGCATCGGTACGACCTTCAGGAAGCCCACAACACCTGGCGCGGCAGCGCTGACGAAAGCTTTGTCGTGATGGCGCCGACCGGCGACGCGGTGCTGGCGCTGGTTCCGCTTCGCCGCGTCACACGGCGCGCCGCGGGCCTCTGGCCGGTTAATGTTCTCGACTCGTTTGGCGGACCGGCCCTTGTCAATGGCCAAACGCGGCGCCAGAGCCGCGATATTCTGACCGCCGTGCGCCATGAGATCGGCGGTCGCGCCGCTGGCGGTCTCTGTCTTGAGGCCCGGCTGTCGATGCATGCCATGGCGCCAGCGCTGCGCGGTGAGTCGTGCCCGCGCGTCAATCCGTTGCTCGGATTGGGTTGTGACAATACTTTGACCCAGACTTGGGTGGTTGATCTGCGTGGCGGGCGCGATGCCCTCTGGTCGGCGATGGAGGGGCGCGCCCGGACAGCGATCCGCAAGGCGGAGAAGGCCGGCGTTACGGTGCGCGCCGCCGGAGCGCGGGATCTGGACATCTACTACCGCCTGCACCGCGACACGTATCGCCGCACCGGCGCGGAACCGCTCCCGGAAGCCTATTTTCGCATGATTTGGGACAGATTCGTTGCCAAGGGGCTCGCCCGCGTCTGGATCGCCGAAATCGATGGCGAGCCGCTCGCCGCCGAAAACTTCGGCATTTACAAGAAGGCCGCCATCTATTGGTCCGGCGCGTCCAGCGAAAGGGGGCTCGAGACCGAAGCGAACTCCCTGCTGCAATGGACCGCGATGGAATGGATGCTCAATAACGCGGTCGCGTGGTACGAGGCAGGTGAGGCCTTCCCGTCTTTCGATGCAGGCAAGCAAAAGGGCCTGAACGATTTCAAGAAGAGTTTCGGCGGGGAGTTGTACCCCTACTACAAAGGACGTCTGCCCTCGCAAACGGTCTGGCAAAAACTCTATCGTGGCCTTGCCGAGGTTCGCCGATGACCAAACCGCCACTCTCGGCACAAGAAAAGTTTCCGGAATTCCTCGCCGATCAGCGACAGTTTTTCGATGAGCTGATCTCGAAGGACTGGGAGACCTATCAAAGTCCGGCGTGGGACAAGTCTCGCCGCTTTGAGATCGACCGTCTGTTCGATCGGGTCAGCCCGCGTCGGATTCTCGATGTCGGCTGCGGCTGCGGCTTTCACGACGTGCTGATGGCCGGGAAGGCCGGCGTCGAGGAAGTCGTCGGCATCGACTACTCGGAAAAGAGCATCGAGACCGCCAATCGTGTTTACCCGCATCCGCATGTGAGCCGCCGCGTCGAGGACATCGCCCAGGCGGCCGGGTCGGGACGATACGATCTCGTCATCAGCTTTCAGGTTATTGAGCATCTGGTCGATGCGACTGCGTTCCTGCGCAACTGCCAGGCCCAGACCGCGCCTGGTGGCTACGTCGCGGTCGTCACGCCGAACCGCCTGCGGCTGGCCAACCGGCTGCGTGTGATGGCAGGCGGCAAAGCCCGATTGATGGATCCCCAGCATTACCGCGAATTCGTGCCCAAAGATCTGATCGCGCTTGGCGAAGTTCTGGGTCTCGAATATTCCGCCGGCTTCTCATACGGCCTGTCGATCCGCGTACCGATGACCCGCCGCACCTTGTTCCCCACGCCGGTCGCCTTGCGTCTGGGCTATCTGCTGTCGCCGCTGGCGGATTGTTTCTGCGTCGTTCTGAAAAACAATAAATGACCGCCAATCCGAACAAGGCGATCTACAGCGACTGGTATGTTCCGTCTCAACTCGAGTTTGCGCCAAAGACGCCCTATGACGCGCGTGTCCTGAAAAGCCGCATGGATCTCCTGCGCGAACATTGCGCCGGAAAGGACGTGTTGGACTTGTGCTGCGGCAGCGGCACGTTCCTCGCTCAGCTGATGGATGGCGTTAAATCGATCGCCGGCCTCGATTTCAGCCGCAGCCTGCTCCAGGCCGCAGCGGCGCGAGCGAAAGATAATCCGCACGTGATCGGCTTTGCGGAGGGCGACGCGAAAAGCCTGCCTTTCAAGACGGAAAGCTTCGATACGGTCTTCTCGATCGCGTCGCTTTATTATGTCCCGGACGTGCAAAAGGCGATCAGCGAGACGGCGCGCGTTCTGCGTCCGGGCGGTGTGGCCATTCTCGATTTGGGAAACTCACGGAGCCTCGCGCGCCTCACCGGCGCGGCGAGCCATTATTTTTACGGCTGGGCCAAGCTCTTTGCGATTCCCTATGGCGATATACTCAACGCCATCGCGAAGGCGGGCCTGACGATCGAGCAGCATCGCGCGTCACAGATCCTGCCCTTGAACGGCCCGCGCCTCGTTCAACTGCTGCTGCCCTTCTCGACATCGCTCTTCAAGTACCCGATGGGCCTCATGATCGGCGGACGTTTGCTGGATGACCGTATCAGCGGCGCGCCCGGTCTGCGCCGTCTGGCGTTTCGTCACCTGTTCGTTTTGAGGAAGCCGGATCATGGATGATCTGGTCCGCGCCATGCGGCGGCTGAGCGGCCGCTACGTGCCATACCTTGAGCCGTACTGGGACCGGGACGATTTTACCGGCGTCGATACGTGGCTCAAATCGGGCGTGATCGCGGACGCGCGGCCGCGCTTGATCGGCCTCCTGAAGTCACGCTTTCCCCAGAGCGAAGACGTCGTGCTCACCGATTCCGGCAAGACCGCGATCTGGGTGGTGCTGAAGATGCGGGGGCTGGCGCCGGGAGACGAGGTTATCGTTCCTTCGTATTGCTGCGCCAGCGTCTTGGCATCGGTGTTGCGCGCTGGATGCGCCCCGGTTCTCGTCGACTCCGACGATCAGTTCAACATCTCGGAGAAGAGCGTTCTCGCGGCGCTGTCGCCCAGGATCAAGGCGATTCTGGTTCCCCATCTTTTCGGCCTAAAAGCAGCCGCGCTCGAAGCGATCGTCGATCTTGGGCGCAAGCGCGGCATTCCCGTCATTGAGGACGTGGCGCAGGCCTATGGTTTGAAGCTTGAAAGCGGGGCTCTGGCCGGAACCCTCGGCGACGCCGCGATCTTCAGCGCCGGTCTCGGCAAGCCATTGATGGGACCGGGCGGCGGATGGGCCATTGTGAACCGGCGGATGGCCGGCGCCCCGGCGCTCGAAACGGAGCCTGCCGAGGAAGGCCGGGCGCGGGTATCCGAATTTCTCCGCAGATTTACCGGCGCCCATTGGCGTCGTGGCGGTGCCGAGATCGCTCATGCGTTGCCGGCGCGGTTCGCGGTGCGCAAACGGCAATTGCCGAACTTCGATCTCACGACGTGGGCGGAGACGGAATGCCGCTTGCGTGCGATGAGTCCGATCGATGCCTGGCTCGCGGCGCGGCAGATCGAGCGCATTGAATCGAATATCGATCTGCGTCAGGCGAATGCGGCGCGCTGGCGGAAGCTTCTCGCCGCCGCGAAAATTCCCTGCGTCACGCCGCCGGACGCGGCGAACATCCATACGATCTTCCCCTTGCTGTTTGACGGTAAAGACGCCGTGCGGACGGCGGCGACTGTTCGCCATGCCCTTGAGCAAGGCGGAGTGGCCACCGAGCCTTGTTACACGCCCCTTCACCTGCGCGTGGAGGGAAAGACCATGAAAAGAACGGATATGGCGGTCTGCGAATCGTTCTGGCAGCGCATGTTTGCCGTCACATGCCGGCCTAATCTGTCGCCTGGGGATTGGCGACGGATCGAGTCGGCGGTCGCGCGCGCAGGCGCAGCGGTGGCGCGGGCCTAGTGTCGTTCTTCCGCATGAACGCAATGATCGGGCTGGCAGAAGTTCTGTGCCGGCTGCCGCTGGTGTTCACGGTCGGCTATCTCGCACGCAGCGTCGGCGCGGATATTTTCGGCAACTGGGTGCTGCTTCTTGCATTCCAGGTTTTTGTCGCCGGCATTGCCAGCCTTGGTCTTTCGTCATCGCTGTCGCGTTTCGTGCCGGCCAGCGGCGTCACCGACGCGGCGAGCTATCTGCGCTTCGCCTTCTCGATTTGCCTTGTGCCTGTGCTGATCGTCGGCGTGCTGGCTTATCTGTTTGGCATGCCCGTCACCCAGTTTCTCGGCATCAAGCCGGAGTTGAGCTGGCTTTTGCCGCTCACCACGCTGATGGCGGCCGGCTCGGTGGCCGACGGTTTTCTGGACGCTTATTTCAAGGGCCGCATGGCAGTCGGCCGCCAGATCGCCTTCATCACGGCGCGGACATCCATCGAAATCGTGGCGGTCGTGCTGGTGTTTGTCGTCACGCTGCCGGCTCTGGATACGGCCCCGCAGCGGTTGGCCGGTTATATCTGTGTCGTCGCGGCCTGCAAGGCAGTGATCTATCCCGCGCTTCTGATCGGCCTGACAAAGGGTCATTCGTTTCCATCATCGAACCGGCGGCGCGCGTTTCTCAATTATGGGTTGCCGATGGTGCCGACGGTGCTGGCCGTCTGGCTGGTCAGCCAAAGCGACCGCCTCGTGCTGAGCCACTTCGTCGCCAAGGCTGACCTCGGCGTCTACGCATTCGGCGCATCGCTCGCCACCTATGTCGTTTTTCTGGGCTATGCAGTTTATCCGCTGCTCTTGCCCGGTGCGAGCCGGCTTCACGACGACGGGGACGCGGCGGGCGTGAAGGCGCTATTTCATGAATCGCAGCGGCTGTTCGTGCTGTTGTGGGCCGGCGGGATGGCCTTTCTCGCCCTGTGGTCGCGCGACATCATCTGGTGGACCGGGGGCGATGCATTTGCCGCCGCGGCGCCCGTCTTGCTGATCCTGTCGTTTGCCGTTGGGCTCGATCAACTCCTGGGCATTTACCAGTATGTATTCCATCTGGTGAAGCGCACGGATCTCATCCTGTGGCTGACCCTGATATATGCCGCGATCATGATCGGCAGTCTGACCTTTGCGGGTTACGCGCGCGGCATCGCTTGGGCGCCCTGGGCGGTGGTGGCTGCAACCGCGATCTATAATGCGCTCCGCTATCGGATTGCGCAGCGCTACCTGCCCATCCCGATGCCGGACACGATTCTCCTGAAAGTGGGAGGAATCGCCGTTTTGACCGTATTGCTGTCGCATTACGCGGCCGATCTCGGTATAGGGCCCCGGTTGGTAGTCTCCCTCGTCGTCCTGCTGCCGCTGGCTGGCCTCGCATTGCGTTACCTGCCGGATCGAAGCCTGGACGCTGTGTCCTAACGTGAATTTATACTGAGTGTCGCATGTTGAACCATAGATCGGCGATCACCCGCGTTCTGCGCAGGCTCAATCATCACCGCACGACGGAGCTGACTTTTGTCGCCTTTCCGAAGACCGGCAGCACCTGGCTCAGGTATATGCTAGGGCGGTACATTGAGATGGTTTGCGGCCTGGATCATGTGCCGCTGTTCGACGCGACCGATGCGCTGGGCCGCTGCGAGCGCTTTTGCGTCGGGCCCGCGATGCATTTCACACACCGTCCGCTGCTCTGGGACACGCAGCGCGCCGACGATCTCAGCTATCGGAATGTGGTCAAGCCCTTTGAAAACCAGCGCGTCGTTTTGCTCATCCGCCACCCGCTGGATGCGCTGGTCTCGCTCTGGATGCAGCGTCTGCACAGGGTCCATGACGGCTATAAGGGCACGCTGCTGGAGATGATCGATGACCCGGTGTGGGGCATCGAGAAATTCTTTCGATTTTACGATCTGTGGTTCCAGCACCGCGGCCGCGTCAAAGACTTTCTGTTGGTGCGTTACGAGGATATGCGCGCCGAACCGCTTCAGGTGTTCAAGGGCATTCTCGACCATCTGAAAATTCCGCAGGATGACGAAAAGGTCCGGCTTGCGGTATCGAGCGCCGATTTTGACAGCATGAAGAAGGTCGAAATGTCCGGCAACGCGCCGAGCTACAGTTCGTCGGGTTACAGTATCTTTGCGTCCGGCGACAAGAGCAACGCGGATGCGCTCCACGTCAGGCGCGGACAGGTGGGTGGCTTTGCCGATCACCTCGATCCGGCGGACGTTGAGCGGCTGCGGACCCTGATCGACCGCCGTTTGCCCGGTTTCTTCGGCTACGCTAGCCCATCGCCTTGAGGTCGCATTATGTACGCCGATGACATCAATCTGCTTTGCTGCCCGGTAACGGCCGAGCCTCTCGAGTTGTCCAACAGCGTGACGGACGAAGATGGAGAGATCATCTCGGGCGAGTTACGTAGCGTTCCGAGCGGCAACCTCTATCCGATCCGCAATGGCATTCCGCGGTTTGTCGAACTCACCAGCTACAACAGCAGTTGGGACTACAAGTGGACCGAGATCGATCAGGGCAAGGGCCTGAACTACAAGACGCTCGACAAGAACGACGTCGCCTATCGCACCCACGACCTGTTTGACCGGAACGACCATAATGGCCGCGCCTATCGTCACGCCGAGGGCAAGCTCGCGCTGGATGCCGGATGCGGCGTCGGTCAATGCACGATCAAGCTGCTGTTGGAACATGGACCGGCCAAGGTTGTGTCGCTCGACCTGACGCGCGGGGTCGATATGTTCCGCAAGATCATGCTCGAGCGCTATCCGCAGTTTCGGCGGCGCATCCTGATGGTCCAGAGCAGCATCTTCCAGATGCCGTTCCGCGATGAAACTTTCGACTACGCATTTTCGATGGGCGTGATGCAGCACACCGGCGACACGCGTAAGGCGCTGACGCAGATCGCGAAAGCCCTCAAAGTCGGCGGTGAAATCAATTTCTGGATTTACGGCGCCGTGTCCGTGCATATCGACAATGTCGAGACCGGCCGCAAAGTCCCGATGACGCTCGGTGGATTCGTCCCTTACTTCTTCTTTTATCTCTGGGCCATGTTCCAGATCCGAATGTTTCGCAAGCTGCCGCACCGTTTCGCGGTGATCGTCATCAAGATGTTCTCCTCCGATCTGTGGTACCGGCTTTGCAGCCTGCCGGTGGTCGGGTTGCTGTTCAGAGGCATTTTTGCAACCGTGATGCATCCCGATCGCGACTACCGCTACATCAACAATTACGACGGTTGGTGCAACAGTTGGGCTGAAACCTGGACGGAGCCCGAAATTTTCCCGACGGTGCGTGAGTGCAACATTGTCATTCTTGGCATTTGCGAGTGGGAGATCGGCATCTGGGGCGAGAAAAAACTGGGCTTTTATCACTGACATGTGTGGCATCGCCGGATACATGTCCAAAGCGGCGGCCGCTGTCCCGGAAAAGGGCCGGCAGGCGTTGCGCGATGCGATTTTCTTTCGCGGCCGGGACGCCCATGCCGAGTGGAGCGACGGCCGCGGTGTTCATTTCTCCCATGCGCGGCTGTCGATCATCGATCTGAAGACCGGAGGGCAGCCGATGCACGATGCCTCCGGCCGCTTCGTCATTGTCTTCAACGGCGAGATTTATAATTATCGCGAATTGCGCGAGGCCTACCGCAAGGCCGGTGCGGTGTTCCGAACTGAGAGCGACACCGAGGTCATTCTGGAAGGCTATCGCCTGAAGGGCGCGGCGGTCTGCAACGACCTCAACGGCATGTTCGTGTTCGCGATATGGGACACGCTGGAGCACCGGCTGTTTATGGCGCGCGACCGGGTCGGCAAGAAGCCGCTGTTCTGGACCGTCCTCGGAGGCCTGTTCTGTTTTGCCTCGACGCTGGACGCCTTCCACGATCTGCCCGGCTGGCAGTCGACGCTGAGCCCGAGTGCAATGCTGTTCAGCAGCATCGTCGGCAGTTTCGCCAACGGCCGCACCATCTACAAACAGGCTTTCGCGCTGCCGCCGGCCAGTCACGCGGTCGTTCGGCTTGACGGCGACCTGCAACCGAAAATCGAGACCTATTGGCGGCCGGTGTTCGGACAAAAGAGCACGCGAGGGCTGCCAGATCTCCTCGACGAATACGAAACGCTGCTGTCGGATGCCGTCAACATAAGACTCCGCAGCCACGTTCCTATCGCTCTGACATTTTCCGGAGGTGTCGATTCCGGCACCGTCGCCTACATCGCGACGCGCAAGCTCGGCCAGAAGCTCGACTGCTACACCATCGATTATCACACCGACGCAAATCAGAGCGAAGAAACGATTATCGCCAAGGCCGTCGCGGAGCGACTCGGCCTGTCGTGGCGCTTCATCCACTTCGACTATCACCGCGACTTGCTGGCCAGTCTTGCTGACGAGTACCGCTTCTACGATCAGCCGTGCCAGCAGCTTGGCCTGGTTTACTCCGGCCGCCTGTTCAAGGCGATCAAGCCACATGCGACTGTGGTTCTGAGTGGAAACGGCGCAGATGAGCTGTTCACCGGCTATCTCGGCGACGAGAAGGTTCTGCTGAAAGGCTACGCCGTCGATGCGCTGAAATTCCTGCGGCCGATCCTGCGGCATTCGAACGCATCGCCGTATCTGCGCATGAGCCTGCCCGAGGCCTACGCCGAAGGTCTGATCGCCAGTGCCGCTTCCGACGCTGTGGACGACGATGTCTTCGCCGAATTTGCCACCGATGTCCGCGGCATCGCGGCGCAGGCGCTGGAATGCGGCGCGGAGAGCGCGCTCGACCTGAAGATGTTCGTATCGCTGGGCTACAGCGGCGCCGACAGCAATTTCCGCATTCCTGATGTTTCGGGCATGACGGCGCAGGTCGAAGTGCGCAGCCCCTTTCTCGATTACCGCATGGTCGAATTTGCCGCACGCCTGCCGCACCGGTTCAAGGTGGGCAACGTCTTCGCGGCCGGCAGAAACAAGTATTTGCCGAAGGTCTATTACGCGCGACATGTGCCGGAAGACATTGCCTGGAGCCGCAAGAAAGGCATGGGCTGGAACCTCCGCTGGGACCGCAGCATCGCCAACGATCCGAATTTTACGATCGGGTTCGACCGGGCGTGGAATGCGATCGACCGCATTGGCATGGATACGACGCGATTTCGCGCGGCCAAGAACAGCTACGTCGCAGACGTCCACGGCGGCGCCGAGTTTTCGGGCCATGCCAGGCTGATGATGAACGGCCTGATGCTTGGTTCGTGGCTGTCGCAGCATCCCGAAGCGCACCTCGCCGCATAAAGCGCCATCGAAGGCAACCTCTTTTGCTGGACTCATTTGAATGCCGATGCCGGACAATGCCGACTTGAAACTTACGCCGGGGGAACTGTCGCTGATCGACCGGCATCTGCGCGAGCAGTATCGCGGTGTGTTCGACGAGCAGATGATCAAGGCCCATCTCGGCGAATTCGTCGAGTCGGCCTTTGCCGACAACATGGCGGCGGTGGTCGCCGCCGACAGCGCGCCCGGCGAAACGGTTCTGGATATCGGGTCGGGCTACGGCGCTTTCGTGCTCTCGTGCCGCCGCTATGGCCTCGACGCGGTGGGTTACGAGTTGGCCGGCTTTGAGGTCGAAATTTCGCGCCAAAGGCTCGCTCGCAACGAGCCTGCGGCCGATCCGGCGGCCGTGTTTTTCAAAGGCGATGCCGGCAAGCTGCCGTTTCCCGACAACGCGTTCGGCGTCGTCACCTTGTTCAATGTGATTGAGCACGTTCCCGATTATTACGCGGTTCTGGCCGAAGCGACGCGCGTGCTGCGGCCCGGCGGCAAGCTGGTGGTCGTTTGCCCGAATTATGCGGCGTTCCGCAAAGAGGCGCATTATCATGTGCCGTGGCTGCCTTTCTTCCCACGGAAGCTGGCGAGCAAATATTTGCGCCTGCGCGGCAGAAACCCGGGCTTCTTTGAAGATCACATTTATTACTGCTCGAACTGGGGCGTGCTGAACGCGCTGGTCCGTCTCGGCATGAAGGCCGTCAATATGGACGTGATCCGGCTTGATCATCCCGAACTATTCAGCAGCCGCCGCGCCCGGCAAGTGCTCGGGTTGTTGCGCGCGGGGCACCTTCTCCCAATCATGAAGCGGCTTCTGGCGATCAACCTCTACAATCCGGTCAAGTCGGCGGTGACGGTCGTTGCCGAGAAAAAGGCGTTGACATGAAAAGCCTGATGGTCATCGTGCCGGACAAGATTTCGGACCTGGTCGATAAGGGCGAGATCATCGAGCGCTATTACAATCCGGGCAATTGCTTCGGCGAAGTTCATCTCGTCATGACGAATGACGACAAGCCGGATACCGGCGCGGCGCAAAAAATGGTCGGCGATGCGCGCCTGTTTTTTCACAATCTGCCGGACAGCCGCCAGCAGTTTTTGCCGACGCTGGGTTGGCGGCCGTGGCTGCTGGGCCCCTGGGTCGCCAAGGCGCTGGATCTTGCCGGCGCGATCCGTCCGTCGCTGATCCGCTGCCATGGCGCGCTGCTCAACGCATTTGCCGCCGCCGCCATCAAGAAGAAATACGGCATTCCATATGTTGTGAGCATGCACATCAATCCGGACGAGGATGTGCGCGGCCGCACCACCGGCTGGTTGAAATGGATCGTCAACCGGGCCCAGCAGGATATCGAGAGGGTGGGTCTGCTCAATGCCGATCTGGTCATGCCGGTTTATCAGCCGATCGTGCCTTATCTCCAGCGAGTCGGCGTGACGCGGTACGAGGTCTGCTACAACAGCCTCAACCCGACCCACCTGCGGCACAAGGACGACTACAACCTGCACGATCCGGTGCGTGTCCTCACCGTTGGACGTCAGTTCGAAGCCAAGAATCCCGAAAATCTGGTCAGGGCTGTCGCCCAATTGCCGAATGTCCACCTGACCCTGGTCGGCGACGGTCCGGGTCATGCCTTGCTTAAGAGTGTCGCTGCCGAATGCAACGTGTCGGACCGGACGGACTTCCTGACGTCCTTGCCCAATGATGAATTATGCCGCCGGTTGCCTGAATTCGATATATTCGCCTCGCACAATGAATATTGGGGCATTCCAAAAGCCGTGCTGGAACCATTGCTGGTCGGCCTGCCGGTGGTGAACAATCGCCGGGTCGGCGCGCCGGTGCCCGAACTGTCCGAGGACATCTGCTTGCTGGTCTCGAACTCTGTGGAGGGCTATCGGGGGGCGCTGGAACGGTTGATCGCCGATCACGGCTATCGCGAGCGGCTGGGACGCACGGCTTATGCCCATGCCCAGGAGAACTGGTCGCCGGCCGTGACGGAAGCGAAATTTGTCGGTATCTACCGAAGGCTTGCGGGCCTCGACGGCGCGCCACAGGCGGTGTGACGGATGCTTCAAAGAATCGGCGCGCTAATCACCAACCCCTACCGGATGATGTATTCCGTGCGCGCGCAGGCGGATCGGGACGGCCTCAACCGGCGATACCGCCGTCTGGCCGCTCAGGAAGGTTTCCGCGATCTTTTTCTGGTGCTGTCGTTCGATTGCGACACCAAGGAAGACGCCGACAACGTCCTGAAGGTGCATGAGCGGCTGCGCGACATGGGCGTCTCGCCGGTCTATGCGGTGCCGGGCGAAATTCTCAACAAGGATGTCGCGACCTACGGCCGGATCGCCGAGTCCGGCGGAGAATTCATCAACCACGGTTATAAGGATCACACTTATTTCGACACGGCGCGCGGCCGTTATGCCAGTTGCTTCTTCTACGATCAGCAGCCGCGCGAGACCGTGCGCGACGACATCATTGCCGGCGACCGCAATCTCCGCGCCACCTTGGGGGTCGAGCCCAAGGGGTTCCGTGCGCCGCACTTCGGCACGTTCCAGAAGCCAGAGCAGTTGCGGTTCCAGCACGGGGTTCTCAAGGAACTGGGCTATACGTTCTCGACGTCGAGCCTGCCGCTGTACGCCTACCGCTTCGGGCCCGCCTTTCGCGAATTCGGCCTGCTCGAACTGCCTGTGTCCGGCATGGGCTCGCGGCCGCTGCGCATTCTCGACAGCTGGACCTGCTTCGAGGCGCCCGGCCGGCGGTTCACACCCGACGACTTTGTGCGGGAGGGGCGCGCCGCCGCCGACAACTTCAGATCGCTCGGCATCGGCCTTTTGAATTTCTATGCCGATCCGTCGCACATTCATTCCAATCCCGAATTCTTCGACACCGTCGCCTATTGGGCCAAGGTGGCGAAGCCCGTGACCTACAGCCAGCTCATGAGCGAATTGTCATGACGGGTTCGACCGTCGCTGTTTTTCACAATCCTTGGCCGGCGCAAGGCCTGTCGCGGCCGTCGCGTCGCGAATTTGGCGCGCAGTATCGCTACGCTGTCTGGTACAAGGCCAATCCGCGCTCCGCCGATTACATGCGCGCGCTGCTGCTGCGTCGCTTCCCGGATGCCGAATGGATCGAGACAGCCGATCCCAACTGGACTGGCAAGCTGTCGCGGGCCGACACCGTGCTGCTGCTTTATCCCGACTCCATCGGTCTCGGCTTTACGCCGGTCGAGCGCGCCGTGCTGGCGCACAAGCGCGACTTCGCCAATGTCGCGGTCCTGAACGGACGCGGCCGGGACTTCCGGCTCAATGCTGCGGCCCGTCTCGGTTTGCGTCTGCGCCGCGTGCTGGAGTGGACCATGCTGCCGGAAATGGCGGTGCTGCCGGTCTTCATCGTGGCGACGCCGCTTCTCTGGGCCTTCGATGCCATGCGGGGCCGCACGTGACCGACAGCCCTGACGTCCAAAACTGGTGGCGCGACAACCCCATGACCTATGGGGCCGAGCACGGCCGTACGAGTTATGCCGACGGCCGGTTTGAAATGGGCACGCCGGCGTTTTTCGACCGGCTGGACCGCGAATTCTATAGCTGGAATCGGCCATTGCACGGTGACCGGCCGTTCGACCGGATATTCCCTTACAGCGCGTACAGTGGCCGCAATGTGCTCGAGATCGGCTGCGGCCTCGGCACGCTTGCGATGAACTGGGCGGAGAGCGGCGCGCATATCACCGCGGTGGATCTCAATCCAACCAGCATCGAACAGACCCGAAAGCGCTTCGACATGATGAAGCTCGACGGCCGCGTCGAGTTGATGGACGGACGCAAGCTCGACCTGCCGGACGCGCAATTCGATTACGTCTATAGCTGGGGCGTGCTGCATCATTCGCCGGAACTTGCGCAGTCGCTGAACGAGATGATGCGGGTGCTCAAGCCCGGCGGTGGCTTCGGCCTCATGCTCTACAATCGGCGTTCGTTTCTGCACTGGTACAAGACGCTCTATACTGAGGGCTTCCTGCACTACGAGAATCGGTTTCTTGGGCCGCTGGAATTGGCGAGCCGCTACGGCGACGGGGCCCGCGCCGAGGGCAATCCGCATACCTGGCCCGAAACCAAAGAAAGCCTGCACGCGATGCTCGGGCCGTCGAGCAAGGACATGAGCGTGCGCGTGCTCGGCACCGATCTCGACACCGTCTTCCACGCCATGCTGCCAGGTCTCGGCCTGCTGCTGCCAGCCTGGGCCAAGAAGCCGTGGGCGCGGCGTTTCGGCTGGAGCCTCTGGGCTCACGGCCATAAGGACCGATAACCGGCAATGTGCGGAATAGTCGGATTGGCGGGCCGGTTCTCGCAACCGGACGCGGCCGCGCTCGCCGACCGGATGAACCTGGCCATCTTGCACCGGGGGCCCGACGACGCTGGACTATGGGCGACGGATGGCTTCGCCTTCGCGATGCGCCGGCTGTCGATCATCGACATCGCCGGCGGACATCAGCCGATGTGGTCGGACGATGGTGTCGGCATCGTCTTCAACGGCGAGATCTACAATTACCGCGCATTGCGCGACGAACTGGAAGCGGCCGGCACCGTCTTCTCAAATCACTGCGATACCGAAGTCGTGTTGCAACTCTACCGCCGTTACGGCCTCGCCATGGTCGACCGGCTCGAAGGCATGTTCGTGATTGCCTTGTATGATCGCAGGGCAGGTCACTTGCACCTCATCCGCGATCGCTTCGGCGTCAAGCCGCTGTATTACGCCGAGATCGATGGCGCGTTTTATTTCGCCAGCGAGATTAAATCGATCATTGCGGTGCTGCCGCGCCGTCCGGAGATGAACCGTCAAGCGTTGCACGATTACTTGACGCTGCGCTTCGTGCCGTCACCCGATACGGTCTGGCACGGCATCCATAAGCTACCGCCGGCGCACCGGCTGACATATGATTTTTCATCCGGCGCGCGGCCGCCCGCGCGTTATTGGCAACTCGATTTCGCCGCCGCTGACCTCGATCCGGCGCGCGACTACCCGGGGGAATTCAAGGACCTGTTTCTTTCCGCGGTGGAAAAGCGCTTGCTCGCCGCCGACGTGCCGGTGGGCGTGCTGCTGTCGGGAGGGCTCGATTCCAGCGCGGTGAGCGCCGCCGCCGTTGAACTCGGCCACAGCGACTTCCACACATTCTCGGTGGCTTTCGCCGATGGCGACGCGTTCGACGAAACGCCCTATGCGCGCGCCGTCGCCAAACATATCGGCTCGCAGCATCACGAAGTCAAAATCGACCGCGATGCTTTCGTGACCTTCCTACCCGACATGGTTCGCAGCACAGACGAGCCGCTGGCCGATCTCGCCAGCGTGCCGTTGTATGCCGTCGCGCAACTGGCCCGGCAGGACGTTAAGGTCGTGTTGTCGGGCGAGGGCAGCGATGAATTGCTCGCCGGTTATAATTTCGACCGAATCGGCCACATGCTCGATCGGCTCGGCAAGGCGGAGCGGTGGACGCCGGCCTTCCTGCGGCGAATGCTGAGCGGCCTGCCGGGTGGCGGCGATACTGGCGATTGGTTGCGGCTATGGGCGCAACATGGCACGCGCGGCATGCTGGCGGCCAAGCCGTATCACATGACTCTGCATTGGGACGAAGCCGAGAAGCGGGCGCTGTGGCCCGACTCCAGCGGACTGCAATCGACGTTCGGCCGGCTCGACGGTCTTTACCGCAGTCTGGCTCACCTGCATCCCATCGATCAGGTGCAGCAAATCTATTGCGGCGACTGGCTCACCGAAGACCTGCTGATGAAGGCCGACAAGATGAGCATGGCCACATCGCTCGAAGTGCGCGAGCCTTTCCTCGATCACCGCTTGGCGGAATGGGCTTCGAAGCTGCCTTTGGCGTGGCGCGTCGGCGACGCCAGGAGCGGCTATCAATCGAAACGCATTCTGCGCGACTTTTGTCGGCCGCGGTTGCCGAAAAATATTCTCGACCGGCCCAAGCAAGGCTTCCCGGTTCCCACGTACGAGTGGCTCGCCGGTCCCTTGAGAGGCTGGGCCGACGATATAATATTCGGCCCGGAGACCCGCTTGCGCGAGCATTTCGAGATGGCCAGTGTCCGCGCGACGCTTGCCGCGGCCGTGGCCGGAGACCGCGCATCGGTGCATAAAATCTGGGTCTTGATCGTACTCGAATTCTGGCTGCGGGCCTGGACGTGAAAGCGGTTTTCATCTCCTTCGCTTTCCCGCCGCAGAACGCGCCGCGTGCAGTGCAGGTGGCGCGGCTTGCCACCTTCAGCGCCTTGCCCATCCGGGTGGTCTGCGCCGGGACGAGCGACAACGGTTTCCAGCCGCGTCCGGGAGTCGACGTCGTGCGGTTTCCCGATACGTCGTCGTCTTGGTGGCGGCTCGTGAAACGGTTCATCTACCTTCCCGATTCCGAGCGCCCTTGGGCCGACCAGTTGGCACGGTCGATCCTGTCGCAACGGCTCATCGACACAGACGACGTGCTGATCACGTTCGGCCAGCCGATGTCCGATCATCTGGCGGGCCTCGCGCTCAAGCGTGCGCTCAACATCCCGTGGATCGCACATTTCAGCGACCCGTGGAGCGATAATCCTTACGGCTGGCCGAATCCGCTATCGCGGCTGAGACTGAGGACGATGGAGCAGAACGTGATAGCTGCCGCCGATCGTGTCCTTTTCACCTCGCAGGAGACGGTCGACCTGGTGATGGGCAAATATCCGCCGGCGTGGCGGGCGAAGGCTGGAGCGATGCCGCACACCTTTGATCCGCACGGCCTCGCGGGCGAAACCCGGTCCGCCGGCACCGGCGCGACTTTCGTGCTGCGGCATCTGGGCAATTTTTACGGTCGCAGGAACCCGCTCCTGCTGATCCAGGCGCTCAAGCTGCTACTGCAGAAACAGCCTGCTATGCTCGATGGCGTCCACTTCGAATTGATCGGCCGCTGGGTCGGGCACGATAAACCGTCGTCCACCGCTTTCGGCTTACCCGATGGTCTCGTCCGGTTCCGCAAGTCGATTCCCTACATCGACTCGCTGCGTGAAATGCGCGATGCCAGCGCTCTGCTCATCATCGACGCGCCGTTCGAACACAACGTGTTCTTCCCCAGCAAGCTGGTGGATTACCTGTGGGCACGACGACCGATCCTCGCGCTGACGCCGCCAGGGACTACAGCGAATATTGTCGGCGATGCAGGGGGGGCGATCGTCTCGCCACAGACGCCGGAGAGCATCGCCGCGGGGCTAGTTGATTTTCTCGCGCGGTTGCGTTCCGGGCAGATCGGGTTACCGCGCGAAGACATTATCAGTCGGTACGACGCCCGCCTTGTTGCGCGGGAATTCGACGAACTCGTCATTTCGCTGTCCCGCCATGCTGTACCTGGCGAGGCGCGGCTGCGCGAGGTCGCCCCCTAGCCATGTGTGGCGTCGCAGGCATGATCGACTTTTCCGGCTCCCGCGATACCGCCACGCTGGATCGTATGGCCCGGGCGATGGCCGATGCCATGGCCTATCGCGGCCCCGACGGCTGCGGCGTGTGGCATGAGCCGGACGGACCGACCGCGCTGTCACATCGCCGGCTTGCGATCATCGATTTGACGGAGACAGGTGCGCAGCCGATGTCCTCGGCGGACGGTCGCTGGGTTATGTCGTACAACGGCGAGATCTATAATGCCGAGCAGGTCGCGGCGGAGTCGCACATGGCCGGGCTCATCCGCCGCGGCACCTCGGACACCGAGATCGTCCTCGAGTCCATCGCTCGGATCGGGCTCGAGCGAACACTTGAAAAGATCAACGGCATGTTCGCGATCGCACTATGGGATCGCAAGATGCGCACATTACACCTTGTGCGCGATCGGCTCGGTGTCAAGCCTTTGGCCTACGTGAAGACAAACGACGGTCTCTGGTTTGCCTCGGAGCTGAAGGCCTTCGCGGCCGTCGGACTGACGCTGACGGTTGACCCGTCGGCTGCAGCGACATTCCTGCGCTTCGCCTGCGTGCCGGCACCGTTCTCCATCTATCGCGAGGTGACAAAGCTCAAGCCCGGCGAAATCGTCTCGGTAACCGCGAACGGGCAGGTCACGCGGCAGCAGTATTGGTCGGCCGGCGAGGTGGCGCTGGCGGGCCTCGCCGCGCCCTTCACCGGATCGGAAGCCGCTGCCGAAGAGCAGTTGCATGCTCTCTTGGCAGATGCGGTCGCCGGTCAGATGGTCTCCGATGTGCCGCTCGGCGTTTTCCTATCCGGCGGGGTCGATTCCTCGACTGTCGCCGCGCTGATGGTGTCATCGAAGCGCTCGCGCGTTCGCACGTTCTCGATCGGATTCAGCGACCTCGATTACGATGAATCAAGCCACGCCCGCGCCGTGGCGCGTCATCTCGATACGGAGCACCACGAATTGACGGTCTCCACGCAGGACGCGCTCGACATCGTGCCGCAGCTCGCCGAGATGTACGATGAGCCCTTCGCCGACTCATCGCAGATTCCGACGCATCTAATCTCGAAGCTTTCGCGCGCTTACGTGACCGTCGCGCTGTCCGGCGACGGCGGCGACGAAGTGTTCGCCGGTTACAATCGATACACCCTCGGTCACGGCCTGGGCGAAAGGCTCGCTACGATGCCGCGCTTTGCACGCTATGGCCTTGCCGCGGCGCTGCGCGCGGCGCCCGAGGGGTTTATCGACGCGGCCGCGAAGCTTGCGCCACGCCATCTGCGTCCCAGCCAGCCGGCCGTTAAGTTCAAAAAACTTGCCGCCGTGCTGCCACTCGAGCGTGATGCCTTTTACGCGCAGCTTCTCAGTCAGTGCCCCGATCCGGCGGCTCTAATGCGAGGCGCGCGTGAACTGGATATCGGCCTCGGCGCCGTCCCGCGTTTGGGTCCGCATCACCTCGTCGAGCAACTGCAGCTTTTCGACACGCTGACCTATCTGCCTGATGATATTCTGCAGAAGGTTGACCGCGCCTCTATGGCGGTCTCGCTCGAAGTGCGTCCGCCGCTGCTCGATCACCGCGTGGTCGAATTCGCCTGGCGGTTGCCGCGCCGGTTTAAAATCCGGGGCGGCGAGACCAAGCACATCCTGCGCCGCATATTGTACCGCTACGTGCCGCGCGGACTGATCGAGCGTCCGAAGATGGGCTTCGCTGTGCCCTTGTCGGCATGGCTGCGCGGTCCCTTGCGCGATTGGGCCGAGGACCTGCTGGACCCGGTGCGGCTTGGGGGTGGCCTGCTTGATAGCAGGGCCGTTCGCACGTTATGGGACCAGCACCTGCGGAACGACCACAACTGGGCTTACGCTCTTTGGACGATCCTTATGTACGAAAGTTGGCGCCGCCGCTGGGCGTCGCCGTCGCCGACGATGTCAAGTCAGAGCCGCTGATGACCAACCACAACCGCAAGATCTCCGTCATCGGCCTCGGCTATGTCGGCCTGCCGGTGGCCGTCGCCTTCGCCCGTGCCGGCGTGCCGGTGATCGGCTTCGACATCGACAAGACGCGCGTCGAAGAATTGCGCGCGGGACATGACCGCACGCATGAAGTCGGACGGAGTGATCTCGGCCACACGAGCCTCACCTACGCTCACGATGCGTCGGCGCTCAAAGCCGCCGACTTCTTCATCGTCACCGTTCCGACGCCAATCGATACCGCCAATCGCCCCGACCTCAGCGCCATGCTGGCGGCTTCGCGTACCGTCGCCGGTGTGCTCAAGAAGGGCGACATTGTCGTCTATGAGTCCACCGTCTATCCCGGCGCGGTCGAAGAAGACTGCGTGCCGATCCTGGAACAGGTCTCGGGCCTGAAAGCTGGCAAAGACTTTACCGTCGGCTATTCGCCCGAGCGCATCAATCCGGGCGACAAGACGCACCGGTTCGAGACCATCAAGAAGGTGGTGTCGGCGCAAGATGCAAAGACGCTCGATATCGTCGCCGCGGTCTACGGCTCGGTGGTGACGGCAGGCATTCACCGCGCGCCGTCGATCAAGGTGGCGGAAGCCGCCAAGGTCATCGAAAATACACAGCGCGATCTCAATATCGCGTTCATGAACGAGCTTGCGGCCATCTTCCACCGTCTCGATATCGATACCGGGGACGTGCTCGCCGCCGCCGCGACCAAATGGAACTTCCTCAACTATGCGCCCGGCCTGGTCGGCGGCCACTGCATCGGCGTCGATCCGTATTATCTCACCTACCGTGCCGAGAGGGCCGGCTATCATCCCGAAGTCATCCTCGCCGGCCGCCGCATCAACGACGGCATGGGCGCGTGGATCGCGCACGAGACCGTGCGTGGTCTGACGCTGCGCAATTGCACGAATGCCGTCGTCACCGTGCTCGGCATGACCTTCAAGGAGAACGTGCCGGACATCCGCAATTCCAAGGTCATCGATATCGTGCGTGAACTCGAGCGCTTCGGCATCCGCGTTCAGGTCGCCGATCCGCTGGCGTTGCCGGCCGAGACGCAGCACGAATATGGCGTGACGCTGACGGCGATGGACAAGTTGCAGCCGGCCGACGCGGTCGTCTTCGCCGTCGCCCACGAGGATTACGTCCGCGAGGGCTGGCGGCTGATGGCCCGGCTGCTCAAGGGCGGCGCAGGGACGGTCATCGACGTCAAGTCGAAGCTCGACCGTGCGGCCAAGCCGGGAGGGATCGACCTTTGGCGCCTGTGACCCCCGTTCTCGTCACCGGCGCAGCCGGTTTCATCGGCTTCCATGTCGCACGCCGGCTGCTGCAGGCTGGTCGGCCGGTCGTCGGTCTTGATAACCTCAACCGTTATTACGATCCGAAACTGAAGGAGGCGCGGCTTGCCGAGCTCGGCAAGCTGCCAGGCTTCCAGTTCACGAAGCTCGATCTCGCCGACCGTCCCGGCATGGCTGCGTTGTTTTCCGAGCATCGTTTCGAGCATGTCGTGCATCTCGCCGCGCAAGCCGGCGTGCGCTATTCGCTGATCGATCCCTTCGCCTATATCGATTCCAATCTCGTCGGCTTCACCAACATCCTCGAAGGCTGCCGCCACAACGGCTGCCGGCATCTGCTCTACGCGTCGTCGTCCTCGGTCTACGGCAGCAACACGAAGATGCCGTTCTCGGTGCACGACAATGTCGACCATCCGCTCAGCCTCTACGGCGCCTCCAAGAAGGCGAACGAGCTGATGGCGCACGCCTATTCGCATCTGTTCCAGCTGCCGACGACCGGTCTGCGTTTCTTCACCGTCTACGGGCCGTGGGGCCGCCCGGACATGGCGATGTGGCTCTTCGCCAAGGCGATCACGGCCGGCGAGCCGATCAAGCTGTTCAATCACGGCGACATGCGTCGCGACTTCACCTATGTCGACGACATCGTCGAGGCGATCGTGCGGCTGATCGAGCGTCCGCCGGCCGCGGACCCGAACTGGTCCGGCGAGGCGCCGGACCCCGGCTCCAGCAGCGCGCCCTGGCGCGTCTACAACATCGGCAACAACGAGCCGGTCGAACTTCTCGAGGTTGTGCGGCTGATGGAGGAGGCGCTCGGCATGAAGGCCAAGCGTGAGATGCTGCCGATGCAGCCCGGCGACGTTCCCGCGACCTATGCCGATGTCGACGATCTGGCGCGCGAGGTCGACTTCCGGCCGTCGACGCCGATCGGCGAGGGGATCAGGCGCTTCGTCGACTGGTTCCGCGCCTATCACCGCCTCTGATTCCGATTGGAGACCGGGCGTCCCCGCCCTATATTGAGACCATCCCCGACAGCCCTCGTTCAGGAACCGCAATGACGAAGCTCAGCGATTTGAAGGTCAAGCTGTTCACCGACGGCGCCGAAAAGGCGCAGATCGTCGAGATGGCGAAGAACAAGTGGATCGCCGGCTTCACCACCAATCCGTCGCTCCTGAAGAAGGCCGGCGTCAGCGATTACGCCGCCTATGCGCGCGATCTCGTCGCCGCCGTGACCGACCGGCACATCTCCTTCGAGGTGTTCTCCGACGACATTGCGGAGATGGTTGCGCAGGCGCGCGTCATCGCCACATGGGGCAAGAATGTTTACGTCAAGCTGCCGGTCATCAATACGCGCGGCGAGACCCTGTTCGAGGCGGTGCGTGCGCTGTCGCGCGACGGCGTCAAGGTGAACATGACGGCCATCTTCACGCCCGAGCAGGTCGCGCACGCGGTCACGGCGCTCGACGGCGGCGCGCCCGCCTGCGTCTCGGTGTTCGCCGGCCGGCTCGCCGACTTCGGCATCGACTACCGGCCGATCATGGCCGACGCCATCGCCCGGGCGCGCGCCACGCGCAATGTCGAGATCATCTGGGCTTCGACCCGCGAGGTGTTCAACGTGGTCGAGGCGGACATGATGGGCTGCCACATCATCACGGCCCCGTTCGATGTGCTCAAGAAGCTGCCGGCGATCGGCACGCAGTCGGCGCAGGAGCTGTCGCTTGCCGCGGTCAAGGCGTTCCGGGACGACGCCTTGTCCACCGGCCTGCGCATGGACGTACCGACCTCGCGCGCCGCCGAATAGGGCCTCCCGAGAGGTTAATTCAAGCCTATCGGTTTACCTGTAACGCTTTGACGTAAAACGTGTTCACCCCGTTGGGGAGGAGCGGTCGCCAGCCGCGGGCGAAGCATGCTAGTCAGGGTTCCGGGAGCCTGAATTGGGGCGGGGAGCCGGCGTGAAATGAGCGATCAGACAGTCATCGACGCGGAGCGGCCGCTGCGCGTCGGGGTGATCGGCGTCGGCGTCATGGGGAGCAACCACGCCCGTGTGTTCGCGGGCCTGCCCGGCACCGAGCTCGTCGGCATCGCCGATCCCGACGCCAAGCAGGCCGAGTTCGTCGCCAATACGCTCGGCTGCACCGCGGTCGGCGACGTGGATGCGCTGCTTGCGCTCGGCATCGACGCGGTCACCATCGCCGCGCCGACGCATCTGCATCGCGACATCGCGCTCGCTGCCATCGGGCGCGGCGTCCACGTCATGGTCGAGAAGCCGATCGCCTCGACGGTCGAGGAGGGGCGCGAGCTCATCGGCGCCGCCCGGCGCGCCGGGGTTACCCTCATGGTCGGCCACGTCGAGCGCTTCAATCCGGCGGTCGAGGCGATCAAGGAGGCGATCCGCAACGAGGATATCCTCTCGATCGGCATCACGCGCGTCGGCCCGTTCCCGCCGCGCATGTCGAATGTCGGCGTGGTCATCGACCTCGCCGTGCACGACATCGATCTGATCCGCTGGTTCACCGACAGCGACATCGTCGAGGTGCAGCCGCAGCTCTCCAGCGCGGTCGCCGAACGCGAGGACATCGCGCTCCTTCAATTCCGCACCGCCTCGGGCGTGCTGGCGCACATCAACACCAACTGGCTCACCCCGTTCAAGGCGCGCAACGTCACCGTCGCCACGCGCGGCAAATACGTGATGGGCGACCTGCTGACCCGGCAGGTGACCGAATGCTTCGGCTTCCAGCCGGACGGCAGCTATTCGATGCGCCATCTCTCGGTCGGCCACGCCGAGCCGCTGCGCTCCGAGCTTCTCGCGTTCCTGCGCGCGGTGCGTTCCGGTGCAGCGCCGGCGGTGACCGGCGAGGAGGGCGTCGCCAGCCTCGAAATCGCCACCCGTTGCCTCGCCTCGCATCCGACCGCCGCACCTGCGGCCCGCATGGGCCCGCGCGCCGTGGCCGGCTGATCGACATTTCTCTTCCGCGACGGGATCCCATAATGAACGTCAGAACGCAGGCCGCGATGCTTCCCTTTATCGACCTCGCGGCCCAGCGCAGGCGCCTCGGGCCGGCGATCGACGATGCGGTCGCGCGGGTGCTCACACACTGCCAGTTCATCATCGGCCCGGAGGTGCGCGCCTTCGAAAGCGAGCTTGCCGCCTTTGCCGGCGCGCGCCACGCGATCACCTGCGCCAGTGGCACCGACGCACTGGTGCTGGCCTTGCGCGCGCTCGGCATCGGCCCGGGCGATGCCGTGATCTGTCCGTCCTTCACCTTCTGCGCCACGGCCGAAGTGGCGGTGCTGGTCGGCGCAACGCCGGTGTTCGTCGACGTTCATCCCGATACGTTCAACATCGATGTCGGCGGCATCCCCGGTGCCATCGAAGCGGCAAAGGCCGCGGGGCTGACGCCGAAAGCGATGATCCCGGTCGACCTGTTCGGCCTGTCGGCCGACCACGATGCCATCGACGCGGCCGCCAAGACGCACGGCCTGTTCGTCATCGACGACGCCGCGCAGGGTTTCGGCGGCACCTACAAGGGCCGCCCGCTCGGCACCTTCGGGCACATGACCTGCACCAGCTTCTTTCCGGCGAAGCCGCTCGGCTGCTACGGCGACGGCGGCGCGGTGCTCACCGACGACGGCACGCTCGCCGACACGCTGCGCAGCCTCCGGGTGCACGGGCAGGGCAGCGACAAATACGACAACGTCCGCATCGGGCTCGCCTCCCGCCTCGACACCATCCAGGCGGCGGTGCTGAGCGAGAAGCTCAAGATCTTCCCCGAGGAGATCGCGGCGCGGCAGGTGGTCGCCCGGCGTTATGCCGACGGCCTCAAGGACATCGTCACGGTGCCGGCCGTGCCGGCCGATCTGACCTCCGTCTGGGCGCAATACACGATCCGCGTCGCCGGCGGCCGCCGTGCCGCGCTCGCCGCCGCGCTCAAGGACGACGGTATTCCGACCGCGATCTACTATCCGATCCCGCTGCACCGGCAGGTCGCCTACCGCCAGTATCCGGTCGGCCGCTCGGGGCTCGCGGTGAGCGACCGGCTCGCCGACGAGGTCATCAGCCTGCCCATGCACCCCTATCTCGACGAGTCGACGCAGGCGCGCATCGTCGAGGCAACGCGGCGTGCGCTCGCCTGACCGGGGCGGAGACGGCTATTTCCCGATCCGGCCGGTATTTGAAATGCCGGCCGCTCCCGTTTCACGTCCGGATGCGCTAGCAATTCAGCACGATCAGCGTCCGTATCATCCATGAACTGGCGTCAGCACAATATCCGTTTACGCCGCCTCGAAGCGGAGGCGATCGAGATTCTGCGCGAGGCGGTGGCCGAAGCGCGCAATCCGGTCATGCTCTATTCGATCGGCAAGGATTCCGGCGCGATGCTGCACCTGGCGCAGAAGGCTTTCGCGCCTGGCAAGCCGCCGTTCCCGCTGCTGCACGTCGATACGACCTGGAAATTTCGCGAGATGATCGCCTTCCGCGAGGCGACCGCGGCGCGCGTCGGCATGGAGCTTCTGGTGCATGTGAACGAGGAGGGGCTCAAGCGCGGCATCTCGCCGATCGCCTCCGGCTCCTCGGTGCACACGCAGGTGATGAAGACCGAAGGCCTGCGCCAGGCACTCGACAAATGGAAATTCGATTTGGCCTTCGGCGGCGCCCGTCGCGACGAGGAGAAGAGCCGGGCCAAGGAGCGCGTCTTCTCGCACCGGAC
>Ga0182749_1000486_pt1 | contig 37058 bp, 37 predicted proteins | sample eDN3rd37CKraftMG_FD_128875 | JGI IMG/M metagenome (GOLD analysis project Ga0182749, IMG submission 128875) | Enriched Miracle-Growth compost microbial communities from Emeryville, California, USA - eDNA 3rd pass 37_C Kraft MG (version 2) (version 2) ...
CGTCGCTGTTCCCGAACGCCCGGCGCGCCCCGGACGGCCGCACGCTGCGCTGCGCCGACCTCTCCGGCCGCGCGCCCCGCGGCGAGGGCTCCTGCGTGATCCACCTGGAGGGGCGCTTCGCCGGGTGGGGATTCGACCATGCCACCGGCGAGAGCGCAGGGCCAATCGACATGGTCTACCACGCGACGGGCGCGCCCGAGCCCCGCCTGTTCGACGAGGCGGCGAGGCTGGCGCGCATGGACTGCCCCGCGCCGCCCCCGCGTGCCGGCGAGCCGCGCCCAGACCACAACCATGAGGTCGCGCGCATCCTCGCCAGCGGTGCCCCGCTCGCCGGCTCGCCCGCCGAGGCCTACCTCCGGGGCCGCGGCCTCGCCCCGCCCGACAGCCCCGACCTTCTCTTCCACCCCGACCTCGCCGACTTCGAGAGCCGGCGCGGCTGGCCCGGGATGGTCGCCATCGTCCGCGACGGCGCGGGAGAGCCCACAGGCGGCATCCACCGGACCTACCTGCTAGACGACGGCTCCGGGAAGGCGCCGCCGGGGAAGAAGATGCTCGGGCCCGTCGCCGGCGGCGCGGTGCGGCTTGCACCGATGCCCGACGACGGACGGATCGGCGTCGCGGAGGGGATCGAGACCGCGCTCGCCGCCATGGCCCTGTTCGGCATTCCGACGATGGCGGCACTCTCGGCCGACGGGCTGCGGCGCTGGCAGTGGCCGGAGGGTACCAGGCACGTCACCATCTTCGCCGACGCGGGGCATGCCGGGATGCAGGCCGCGGCGACGCTCGCGGATCGGCTGAACGTCGCGGACATCCCCTCGCGCATCGTCGCCCCACGACACGGCGACGACTTCAACGACGACCTCCGGCGCGGGGCGACCGCCGCCGACTACGAGCAGCGGTCCACATCGGAACCTGACGCCTCCGTCGCCGCGGCGGCGCTGGCCACGGCTGATGATCTGCTCGCCGCTGCCTCCAGCCTCACCCGCCCGCCCGACTCGGAGCCGCTCGCCGACTTGCTGGGCCGGCTGGCCCTGGCGCGGCTCGACCCGCTCCCGGAGCGCCAGGTCCTCGCCGCAGTGAAGACCGCCACCGGCATCGCCGTCTCCATCCTGGAGAAGCAGCTGGTCGAGCTGCGTCGGCGGCTGAACGCCACGGGCGACGTGCGGCGCGCGCCGGTCCGGCCGCCCTGGGCCTCGCTGCTGCGGATCGACGCGGGCGGCACGCCGGAGCGCAACGAGGCCAACGTCATCACCGCGCTGTCGCTCGACGCCGCCTTCACGGGCGCACTGATGTTCGACGAGTTCAGCCAGGAGATCATCGTCGCCCGGGCGCTGCCCTGGGATCCCGCGGGCACAGCACACCCCCGTCCCTGGGGCGAGGCCGACGACGTGCGCTGCGCCGAATGGCTCCAGCGCCACGAGATCAACGTCCCGCCTGTGGTGGTCGGCCGCAGCGTCGTCGCTGTGTCGCGCAACATCCGCATCCATCCGGTGCGCGACTACCTCGAGGCGCTGGCCTGGGACGGCACGCCGCGCCTCGACACATGGGCCGTCGCCTATCTCGGCGCCGAGGATACGCCGCTCCACCGGAGCATGGCCTCGCTGTGGATGGTCTCGGCCGTGGCGCGGATCATGCAGCCCGGCTGCAAGGCCGACCACATGCTGATCCTAGAGGGGCCGCAGGGCATCCGGAAGTCGACCGCCCTGAGGGTGCTCGCCTCTGAGCCCTGGTTCACCGACGAACTCGCCGAGCTTGGCTCGAAGGACGCGGCGCAGCAGATGCGCGGCATCTGGATCATCGAGATGGCGGAGCTGGACGCCATCGGCCAGGCGGACGTCTCGCGCATCAAGGCCTTCCTCAGCCGCACCACGGATCGCTACCGGCCACCCTATGAGCGCTACGTCGTCACTGTCCCGCGGCAATGCGTCTTCGCTGGGACAGTGAACCCGGACACCTATCTGCGCGACGAGACCGGCAACCGGCGCTTCTGGCCGCTGCGCTGCGGCGACATCGACCTCGAGGGCCTGCGGCGCAACCGCGACCAGCTCTGGGCCGAGGCCGTCGCGCGCTACCGCGCCGGCGCGCCCTGGTGGATCGAGGACCGCGCGCTCGTCGCCGAGGCTAGCGCCGCACAGGAGGCACGCTACCAGGGCGATGCCTGGGACGCGCGGATCGAGCGCTGGCTCGTCTCCGAGCGCAAGCCGGTGAATGTCGGCGTCGGGCACTTCGAGGACTGGCAGGAGCGCTTCGTGCCGCGGGCGAAGCCGCTGACCGACGTCTCCATCGGCGAGGTGCTGGAGCAGGCGCTCGGCATCGAGGCCGCGAAGTGGACAAAGGGCGACCAGATGCGCGTGGGCGCCTACCTCAAGGCGAAGAAGTGGGAGCGGTACAAGACGACCGGCTCTGCCAGGGACGGCGTCGCTCGCGAATGGCGCTACCGCCGGCCCTCCCCGTCAGAGGAGGGCGCGTGATGTCCCTCCGGCACCTCACTGGGAGGCCGTTCTGTCCTACTGTCCCACCACAGCGAATTCCGCCGGCGAAGTGGGACACGCGCAAACCAAGCTTTTCCGCGGGTTTCCGGACGTCTGTCCCACTGTCCCACCTGTCCCACCTGCTCCTTAGAGCCATACGCGAAGGGCATGATGAGGCCGGACATACATTTTCCTATACGGGTTTAGGCGAGCCGTCCTGGAGTGGGACAGGTGGGAAAGGACCGCGCAAGCATCTGAATCCGCACATATTCCTTCGTCTCACTTCGGTCGCGGCGATGGGACGAGGCGGGACGGGTGGGACGCCTCCGCGCTCGCGCGTCACATACCGGGCCACCGGCCCGCCCGGCCAGGCAACGCGCTCTCGAAGCCGGGCAGCGACGGCGAGCTCCGCCAAGAACCGCGCCGTCGCCGCCCTCACCACAGCCGTCCCCTTTCGGAGACCCCATGGCTCCCCTGACTCTCCCCATGCCCGCGGCGCACGCAAGCGGTCCGCTGATCACCGCCCCGCTGCCTGTGGCCCTGCGGCATCACGCCGTCCTCGCTCTCGACCTCGGCACCACCACCGGCTGGGCGCTGCGCGGGCAGGACGGCAGCATCACCTCGGGCACCATGACCTTTCGCCAGAGCCGGTTCGAGGGCGGGGGCATGCGCTACCTGCGCTTCCGTAGCTGGCTCGGTGAGCTGGCGGCGCTTGCCGGCGGCCTCGCGCGCATCGCCTTCGAGGAGGTGCGCTCTCACGCAGGCACCGATGCGGCTCATCTCTATGGCGGCTTCCTCGCCCACCTGTCGACCTGGTGCGAGGAGCGAAGCATCGCCTACGAGGGCGTTCCGGTCGGCACGATCAAGCGCTTCGCGACCGGCCGCGGCAACGCCGATAAGGCGGCGATGGTCGCGGCGATCCGCGCCCGCGGCTTCGCGCCGGCGGACGACAACGAGGCCGACGCCATCGCCCTGCTGCTCTGGGCGACCGAGCCGCAGGGTGGTCGCGAATGAGGCTCGCCGGTGCGCCGCGTCCGCCCCGGTCGTCTCTAGACCTGGCTCACAGCCCGACCTCTGCGGTGGAGCTCGATGCCATGCGTGCCGCCGCATGGCACCGGCACGGCGTCGCCGCCCTGGCCGTGGAGGACATCGCCGATCCCTGGCTCCGCCAGGCTGTCACCAACGAAGCGAACCGGCGCTGGGGGCGCCGGCAGGGAGGCATGCAGCATGGCCGGTAAGCGCAAGGCAAAGCGGACCATGCAGGGCGTCGAGGATCTGTCGAAGCCCTCGAAATGGCGACTGCAGCATGGCGGCTTCTCCGAGCCGGCCCGCGAGGCCGACCCCGAGACGGGCAGCCCGGTGCAGCATCGGCGGGCCGTCGACACGCTCGGGCTGATGCTGGCCAACGGTAGCATCACGCCGGAGATGCACGAGGCGGGATGCATCTTCCGGACGCTGTTCCGCAGCGCGGCGATCGATAGCATGTCGACGTCGCAGTTGATCCGCCTGCCCGGCTCGACGGCCGACCGGCTGTCGAACCGCCAGATCGACGCCCGACGCCGCGTGGCGGAGGCGCTCGACGCCCTCGGTGGGCACGACAGCCCGGCGGGCTCCTGCGCGTGGTTCGTCATCGGTCTGGAGTGCTCGGTGCGGGAATGGGCGCAGCGGCGCGGCTGGGGCGGCAGGCCAGTGTCGCAACCCATCGCGGGCGGTATCCTGGTCGCTGCCCTCGGCACGCTGGCGATGCATTTCAGGCTTACACAGCGAGGCTACGCCGCGTAAAGTTCAGTGCGATCCAAGAATGCTCGGAGTGCCGGCCTACGTGCTGAACACCATCGACCACGAGAGCGAGGACACCACGACGGAACGCACCGTTCCGCGCGATGGCCTCGCCGCGTTGCGTGCTGAAATCGGCCTGCGCGAGATAGCCTCGCTCATCGAGCGGACGGCGCGCTGGGTCGCACCGGAGACGTTTAGGCTCTTGCCCGTTTGGTACCCGGAACACGCCCGCGCTCAGCCCTTTTACAAGGGTGGCTGGTCCGCTCCGCAGATGAACACCAGGCGGTCTACTGGCGTTTCGACGCATAAGGTGGAGGGTAACGTCTACGCAAATCAGGCCCTCACATTGGCACTTGGCTTGCGGAAGGCGGACAGGCCCAACTGGTCTTGCTGCCATATCTGGGGCGTCGACGATGCGACGTACCAGCTTTCCAATGTCGTCGTGCAGGACCGGCGATTCTACTCGTGCGTCGCGAATATGGTCCTGTTGCCCACGCCGTTGAAGGCATTCACGGACAGCATGGCGGACGTGAAGGCGATGTTGCGGATCTGTGCTCGCAGCCTCTACGGCTGGCAATGCGATCACGATGCAATGTCCGACGTGAATGCGGCCCTCGACAAGTGGACAGACTGGTCGAGCTATCCGGCGAGTTGGCCACGCCAACCAGGCGACCGAAAGAGACCGCGTGGTCTCGTGGAGTTCACTCCGGCTATCGAGGCGCAAGCCAAAAAGCGTCTTGCCCAGATCCGGCACGACCTCCGGCATGCAGGTGAGTTCTATCCCCGCGAGCAGGTCCGTGAGGTGCTCGACTACTGGCGCATCGCGCACGACGCCGGGTGAACAGAAGCTGAAAGCCGCTGTTACAATTCACCCCGTGGCGGCGCGCAAATCGATGATCGTATGATGCTGACACGTCGAGATCGTGTAGCTCGACGCGGCGGTGGCGAACGAGCCAGGGCCCAGCAGAGCGATTGTGGTTCGCGAGCCGCAGGGTCCTTCCTGGGCCCGGCGTATGCGGGGGGCGGAAGCGCGCGACTTCGCTAGCGCCAGGCCCGTTCACCAGGTTGCCAGTGTTCCGGTTGCCGCGCCTCGCCTGGCGTCCATTCCCTTCACGAGCAGGTCCGCATGCCCCAGGCCCCCTGGTCTGCGAGCGCCGTCGAGGCGCGCGCGATCGCCTCCCTGCTGCCCTATGCCGGGAACGCGCGGACGCATTCGCCCGAGCAGGTGGCGCAGATCGCGGCCTCCATCCTCGAGTTCGGCTTCGTGGCGCCGGTGCTGGTGGACGAGGGGGGCGAGCTCATTGCCGGCCACGGCCGGCTGCTGGCGGCGAAGTTGCTCGGCCTGGAGACGGTGCCGACCATCGTCCGCGCCGGCCTGACCGAGGCGCAGAAGGCCGCCTATCGCCTCGCCGACAACCGCATCGCCCTGAACGCCGGCTGGGACGAGGCGCTGCTCGCCGCCGAGATGGCGAAGCTGCAGGAGGCCGGCGGTATCGACCTGGCGCTCACTGGCTTCGACGCGGGCGAGATCGACCGCTTGCTCGCCGGCCTCGAAGACGCGACCAGTGGGGCGCCGGAGCCTGGCAACGGTGACGGCAACCCGCTTGCCAGCCCGGCGGTTGCCGATGGGGAGGAGGCGGGGGACCCGGCGGATGCCGAGCCGGCCCCGCCACGCACCACGGTCTGCCGCCCTGGCGATCTCTGGCTGCTCGGCGACCACCGTCTGCTCTGTGGGGACTCCACCGACGCTACCTCGGTGGCTCGCGTCATGGCCGATGATCGGGCAGCGCTGCTGTTCACCAGCCCGCCCTATGGCAACCAGCGCGACTACACCACCGGCGGCGTCTCCGACTGGGACGCGCTGATGCGCGGTGTATTCGGCGCCATGGATGGCGCGCTCCAGGCCAACGGCCAGGCGCTGGTGAACCTCGGGCTGATCCACCGCGACGGGGAATGGCAGCCCTACTGGCAGGGCTGGCTCGACTGGATGCGCGCCCAGGGCTGGCGGCGGTTTGGCCTCTACGCCTGGGACCAGGGCCCCGGCCTGCCGGGCGACTGGAACGGGCGCCTCGCCCCAGCCTTCGAGCTGGTGTTCCACTTCAACCGCCAGCCGCGCCAGCCGAACAAGATCGTGCCGTGCAAGTGGGCCGGCACCCCGAACAAGGGCAGCGGCTTGCGCGCCGCCGACGGCGAGGTGAAGGCCTACACCCATATCGGCCTGCCGGTGCAGGAGAGCCGGATCCCGGACAGCGTGCTGCGCATCACCCGGCACAAGGGCCGCGGCGTCGAGACCGAGCACCCCGCGGTCTTCCCGGTCGCGCTGCCGGAGTTCCTGATGCGGGCCTACACCGACGAGGTCGAGGCGGTGTTCGAGCCCTTCTCCGGCTCCGGCACCACGATCCTCGCCGGCCAGCGGACCGGGCGGCGGGTGCGGGCCATTGAGCTCGCCCCGGCCTATGTCGATCTCGCCATCGCCCGCTGGCGCCTGCTGCACCCGGACCTGCCAGTCACGCTCGACGACGGGCGAAGCTACGACGTCGTCGCCGCGGCGCGCGCGGAGGCCGTCTCCGATGCTGCCTGACCTCCGCGTCGAGATGATGCCCGTGGCCTCGCTCGCGCCCTATGCGGCGAACGCCCGGACGCACCCGGAGGCGCAGGTGGCGCAGCTCGCCGCCTCGATCGCCGAGTTCGGCTTCAACGTCCCGGTGCTGGTGGACGACGCTGGCGTGCTGGTCGCTGGCCACGGCCGCGTGCTGGCCGCCAAGGCACTGGGCCTCGACACTGTGCCGGCGATCCGGCTCGGGCACCTGACCGAGGCGCAGGCCCGCGCCTTCCGCCTCGCCGACAACCAGCTGGCGCTGAACTCCGGCTGGGACGAGGCCCTGCTCGCGGCGGAGCTGCGGGCACTACGCAGCGAGGAGTTCGACCTCGGCCTGGTCGGCTTCGACGGCGCCACGCTCGACCGACTGCTGGCCGAGGCGGCGCTGGACGCGCCGGACGGGCTCGCCGGCGATCCCGATGCCTCCGCACCGGAGCCACCCGAGGTCCCGGTCACCCGAACGGGCGACCTCTGGCTCCTCGGCCCGCACCGGCTGCTCTGCGGCGACAGCACGAGCGCCAGCGATGTGGCGCAGCTGCTCGGTGGCGCACGGCCACACCTCATGATCACGGATCCACCGTACGGGGTGAACTACGACCCCGAGTGGCGGAACGAGGCGGGCGTCTCGGCCACGATGCGCACCGGCAAGGTGGCCAACGATGACCGCGCCGACTGGCGCGCGGCCTGGGCGCTGTTCCCGGGCGACGTCGCCTACGTCTGGCACGCCGGCGTGCACAGCCGCACGGTGATCGAGAGCTTGGAAGCGGCGGGCTTCGCGGTGCGCAGCCAGATCGTCTGGGCCAAGCCGCGCTTCGTGCTGGGGCGCGGCGACTACCACTGGCAGCACGAGCCCTGCCTCTACGCGGTGCGCAAGGGGGCAACCGGCCACTGGCAGGGCGCGCGGGACCAGGCGACGCTCTGGGCCATCGCCATGGGCGGCGTCGAGGACGCGGCCACGGTGCACGGCACGCAGAAGCCGGTCGAGTGCATGCGCCGGCCGATCCTGAACAACAGCGCCACAGGCGAGGCGGTCTATGAGCCCTTCGCCGGCTCGGGCACCACGATCGTCGCGGCCGAGGCCACCGGCCGGCACTGCCTGGCGATGGAGATCGACCCGCGCTACTGCGACGTGATCATCCGACGCTGGCAGGGCTTCACCGGCGGGCAGGCTGTCCTGGCGGGCGAGGACCGCGTGTTCGACGACATCGCCGCCAGGCGCCAGGGGCACGCCCTGATCAACTCCGCGCCTGCGCGGTGAACCACTCGATCATCTCGTCCACCCATTCGGGGTCCGAGGACCGGGTGAGCACGGCCACCAGCAGCAGGATGCTGCGGGGCACCTCCGCGTCGGGCGGAAGGTGCGGCAGCAGCAGCCCGAAATTGCCCTCGGCATCGACCGTCACCGCAGCAGCATCGGGCGGCAGGACGGATCCCTGTTCGGCATGAGCCTCGTGATGGGGAGCCATGAGGATCACCAGTAGTAGATGTGTGGCCGGCGATTGCCGAGATCCCAGACGACGGCCTCGGCATCGGCGCCGCGGAGCAGCGCCCTCAGCCGGCGGTCGTCGCGCCGGCGCCGCGGTCGCGCATGGTGAAGGATGTTCCATTGGGCCGGGGCGCCGTTAGGGAAGCGGGCGCGCCCACGCCCGCGCGTCCGGGGACGCTTGCGCTTGTGATGCATGGCACGGTCCTCAAGGGGGATGCGGGCGAGCGGACAGGCGTTCGCTCGCGGACCGGAGGACCGCGTGGCCAGGCAGCGATGAGGTTGTCGGCAGCAGGAAGATGGGCGCATCGCTTCATATCGCAGAGTGGGGGCAATGCAAAGCATCGCCACCGCTCTGGCCATCGTCACTCCACGATCCGGTAGATGGTGAAGGATCCCTTCGCGCCTTCCTTGTTCGGGCCGACCTGGCGGACTCGCTGCAGCACGCTGACCGCGATCCCCTGGCGCTTCTTCAGGCCGGCGAAGAACCCGCGCACTGTGTGCGGCGCCCAGCCGGTCGCCTCAGCGATCTGGGTGACCGTCGCGCCCCCCGGCCGACGCAGCAACGCCAGCACCTGCTGCTGCTTCGTGCCCTCGCGCGGCTTGCGTGGCTTGGTGGGGGCGCAGGCCTCACGATCCGGTTTCACCAGGACTCCGCGCAGCGCCTCGATCGCAGCGGCCAGGTCGTAGCGCTGGTTGGCGTCGTCGTCCCAGGCATCCAGCACCCGCTGTGCGGCGTCGCGCAAGGTGGGGCGGCGTGCCGGCAGTGGCGTGGCCAGAGCCTCGTCCAGGAGGGCCAGGTCCTCCGCCAGTGGCGTGGCCTGGGTGGCCGCGTCGGCCGGGGCGGGGTCTGCCTGCGGCGCCTCCGCCGGTGCCGTCGTGTCCGCGCCCGTGGCCGGTTCCAGGCCAATGGCGCGCAGGCCCTCGTCGGTGATGCGGAGCAGCATGCTGTCACCGTCGATCGTCCAGAGCGCCCGCGCGTCGTAGTCGGGGCGGTGGACCGCGATCACCAGGTCAGTCTTGAGCAGCGCCTTGCCCACCGCGGCGCAGGCGGCGGCGGGCAGCTTCTCGGGCGGCTCTGCCAAGCCATGCGGGTGCTGGGCGGCGGCGGTGAGAATGCGGCGCTGGGTCTCGGAAAGGGCCATGATCGGGGCTCCTGCTTGAGGGGAGCCGACCGCCGGCCCCCTACGGCCGGGAGCCCCGCCGGGCGCACCCGGTCGGGGCAGTGCGGGGAAAGGCCACCTATTCGGCGTGCTCGCCGCGCTTGAAATAGGCGTCGGTCACCCGCCGCATCTGCTCCGTGTAGAACTCCAGGTTCCCGACCTGGCCCCAGAGGACGTCCTCGGGATCGGCGCCGAAGTGGTTGGCGCTCATCTGCTGCAGGTCGGCCAGCAGGGCGTCGAACTCGGCCTTCTTGGCCAGGAAGGCGGCGAGGCTCTTCTGCTGGTTGGCTTGCCGCTTGGTCATCCCGGTCTCCGTCCTGCTCATCGCGTGACGGACCATTCGCGCTGGGGCGCGCCGGAGCCAAGCGCATCCGGGGCTCATGGAATTGCTATGTTGAGGGGCTCCCGATCACATCATGATCGCAGTCGAAGGCCCGACGCTGGTGGCCTCGCAGCGCGAGGTGGCGCGCCGGCTCGGGCTCTCCCACACCGCCCTGCAGAAGGCGCAGCAGGCCGGCCGCATCGCGCCCGAGCCGGGCGGCGGTTGGGATATCGAGAAGGTGCGCGCTGGCCTGGCGGCGAGCAGCGACCCGACGCGCAAGACCGCGGCCATGACCACCCGCGCGCCGGCGCTGCCGGTCTCTCCGGCACCAGCACCGCGGCCAATGGTCACGCCGCCCGCGGCGGAGCCGCTGCCCGGCGGTAGCAGCTTCCACAATGCCCGCACGGCCAACGAGGTGCTGAAGGCGCAGGAGCGCAAGCTACGGCTGGAGGAGCGCCGCGGCCAGCTGGTCGACAAGGCGCGCGCGCTCATGCTGGTGCACCGGCTCGCCAAGGAGGAGCGCGACGCCATCCTCGCCTGGCCAGCGCGGATTGCCGCCGAGCTGGCGGCCGAACTCGGCGTCGATGCGCACCGGCTGCAGACCCTGATGGACGCACGCCTGCGCCAGCACCTCGCGGAACGCCATGACGTGCGGGTGAGCATCGGCTGATGGCGGGCAGCGACATCCTCCCCGAGCTCAGCAGCTTCGATGGCGCGGCCGAGATTCTGCAGGCCTGGCGCGACGGCATGGCACCGGAGCCGGCCCTGCTGGTCTCGGAATGGGCCGACCAGCATCGCGTGCTCGGGAGCCGCGGCTCCGCCGAACCCGGCCCCTGGCGCACCAGCCGCACGCCCTACCTGCGGGAGGTGATGGACGCGCTGTCGCCGGCGCACCCGGCCCGGCGCGTGGTGTTCATGAAGGGTGCCCAGGTCGGTGGCACCGAGTGCGGCAATAACTGGATCGGCTACGTCATCCACCACGCGCCGGGGCCGATGCTGGCGGTGCAGCCCACCACTGAACTGGCCAAGCGCTTCTCCGACCAGCGCATCGACCCGCTGGTCGAGGAGACGCCGGCGATCCGGGAACGGGTCGCGCCGGCACGCTCGCGGGACAGCGGCAATCGCCAGCTCAGCAAGGAGTTCCCCGGCGGCCAGCTGGTGATGACCGGCGCCAACAGCGCGGTCGGGCTGCGCTCCATGTCGGCCCGATTCCTGTTCCTCGACGAGGTAGATGCCTATCCCGGCGACGTCGAGGGCGAGGGCGATCCGGTGGCCTTGGCCGAGGCGCGGGCGCGCACCTTCGGCTGGCGGCGCAAGACGCTGCTGGTCAGCACGCCCACCATCGCCGGCCTGTCGCGGATCGAGCGCGAGTACCAGGCCACCGACCAGCGGCGCTACTTCGTGCCCTGTCCGCATTGCGGGGCGATGCAGTGGCTGCGCTTCGAACGGCTGGTCTGGGACAGGGGGGAGCCGGAGACGGCGCGCTACCTGTGCGAGGCCTGCGACGGCAGCATCGGCGAGCAGCACAAGACCGCCATGCTGGCCGCCGGCGAATGGCGCCCGACGGCCGAGGCAGGGGATTCGCACGCGATCGGCTTCCACATCTCGGCGCTCTATTCGCCGGTAGGCTGGTTCGCCTGGAGCCAAGCGGCGCGGGAGTGGGAGGCGGCGCAGGGCGACGATCGGGCGATCAAGACCTTCCGCAACACCGTGCTCGGGGAGATCTGGCAGGAAAGCGGCGAGGCGCCGGACTGGCAGCGTCTCTACGACCGCCGCGAGGACTGGGAGCCGGGCACTGTGCCGGCGGGCGGGCTGCTGCTCACCGCCGGGGTCGACGTGCAGCGCGACCGGCTGGAAGCGTCGGTCTGGGCCTGGGGGCAGGACCGCCAGTCCTGGCTCGTGGAGCACCGCGTGCTGGTGGGCAACCCCTTTGAGGCGGTGGTCTGGGAGGAGCTGCGCGCTCTGCTCGGCGAAACCTGGCGGCATGCCTCCGGCCACCGGCTCGGCCTGGCCCTGGCGGCGGTGGACAGCGGCGACGGCATGACCACGGCGGAGGTCTACGCCTTCGTCCGCCGCGCCGGCGCTGGCCGTGCCATCGCGGTGAAGGGCCAGGACGGGCTGCGCGCCGCGGTCGGTCAGCCCGCGGCCACGGAGGTCCGCCGCAACGGCCGGAAGCTCGGGGGTCTGAAGCTCTGGCCGGTGGGATCGTCCTTCCTCAAGGGCGAGACCTATGGCTGGCTGAAGCTGGAGCGCCCCACCGCCGAGAGCGGCGAGCCGTTCCCGCCGGGCTACGTCCACCTGCCGATCCACGCGGCGGGCGAGGAGTTCTGCCGCCAGCTCACCGCCGAGCAGCTGGTGGCACGCGCCGGCAAGAACGGCTTCCGGCGGCTGGAATGGGTCAAGACCCGCGAACGCAACGAGGCGCTGGACTGCCGGGTGTACGCCCGCGCCGCCGCGGCGGCCCTCGGCATGGACGGCTGGGGCGAGGGGCGCTGGACGCGGATGGCCGATGCGCTGTCGCTGCCGGCACCGATGGAGGCGGCGACGCCTGCGACCGTGGCTCCGACATCACAGACCACCACCATGCGGCCGCAGTCGTGGCTCACGCCACGTGGCGGCTGGCTGCGGTAGCAGGCGACACGGCGTGGATCGTCACTGCGGCACGGTCATGAGCTCCAGGATGTGGCCATCCGGATCCTTGAAGTAGACACCGCGGCCGCCGTTCCAGTCGTTGAGCTTGCCGTCCTCGAGGCTCCAGGGGCCGCTTCCGAAGGCGATCCCTGCCGCCTGCACCCGCTCCAGGATCGCGTCGAATTCGGCGTCGCTGACGTGGAAGGCATAGTGCTGGCTGGTGATCGGCCCGGTCGCATTGGCGAAGTCGAGCGTCAGCGTGTCGTTGACCCGCACCGGCGCGAAGTGCCCGCCTGGGCCATCGAAGCGCAGCCCAAAGATCTGCGCGAAGAACCGAGCCGCGGCCTCCTTGTCGCGGGCGGGCACGATCGTGTGGTTGAGCGTGATCGTCATGACCTCCTCCCTTGGCTGTCCTGCCGCTGCTGCGGCCGGCATCTATCGCGGTCGCTGCCTCTACAGAAGGCGAATCCGTGCCGTTTGATCCCCTGCGCTGAGGGCGCCAATCGATGAACCCTGACGTCCTCGCCTGGGCGCTGGCGCAGCCCGCCGGCAGCCGCGCCGCGGCACTCGCCGCCGCCTACACCGGCGGCACCACGCGGGTGACCTTCGACGGTCGCACCGTGGAGTACCGCAGCCTCGACGAGCTCGGCCGCGCCCTGGCGGTGCTGCACGGCGCCGAAAACAGCGCTGCGCGCCGCCCCGCCGTCACGCTCGCCAACTTCTCGCGGGAGAGAACCGGGTGATCCGACGTCTCCGCGAGGCCTGGCAGGTGCTGCGCGGCTATGCCGCGGCGGGGGACAGCCGCGCCTCGGCCTGGGCGCCCTCCGGTGGCAGCGCCAATGCCGAAGTCGGCGCGGCCGCGGCCACGGTCGCGCGGCGGGCCCGCGATGCAGTCCGCAACGACCCCTATGCCGCCCGCATCGTCGACCTGTGGACCGGCAATGCGGTGGGCGCCGGCATCACCACCCGCTGGCCGGACCAGCGGCACGCCGATGCTTGGCGGCGCTGGGCGGAGAGCACCGCCTGCGACGCCGAGGGCCGGCTCGATCTCGCCGGCCTGCAGGCTCTAGTCATGCGGGCGGTGGTCGAGAGCGGCGAATGCTTCGTTCGGCTGCTGCCGGCCGAGGTCAGCCCGGCGAACCTGATCGGCCTCCGGCTGCAGCTGCTGGAGACCGACCACCTCGACACGGCCCGCAACGGCACGGTGGAGGGCCGGCCGACCCTGCAGGGCATCGCCCTCGGCGAGGCCGGCGAGCCAGTGGCTTACTGGCTGTACCGGGTCCACCCCGGCGCGTCCTGGCTGCTGCCCTCCGGTGGCCGGCTGGACAGCGAGCCCGTGCCGGCCCGCGACGTGCTGCACGTCTATCGCAAGCGCCGCCCTGGCCAGCTGCGCGACGTCTCCTGGCTGGCGCCGGTGCTGACGCGGCTGCGCGATCTCGGCGACTACGAGGCTGCCCTGCTGATGAAGGCCAAGATCGAGGCCTGCCTCGCCGCGGTGGTCTCGGAGGAGGGCGAGGAGGCGCTGACCGGCACCGCATCCGGCCTGCTCCGCGACGCCCAGGGCCGGGCGGTGGAAAGCTTCGAGCCGGGGATGATCCTCTACCGCCGGGGCATGGGCAGCGTGGAGGTGGTGAACCCGAGTGGCGGCGGCAGCCACGCCGCCTTTGCCCGCCGGGCGCTCGAGGCCGCCGCGGTCGGCACCGGGCTGACCTACGACCAGGTCTCGGGCGACCTGACCCAGGCGAACTACTCGAGCCTCCGGGCCGGCAAGATCGAGTTCCGCCGGCTCTGTGAGCAGGTGCAGTACGGCATGCTGATCCCGATGCTGGTCCGCCCCGTCGCCGAGCGCTTCCACCAGCAAGGGGCGCTGCTCGGGTTGTGGGGCCCGGACATACCGGCCGAGGTCAGCCATGTCCCGCCGGCGCATGAGATGATCGATCCACTGAAGGACACCACTGCCCTGATCGCCCAGGTGCGGGCCGGCTTCGTGCCGCAGCCCGAGGCGGTCGGCGCCTTCGGCTACGACTTCCGCCAGGCGGTCGAGCTGATCCGCGCGGCCAATGCCTTGCTGGATGATGCCGGCCTCGCCCTCGACACCGACCCGCGCCGGGTCGCCAAGTCGGGCGCCGCCCAGGACGCGGCGCAGTTGGCCGCCATTGAGATCGCCGCCACCGGCGCCGCGGGGGAACCCATCGAAGCCGCTGAGCGGCTTCGATGGGGACCCGAGGCCCCACCGCGGCCCGAGCCGGCCGCCGCAGCACCAGGAGCACAGCCATGACCGCGGGCGCCTACGACTGGGCGGACGACATGCTCAAGATCAAGAGCATGCAGAAGAAGTTCCGCGACAGCTTCAACGGTACGGAGATCAACGCCTCCCGCTGGGAGGTCGCGGCCACCGGCGGCGGGATCGCCGCGACCGTTGCGGATGGCGCAGTCACCATTTCCACCGGCACGACGCTCGACGACGAGCTGACCCTCACCAGCCGGACCACCTTCACCATCCCGCTCCGGGTGATGGTCGCCCTCAACCTGAGCCAGCGCATCGCCGGCCAGTCGGTCTGGCTGGAGCTGTTGAGCGTCGATCCCGTGACCGGCCTGCCGGACGGCCGCGGCGTCGCGGCCTGGCGGCTCGACGGCACCAGCCCGACCCTGGCCAACTACGAGGTGGGGAGTGAGGGGGCGCCGCGGCTGGTCAGCGCCGCGGCCTCCACCATCCCAACCACCGCCCCCACCACCTGGTCGGTGCTGGAGCTCGAGCCGACCAATGACGAGTGCTGGTTCCATGGCCGGCTGATCGACAGCACCGCCGCGCGCTCCAACTCCTATGTCCGCCACCAGCAGATCCCGGAACCAAATGCCGCCTACCGCTTCCGGATCCGGGTGCGGAACCGGCAGTTCATCAACGGCATCTCGGCGGTGGCCAACAACGGCTCCGGCCTGGTGCGGATCACCCGCGCCGCGCACGGCTTCACCACCGGCGACAACGTCACCGTGGCCGACGTCTCCGGCGTGCCGGGGGCGAACGGCACCTTCACCATCACGGTGATCGACGCCAACAGCTTCGACCTGGTCGGCTCCACCTTCTCCGGCGCTTACGTCAACACCGGCTGGGCCTCGGTCAGTCGCAACCTGGCGCCGGCCTCCAGCACCGACGTGAAGGTGCAGTTCGTCACCATCGCCGACTACGCCGAACTCACCACCGAGATCACCGCCGGCCGCGGGCAGTCCGTCGCCGGCCAGGGGCTCGGGGTCAACGTTCTCAGCACCGTCGCCCCGGGCGTGACACCGGTCGGCGGTCAGGCCCGCAACACCAGCGGTGCGGTGCCGGTACTGGCCGCGACCGGCTACTCGGTGAACCCCTCGGCGGTGACGACCGGCCGCGGCGTCGACCTGCTGGCGACGCTCATCGGCGCGCTGGTGACCAAGCCCTACGCCATCCCGGAGGCGGACTGGCAGTACGCTGCGGCCGCGGGCGGAATCACGAACACCACCGACGTCGCCATCAAGGCCGCAGCCGCGGCCGGCATCCGCAACTACGTCACCGCCATCGACCTGCGGAACGCCCACGCCACGGTGGCGACCGAGGTGGTGATCAAGGACGGCGCGACCGTGATCTGGCGGCAGCTGCTGCCGGCGGCGATGCCGGCGCCGGTCGAGATCACCTTCCCGACGCCGCTCAAGGGCAGCGTGGCCACCGCGCTGAACGTCGCCTGCCTGACCACCGGCGCGCAGGTCTACGTCAACGCCCAGGGCTTCAGCGCACCCTGAGGCGCCGCACCAGGACAAGCCAAACATGAGCGAGAACACCGAGCCGGGTCGGGACCGAAGCACTGCTTCGGTCGCCGCGCCGGACACCCCTGCCGTGCCGATCGTGGCGCAGCGCGCCCTGGCCGCGCCGGCCACCGTCGACCGTGCCGCCCGCACCGTCGAGGTGGTCTGGTCCACCGGCGCCCGGGCGCGCAACTTCGTCCCCGCCCTCGGTCTGATCACCGAAGAGCTGGAGATGTCGCCGAGCGCAGTGCGCATGGACGCGCTCCGCTCGGGCCAGGCCCCGGTGCTGAACACCCATCGCCGCGGCGATGCCCGCGACGTGCTCGGCCGCGTCACCGCCGCCCGCCTCGAGCGCGGCCGCGGCTACGCCACGCTGCAGTTCTCCGCCGCCCCCGACGTGGAGCCGGTCTGGCAGCGCATCGCCGACGGCACGCTGCGGGCGGTGAGCGTCGGCTATCGCGTGCTCCGCTACGAGCCGCGGCCCGACGCCGCCACCGGCGAGACCGTCCACCGCGCGGTGGATTGGGAGCCCTTCGAGATCTCCGTCGTGCCGGTCCCGGTGGACCGCGACGCCGCGGTACGGGCGCAGGGGGAACAGGGCCTCTCCGCGCCGGCTATCGAACCCGCCCTGCCTGACGAGGACCCACCCATGCCCGAGACGACGCCGGTGAGCCCGGCTGCCGACCCGGCGACGTCTGCGCTGTCCGCCATTCCGCCCCAGGAGCCCCCCGTGCCGTCCACCCCGTCCAGCCTGCCGGAGCCCATCCGTACGGCGCCGGTCCCCCTCGATCTCGAGGCCGTCCGCGCCGAGGCCGAGCGCGCCGAGCGGGGGAGGATCACCGGCATCGACGCCGCCATCGAGGCGGCCCGCGCCCTGCTGCCTGCGGACCGCATCGCCCCGCTGCGCGCCGAGGCGGTCGAGCGCGGCTGGTCGCCCGATGAGACCCGGCGGCGCCTGTTCGATGTCCTGGTGACGGCGGGCCCGCGCCCCTCCATCCCCGCCCGGCCCGAGACGGGGCCGGCCAATGACGATCCGGCGGTGCTGATCGATGCCATGGCCGAGGCGCTCGCCGCCCGCTCCATGCCCGGCTACCAGCCCCAAGGGGAGAATGGTCGGAATGGCCGGCACGTTGAGTTCCTGGGCTGGCGGCCCTCCGACATGGTCGGCGAGCTGCTCCGGGCCCGCGGCGAGCGCAACGTGCCGCGCAACCCGACCCTGCTGGCCGAGCGCGCCTTCCACACCACTTCCGACTTCCCGCTGCTGCTCTCGGCCGCGGCGAACAAGATGCTGCTCGCGGCCTACGCCCCGGCGGCGCCCAGCTACCGGCAGATCTTCCTCCGGCGCGACTTCCGCGACTTCAAGCCGCACCGGCACCTGCGCGTCGGCGACTTCCCGACCCTGCTGCCGCTGCTGGAGAATGGCGAGATCCAGGCCGGCACCATGTCCGAGAGCCAGGAGATCGTCCTGCTGCAGACCTTCGCGCGGCGGATCCGGGTGACCCGGCCGATGCTGGTGAACGACGACCTCGGCGCCTTCACCGACTTCGCCAGCATGATCGGGCGGCGGGTGGCCGATTTCGAGAACGCCACAGCTTATGGCCTGCTGAACAGCGCCAATGGCGATGGCCCGACGCTCACCACCGGCAACACGGCCGTGTTCGCCACTGGTGCGGCGCGGGCCAATAAGGCAAGCGCCGGCACCGCGCTCGACCTGCCGAGCCTGGCGGTCGGCCGTGCGGCCATCATGAAGCAGAAGACTCTCGATGGCCTGCCGATCGCGGTCGGCTCCTCCATGCGCCTGCTGGTCGGGCCGAACCAGGAGCTGGCGGCGCGGCAGCTGACGGTGAGCGTGACGCCCGGCCAGACCTCGAACGCCAACGTCTTCGCCGGCTTCGTCCAACCCCTGGTCGAGCCGCTGATCCAGGCGAACCGCTGGTACCTGTTCTCCGACCCGGTCAGCGCGCCGGTCTACGTCTATGGCTACCTAAACGGGGCCGAGGGGCCGCAGGTCACGACCGGGCCGGTCTCCGGCGTCGATGGCGTCGAGGTCAGCGTGATCTTCGACTTCGGCGTCGGCGCCATCGACTGGCGCGGCGCCTGGTTCAACCCCGGCACCTGAGCCACCGCACTCCCTTCGACGCCGTCAGATCCGGGTGGGGGCGAAGGGGTTGCGCACCGTGACGCCGCGCCAGGTGAAGCCGTCCTGCAGGTCCTCCGACAGCAGCATCCGGCACTCCGCCTGCGCGGCGGCGGCCAGCATCACCGAGTCCCAAAAGGCGAGGCGGTGGGCGGTCGCCACCTCCATCGCCTCGACCACCACCGCCGGCGTCGTCCCGATCACCGGGTAACTGTCGGACCAGCCGAGCACGGCACTGCGGGCCTCGGCGGCAGCACGCCGGGCCTTTCGGGTCAGCACCACGAATAGCTCGCCGAGGGCCTGGGCGGGGATCACGACCTCCTCGCCGGCGAAGCCCCGCAGGATGTCGAGCGCGGTGCTCCGGCGCTCCTCGCCGTTCACCCCTTCGGCGTAGGCGAGGACATTGGTGTCGAGCGCGAGCCGCATCTCAGCGCTCGTAGAGCTCGTCGCGGGTCCAGCGCCCGACATCGATCACGGGCTGGGCGGCGAGCCGCGCCAGCAGGGCTGCGCGTGCCTCTTCCTGTCGCGCCTCGGCGGCGGTCGGACGCATGCGTCCGACGGGCACCAGCTTGGCGACCGGCTTGCCATGCGAGGTGACGACGAAGGTTCGGCCCTCCTCGCGCACCTCGCGCAGCAGGCGAGAGAAGGACCGATTGGCCTCGGCGGCGGAGATGGCTTCGTCCATATGGCGAGAATAGTGATTTGCACTACTTTCCGCAACCGCCCTCTCGGCGCGGCTGCGGCGGTCCCGCTCACCATCGCAGGAGCAGTCCATGCGCAACTACGTCCAGCCGGGCGACAGCCTGGCCGTCTCTGTCCCCTATTCGGGCGGGGTCACCGCCGGTCAGGGTGTCCTGGTCGGCGCCCTGTTCGGGGTCGCCGCGGTGGACGGCGCCCAGAACGCCACGATCGAGGTACAGACCAAGGGCGTCTTCGACCTCACCAAGGAGCCCTCGCTGGCCATCACTGCCGGCGCCCGGGTGTTCTGGGACAACACCAACCGCCGCATCACCACGACGGCGACGGGCAACTTCCAGGTCGGCCTCGCCACAGCGGCCGCGCTCGCGGCCGAGGCGACGGTCCGGGTGGTGCTGCTGCGCGTACCGGCGAGCGGGGCGTGACGATGGACCCGAAGGCCACGCGGGGCTACCGCAACCGCAATCCGGGCAACATCGAGCACCTCGCGGCCAACAAGTGGCAGGGCCTGGCCGAGCCGGCCTCGGACGGCCGCTTCTGCCGCTTCGTGGGCCACGAGTACGGCCTGCGCGCCCTGGCCGTGCTGCTGATCGCCTACCAGGATCGCCATGGGCTGCGGTCGGTGCGCGACATCATCGCCCGTTGGGCGCCGCCGGCGGAGAACGACACCGCTGCCTACCTCGCCGCGGTGGCCCGCCGCATGGGTGTCGGTCCGGACGACCCACTCGACCTGCACCGGCATGGCCATCTCCGGCCGCTGGTGGAGGCCATCGTCGCCCATGAATGCGCCGGGCTGGCCTATCCGGCCGCGGTGCTGGACCGGGCCCTGACCCTGGCCGGCGTGCCGCCGGCGGCACCCCGGACGCTGGCGCAGGTGGCCGCCGTGACCGACACTGGCCGCGGCGCGCTGCTGGTCGGCGCCGCCGGTGTCGCCACCGCCCTGGCGCAAGCCGCCCCGGCCATCCAGGCGCTCGGCGACCTCGCGCCGGTGGTCGCCATCGCCGTCGTCCTCGCCGCGGTGGCGGGCGTGCTGGCCTGGCGGCTGGGCCGGCCGGCATGAACGCCTTCACCGCGGCCCTGGGCGTCCTGGCCGCGGATCCGAACCTCGGCAGCGACACAGTGTACCGCGCCGGCGGCACCGGGCCGGAGGTGGCCCTCCGGGTCCTCCGCTCCAGCCCGGATCGGCTCGCGGATGCCTTCGGCACCACGCTGGTGCAGGTCACCGACGTCCTCACCGTAGCGGTGGCTGCGCTGCCCGCCATCGAGGCGGGCGATACCTTTGCCCTCGGGGCCGAGGTGCTGACCGTGCAGCACGCCGAGCGCGATGCCGCCGGCATCGCCTGGCGCGTCCTCTGCCAGCGGTAGGAGAGAGCCATGCCCGACCCCGAGCGTCTCGGCGCGATCCTCAACGAGGCGCTGCTCGCCGCCGGCCTCGGGGCGCTCGGCACCATGGCCCGGCTCGCCGCGGCGGATCGGCCACTGCTGACCGGCGGCTTCCTGCTGCACGCCCTGGCGGGCGGCAGCCTCGGCACCGGCGCCTGGCTGATCGCCCGCGCGGTCGAGCTCGAGGGCTGGTGGCTGTTCGCGGTGCCCTGGCTTGCCGGCACCCTCGGCTACGCCGCCCTGCATGACCTGCTGCTGCGGGTGCTGAACCGTCGCCTGGGCGGGCCGTAACCGGTGCGCCTCGCGGCCGCCATTGGCGACCTGCGGCAGGCCCTGGCGGCGGAGGTCCGCGCCGGCGAGAGGGCGGCCACAGGGGCCGTACGCGAGGGCACCGAGGCGCTGAAGCGCGAGCTGCGCGGCCAGGTCCTCGCGGCCTTCGGCGGCCGGGGCCGCGGCCTCGCCAATGCCTGGCGCAGCCAGGTCTTCCCTCGCTCGGGCGTCAGCCTTCGGGCCGCCGGCCTGGTCTGGACCAAGGTGCCGAACGTCATTGATGCCTTCGAGCGCGGGGCCCTGATCCGGGCCAAGGGCGGCCGACGCTTCCTCGCCATCCCGACCGGCTTCAACGCCGCCCGCGGCTGGCGCGGCCGGGGCGACAAGGGCCTGCGGGTGACGCCGGCGCAGATGGTCGCCTCCGGCCAGGGCTTCCTGCGACCCTTCCGCTCCGGCCGCGGCTTCGTCTGGTGCCTGCCCCTGCGCCAGGGCGAGCCGACCGGCCGACGGCGCCGCACCCGCCTGATCGCTGGCGGGCTGACCGAGGTCGGCACCGCCAACCGCAAGGGTCGCGAAGCCTGGGCTCGGGGCCTCCTGGCGCAGGGGATGGTGCCGATGTTCCTGCTGCTGCCGCAGGTCCAGCTCGCCAAGCGCCTCGACGTGCAGGGCGCGGCGGAGCGGGCCGGCGCTCGGGTGCCGCGGCGCTTCGTCGCACTCTGGCAGGCCGAAAGCGGACGCGCCACATGAGCGCCCGGGAGACCGCCATCGCCGCCCTGTACGCTCGGCTGCAGGCCAGCTTTGCCGCCCGCGCCACGGCGCCGCTGGTGCTGCGCAACGAGACCGTGCCGCAGCGCCTGCCGCCTGGCGGGCTGGTGGTGCTGCGCGACGGCGAGACGGTGGAGGAAACGCCGCTCCTCTCGCCGCTGGCCTGGGCGGTCGAGCACCGCGCTGAGGTCGAGGTGATTGTGGCCGGCGCCACTCCGGCTGCCCGCGCCGCCCTGCTCGACGCGCTGCTGGCCGACATCGCCGCCGCAATCGCCGCCGACCGTACCCTCGGTGGCGCGGTGGAGTGGGCGCAGCCCAGCAGCCCCGGCTTCGAGGATGTCGAGGTCGAGGGCGCCGCCGCGGCGCGCGGCGCCCTCGTCCCCGTGACCCTCTGGTTCACCGCGGCGAGCTCGCCGCTGTCCTGACGGAGACACCCCACCATGGCCCGCGCCATCGGCGCCAACACGCGCCTGCTCATGCTGCCCGAGAGCACCTACGGCACCGCGCCCACCGGCAACTTCCGGCGGCTGCCCTTCCTCTCCTGCGACCTCGGCGCCGAGCAGCCGCTGCTGGATGCCGACGTGATCGGCCTCGGCGGCACCCGCGATGCCGCGGCGCCCTTCCTTGACACGGTGACGGTGTCGGGCACCGCGGTGGTGCCGGTGGACCTGATCAACATCGGCCACTGGCTGCGCCTGCTGCTGGGGGCGCCGACCACGACCGGCACGACGAACTACACCCACACCTTCAAGTCGGGCGGCGCCACGCTGCCCTCGAACAGCGTCGAGCTCGGCTACCCGGACGTGCCGAGCTACGACCTGATCACCGGCGTGCGGGCCGACACGCTGGAGATCGACTTCTCGCCCTCCGGCCCGGCCACCGCCAGCTTCGGTCTGATCGGCCAGGGCTCGACCCGCTCCGGGACGAGCGCGGGCGGCACCCCAACCAGCGCCGCCTACACCGCCTTCAACAAGGCCCAGGGCTCGATCAGCCGCAGCGGCTCGGCCCTGGCGCAGGTGACGGGGGCGAAGCTCAGCTTCACCAACTCGGTCGAGACGGTGCGCACCATCCGCGCCGACCGCAAGATCGAGGGCGCCGACCCGGGCATCTGCCGCGCCACCGGCCAGGTCACGGTGCGCTTCGCCGACACCACGCTGCTGACCCAGGCGCAGAACGGCAGCTCGGCCGACTTCGCCTTCGCCTACACGATCGATGCCAACCGCAGCCTCACCTTCACCCTGCACGAGGTCTACCTGGCGCTGGCCAAGACGCCGATCGAGGGCCCGGGCGGCATCGAGGCGGCCTTCGACTTCCGCGCCGCCTACAACGCGATCGCCACGACCATGATGACGGTCGCGCTGAAGAACCAGCAGGCAGGGACGGAGTACGCGTGACACCCATGGCACTGGGTGAGGGCGGCTTGGACCCGCTTTCGCTTCAATCGTCCTCGCGCTGGACGGCGGCGCGTCGCACCTCGAACAGCGGATCGGACGCTCCCGCAGCGATCCAGTGCTGGACGCCTTCGCCGTCGCCATAGCCGGCACGCCGCATCGCTCCTGCAAGCGTCATCGCGCGTTGTCGCAACAATGATGCGTCGAGTTCGGCCCCGTGCCCGGCGAGAACCTCGTTCTCATAGGAAGTCTCCTCCAAGAGGTAGCTGAGCGCGAGGTCGCAGCGCAGCGCAATCCGGGGACGTAGGCGCTCCGGTCCTTCGTCGAACAGCCACCGGGCGAACTCCAACGCTCGCTCGACCGTGCCTGGTCGGCGCGCGATCAGCATGCCCGCGACCTCCTCTGTCAGGTCGTCCGGCGGCTCGGCTGCGCCAGGGTTTCTTCGAGCGGCGTCAAGCCAGAGATATAGCGCCCAGACAGCTTCTCCTGCGATGCGCGGGTCGGCGCTGACCAAGCCCCGACGGAGCCAACCGGCTGCCGTGGGACCAAGGTCCGGGGCCGCCAAGACCAGCCCGGCGCACAGCCGAAGGCCCGAGAGCCGAGTGACGGGCCCGTCCTGCAGGAGGGCAACCTTGTTCCTGACGGCCGCGAGAGTATCGTCGGGCAATCTCGCCTCGACGAGCAACCGGGCCAATCCTTCCTGAGCGATTTCCTCGTCATCCCGGTTCATGAACACGCGGCGGTCCGCGCCAGATGCCGGCAACCCGGCCCACTTGAGCGCCAACGCGGTCACAGCGGTAAAGTCCTCCTCCGACAGGACAAACGGCTTTCCATCGAGCCGCGTCTGTTGAAGTCCGATGCCGATGTTCCACAATAGTTCACCGATCTGTCGTCCTTCCTTGCCGCGGAGGAATTCCCGACGAAAGGCCGCGGCGGCTTGCCCTTCGTGGCGCTCGGGCATCAGGAGGAAGGCAAAGGGGTGATATCCGAGGTTGTCAGGCAAGCCGGACTCCGCCACGCCCTCGGCGTCCCAGATGAGTTCGGCGAGGCGGTCCCTGTCCGCGGGCCCGAGCAGCCCGACCCTGTGCAGCATATAGAGCCGCTCAATCGCTAGCTTGCGCTTAGGGGACGAGGAGCGTCCCGCCGAAACCAACACGTCGATCAGGGCCGCATCCGGCCGCGAGCCTCCTTGGGCGATGCCAATCTTGAGTTCGGACACCCGATGCTGAAATTCGTTCACGGGATCGGACAGCCCGGCGCCGGGTCTTGCCCGCCCCGCATCGGGAAAGGGCAGGCCTGCGACGCGGACGAGGGCGGCGGGAAGATCACCGTCCGGCAGGCGGGCGATGGTTCGGGAGAACAGATGCCCGATCTCCGTCCCAGCGAACATGTCGGACGGCGACCAGCCGCTTTCTACTACCTCACAGGCGAGGTCGAACGCAGCACGGGCCTGGTCGTCGGAGCAGCGCGGCATGAAGCGCGACAGGAGTTCCGCCGCAGTTTTGAAGCGGGAAAGCCAGAAGTCGTTAACTCGCCCGGCCCCGGCGCGCTTCCGGGCTGTGACAACGCGGAGCATCAATGTGTCAGCCAAAACAGCCACTTCGTCATCGGCGAGCGTGGCCACGCGGGCGCGCGTGAGATAACGGTGCAGAACTTTGTCGCTCCCGGAACCAGAAACTCGCGCGAGGAGTAGGATTAGGCTCACGGCGGAATCGGACGACGCACAGGCGTCCACCGCGCGCTCAAGCGCCTCGCGAAGGATAACCATGTGGTTGGCGACTGGCGGAAGTGCCGTCAGGTCGGCAAGGCGAATCATCTGCCTGCCTGCACGATAGGCATCGGGGAGGCCCGACCGAAGATACATGGTTTCGGAGCTTGTGCCTGGCTCGAAGCCACGGACGCGCTGACGGCTCGGCGGTGGCGGTGGCTCGCGCATCTCGGCCATCAGGTCCCGGATTTCCGACCAGCCGTCGCAGCCATATGGAGCCAAGTCTTCCCAACGGCCCCATGGGTCCCTCTCCCTGGCCTCCGCTGCCCCGTCCAGTCCGCCGGTGAGGTTGTGGTGCCACGCCAAGCTGAGAACGAGGCCCCACCCCTCCCGGGAAAGGGCGGGCAGGTCCAACACGTCCCCGCGGCGGTTGCGTCGCGCGCGGGCCAGAGCGGCGATCACTTCCGCCTTCGCCTCCACATCGCGGCCCGCTCCAGCCAGCAGACCTGCTTTGCGGATGCCCCAGACGGGATCACTGTTGTGCGTCTTCCAGGAATCGAGCACGCCATCCAACGCGTCGTCTTCCAAAAATTGCGCATGCCATAGGGCGCGCTCAAACGTCACCTCGTCGAGGGCAGCTCGACCAGTGCGGGAGGCAGACCCAAGCGCGGCGAGCCGGGCCTCGTGAAGCGGGCGGTTGCCGCGAGCGCGAGCGAGACGCGCCGATGCATGAAGGCAGACCCGCCAGTCCTCTCGTGCCGCCCGGTCGAGCGTACCATCGGCTCCGTCTACAGCCCACCTGCTGCCGTCCCGCGAGACGGCGGCGATGACGCTTTCCAGGAGCGCCGGCAGGTCGCTAATAACGGCTGCGTCCAGAAGGCACATGTCGAGGCGACGAAGCGTCTCCGCCAGCGCCCCAAGCCGCTCGGGCATCGGGAGAAGGCCAATGCGTTTGGCAACGTCCGCGAGCCAGTGCGTCCCCCGCGCCCAAAGCGTTCTACGGACGGCATGGGGGACAATCCACCATCCCGGATAGTCGGCCCGCTCGGCCTGCCATGCCGCCAGGAGGGGGCGGAACTCAGCCGCTAGGGCCTCGTCGCTCGCACCGAACCCCGCCCGGGGCCATAAGTCTGTGGACTTCCCATCTCCGCGCGCCGGCATGGTCCAGCCGAGATGGTCCGTCGTGACGCGGGGCTCCGGACTCTGATCCGGCCACCGCATCAGCCTTGGCGGTCGACCGCCCTCCATGGCGTGGAGGAACCACTCGATTGACCACCGGTGACGGACTTCCTCGGGCCAATCGCGGGCGTCAGGCAGTGCGGACAGGTCGATGGGGACGACCCTCCGCTCTTCCAGCATTCGCCTGCGTTGCGGGGCAAGTGTGAGCCATCCCACAAGGTAAATCGGCGGCGCGTGTTCGCCGAGGTTGTCCCGCACCCAGCCCGACCACTGAAGGAAATTCGGATCGTCACCCGAGAAGCCGAGCAGGACCATGCTCGTCTCCATCATCGTCTGCTGTACCAAATTCACGAAGGGGGCAAAGCGGCGCGGGTAGGTGCGGAAGTCCTCCTCCGTGAGGATGAATGGACCATTCGCCGGGAGCGTGCCGTGCAGCTTCACAATGCGTGGCACCGCAGCCGAGGGGATCTGGGAGAGCGTCGCGATCACGTCGTAGGCGCGCTCGTGGGCCTCTGGGCATGCCCTTTCCAGAAGTGTGTCCCAGTTCGTGGTGAAGACTTCCGCCCAGGGCAGCGCGAGTAGCCGCCGGTGCAGGTCCGATGGACGATGGTCGCTGTCCGGCACCAGGGAACGAACGGCCTCATCCAGCCGCGCCCGACCGAACATTGCCTCGTATTCCTGCGCCGCCCGCATCGGGTCGGACACACGACTGCCGAGAGGGTCGAGATCACGGGCGAGTCGGTCCGCGAGTTCGGCCCATGTCGGGAAGGGCCGCGCCTCGGCCGCGGAGGGGTCGGCGTTGCGGCTGAATCCTGCCCCGACCATCACGGAGGCGCGCCCGGCAGCACGTCCCGGCTTCGCGCGCCAGAGCTGGTCACGCAGATATTCAACGAGAGGAGCGGCGGTGAACTGCGTATTCAAGCTGATCTCTTCTGTTCGAACGAGCAGGCCGAAACACACTATACGTCCTATCCTGGAGCGGAAGCACAGGCCGGCACGGTGGATAGATAACTGGAAACGCCCGACATTAGGCTCAATCGCGCCAACTGGTAGGGCTGTTCGCCAGTGCGATGAACAGCGAGATTGCGTAGTTCGGCCGGAACGAGGTCCGCGTAATCGGGACGAACAGGAGTCGTGAGAGACAAGTCGTCCTCTGGGGCCGCCGATTCTGCCGGCATCCGCTTTCACTCGCGTCGAGCCGCATAGCTGCTGTTCCTCTGGCGACCAACTACAAACCTTTCGGCTCCAGCCATAAAGTTCCGAGTTGGTTCGAAGCCAGCTGCTCGAGGACGTTGGCTACGGCCCTCCTCCCCAGGACCGAGAGTGGGCGGCTGCCGCGGCGTGCTCTCACTGACCCTGGCTACGCATCCAAAACGCCGTCGCTCGGCCAGCCCGCGCATAGGTCGGTCGGCGTATTGGCCGTACTCAAAGCATAGAAGCATGGAGAATCGCATGCTCACCCTCGACCTTCCGGTCGAGCCGTACTGGCTCGACCTGCCGCGCGGCGTGCGCGTCGAGATCCGTCCCGTCACCACCGCGGTCATGGCCGCCGCCCAGGCCGCGGCCTCACGCCGATTGGGCGCGGTTCGTGCCGCGAGCGACAACCTCGATCCTGACATGGCGCGCGGCCTCGCCTTCGCCTTTCTGGTTAAGGCACTGGCTCGACACGCGGTGACGGCGTGGGACGGCGTCGGTGATGCCGAGGGCAAGCCGCTGTCTCTGTCTCCCGAGGCCATCGAGCGCCTGATGGACCTCGACGACATCGCCGCCGCGTTCTGGGATGGGGCGACCCGCCCCGTGGCGGCGGTGACTGCCGAGGGAAACGGCTGAGGGCCCGCGCCGCCTGGCACTTCGGCCGCGGGCCCGAGTACTGCCGCGGCTGCGCCGCCCTCGGCCGCGACTGCGCCGAGGCCTGCCCCTACGCCGCCCACGCCCCGGCCAGCGCCGAGGGTGCTGCCTGCTGGGCGGCCGGCACCGCCTGCGCCGGTCTGACGCAGTGCGTCGGACCCATGTCCGGCCTGACCCTGGACATGGCCGCCGCCCTGCATGCGGCACGCGACCTCGGCGCCGCTGGCTGGGCCGCGGCCGAACTGTTGCTGGCCATCCGCACCGGCATGGCCGAGGGCCGCGCCCAGGCGGCGCCGCACCCGGAGGGAGGGTAGCCCATGGCCGACGCCACCCGTCGTGTCTCGGTCCGCCTCTCGGTCGACGGCGCGCAGCAGACCAAGCAGGAGCTGCGCGAGGTCGGCGAGGCCGGCCAGCGCTCGCTCGAGCGGATCAAGGACGGCACCGAGCGCGCCTCGCGGGCGCTGGACCTGCTCGATGCCGCGGTGCGCGGGGTGCAGATCGCCGGCCTCGCCGCCGGGGTGCGCGCCCTGGTGCAGGCCGGCGACCAGCTGACCGGCAGCCTCTCGCGGCTGCAGAACGCGGTCGGCTCGGTCGAGCGGGCCGGCGAGGTCTACGAGCGGCTGTACCGCGACGCGCTGCAGACCGGTGTGGCGGTCAAGGAGAGCGTCGACGCCTTCCAGCGCTTCGCCGCCGCCGCGCGCGAGATCGGCGCCACCTCGGACCAGGTTGCGCAGTTGGTGGGTGGCCTGCAGCGGGTCGCCATTGTCTCCGGCGCCTCCACCCAGGAGATCAGCAGTGCCACCCTGCAGCTGGCCCAGGCGCTGGCCTCGGGCGTGCTGCAGGGCGATGAGCTGCGCTCGGTGCTGGAGGCCATGCCCTTGCTGGCCGAGGCGCTGGCGAAGGAACTCGGCGTCTCCATCGGCGAGCTGCGCCAACTCGGCGCGGAGGGCAAGCTCACCGCCGACCGGGTGTTCCCGGCGCTGCTGCGCGCCACCGAGCGGGTCGGCGCCGAGCTCGACAAGGCGCCCCTCTCGCTCGGCCGCGCCTTCGGCCAGCTGCAGGTGGCCGCGGACGGCTTCCTCGGCCAGCTCGATCGTGCCATCGGCCTCTCGAACGCCCTGGCCCGGGCCCTGACCGGCGCCGCCCGCGCCCTGGACGGCGTCCGCCGCGGCGCCGGGCTGCTGACCGAGGGCGAGCGCTTGGCCGATCTCCGCAAGCAGGCCGAGGCCATCGCCCGGCAGATCGCCACCCTTGATGCCGGCATCGACACCACCCGCAACAACGGCACCCTGCGGCCGCGGCTGACCGAGGAGGATCGGCAGCGGCGCCTGACGGAGCTGCGGGAGCAGTACCGCGAGATCCAGGCGGAGATCGCCCAGCAGGAGCAGGCCGCCGGCGAGCGGCAGCGCCAGGAGCAGGAGCGGGCCGGCCAGCAGGCCGCCGAGGCCCGTCGCACCCGCGCGGCGCAGGATGTCGAGGAGCTGCGCAAGCAGCTGGATGACCGCTTCAAGATCCAGCAGGAGTACCAGGACCGGCTCAAGCGGCTGCGCGAGGCGGAGGCTGCCGGGGCGCTGACCTCTGCCGACCGCACCCGGCTGGAGACCCTGGCGCTCCGGGAGCGCGACGAGGCCCTGCGCCGGCTGGAGCCGCGGGTCGCAGCGGTCCGGCGTGCGAGCAACGAGGGCGCCCGGGAGGCGCGCGAGGCGGAGCGCGAGCTGAACGATCTGCTGCGCGAGCGCGAGCGGCTGATCCAGGACAACGAGACCGCCTACGAGCGCTACCAGCGCCGGATGGAGCGCCTCTCCAGCCTGGTGGAGCGGGCGGAGCGGGTCGGCCGGCCGGTGCCGGACACCACCATCCAGCGCGAGGCCGAGCGGGCCATGGAGGAGCTGGAGAAAGCCGAGAAGCGCGTCCAGGAGGGCGCCGAGCGGACCAACGCGACGGTGCGTGAGCTCGGCCTGACCTTCGCCAGCGCCTTCGAGGACGCCATCGTGAAGGGCGACAAGTTGTCGAAGGTGCTGCAGAGCCTGCTGCAGGACATCACCCGCATCATCGCCCGCAAAACCATCACCGAGCCGCTCGGCAATGCGGTCTCCTCGGCGCTGTCGGGCTTTTCGCTCGATGGCCTGTTCAACTCGGTCGGCTCCTGGATCGGCGGTCTGTTCCGGGCCGAGGGCGGGCCGGTCGCGGCCGGGCAGCCCTACATCGTTGGCGAGCGCGGGCCCGAGTGGTTCGTCCCGAGCAGCCCGGGCACGGTGCTGCCGAACGGCACCGCGCCGGGCGGCACCACCATCCAGCAGACCATCAGCATCGACGCGCGCGGGGCGGATGCCGGCGTCGAGACCCGGCTGCGGCTGCTGGCCGGGCAGATCGCCCGCCAAGCCTCAGCGATGACGCTGGACGCCATCCGCCGCGGCGGGTCGGCCTACGAGACGGTGCGGGGGTAGCGGCCATGGTCGAGTATGCCTGGCCGGAGGCACTGCGCCCCTCCCGGCTCAGCTTCTACCTGCAGCACAACACCACCCGCTTCGTCTCGCCGGTCACCCGCGCCACGCAGGTGATGCGGCGCGAGGGGGCGCGCTGGGTGGCGGAGGCGAGCTTCGACCCGCTCAGCCCGGCCCGCGCCGGCCTGCTGGAAGGCCTGCTCGCGGCGCTGGCCGGCTCGCTGAACACGGTGCGGATCTGGGACTGGCGGCGCGAGTACCGCACCGGCGATCCGCGCAGCCAGGGGCAGGTGCCTGCCGGGCCCTACAGCTTCTCCGATGCCACGCTCTTCACCGATGGCACCGGCCTGGTGGTCGGCTCCGGCACGCCGGCCCTCGCCGCCGGGGCGCCGCGCGGGGCGCTGTCGATCCAGGCCGCGGGCTGGTGGCCCGGCACGGTCGCGGTCGGGGCGGGTGACTATCTCGGCCTTAGTGGCCGGCTCTACATGGCCACCGAGGCGGTGACCGCCTCCGGCGCCGGCACCGCCACCATCCCGATCGCCCCGCCGCTGCGCGCCGCGGCGTCCCTGGCCGAACCGCTGGTGCTGAGCCGGCCGACCGTCGCCATGCGGCTGGTCTCCGACGACGAGGCGGCCAATCCGACCCGGCCGGGCTGCTTCACGTCGATCAGCATCCGCCTTGAGGAAGCCCTCTGATGGACGGCATCACCGCCACGCCGCGCCTGCACCCGCAGGCGGCCGCGGCCGCCACCGCCCGGACCGCTGCGCCGGTGGTGCTGGTCGACCTCGACTTCGCCTCCGGCCCCTTCCGCGCCTGGACCGGGCTCGGGCCGCTGCACTGGGCCGGCATGGTCTTCGAGGGGGTGGGCGTGATCGGCGCCGTCTCCGAGGTGGAGGAGACGGTCGAGCTGCGCGCCGTGCGCCTGACCCTGGCGCTCTCGCCGGTGCCGCAGGAAGTGGTCGACATCGCCCTCGCGGAGCGCAGCTTCCGCCTCCGCCCGGCCCGGCTCTGGGGCGTGCTGCTGGATGAGGGGGGTGCCTTCGTCGCCGACCCGTTCCCGCTCTGGGCCGGGCTGATGGACACCATGGAGGTGGTGGACGGGGCCGAGCCGCGGGTCTCGCTCACCTGCGAGAGCCGCCTGGTCGACCTCGAGCGCGCCGAGGTGCGCCGCTACACCGATGCCGACCAGCAGGCCGAGTACCCGGGCGACCGCTTCTTCGAGTTCGTTCCCGCTCTGCAGGAGGCGGAGATCCGGCTGCCCACCACCTGATGCCGCGCCGCCCTAGCGAATGATCGATCGCGACCCTCAGCGGTCCTTTGCCTACGGCCCATCAAGGTCCGGTTTCAAGCGCTAGGCGGCGAGCCATCCGTGCTCGCCGCCTCACCACGAGACGCTCTCAGGCGTCTTCCTCGTCAAAGTAGCCCCAGTCGTCGCGAACCACCGATCCCGAAGTGTCGAGATCGGGCCCGCTGTAAGCCACCCGTCCAGCAATTCGCTTCAGCGTGAGTACCGTCTCGAAGCTGATGGTATCGCCGAGGTAGCCGCGGTCCGGGTCGCTCTCGCCGTTAAGCGTGCCCGTCACCTGAGCCGTCACCCGATCGCGGTCCACCTGCAGGTCCACCTCGTCGACGTGCAATTCGTCGAAGTAGGCATTCGTCGATGCCATTTCCCCCGACAGCTCGTTCGTATAGTGACTGAAGCGCTTCTGCAGGACATCCGACGGGATGTACTCTTTCAGGTCTTCGGTGAGCCACACCTCTCCGCGAAAGTGCCCCAATGCGCGAAGGTGGCCGACAAGACGCAGTGCCAAGTCATGCACATTGTGGAGGTCTTCGGGCACCTCGAGCTCGTCCCAGCGTTTCCACATCAGATTGAGATCGGGGATCAGGACGTCCGCCCCCGGCAAAGCGCGGAGCGGATACTCCGTCTCCGCCCTCATGGCCGCCGCGTCGGGGTAGCCGAAGAAGGCCGCGACAAGCTCATGCGCGTGCCCGGCGCAGAGCTTTCCGGCGCCATAGCCGCGGTAATCAGCGCGCAGAGCGTCTGCGCAATCCTTGTGGATGGACATGGCCAACCTGTTTCACGCCGGCATGTCTGAGGTAGTCGCAAGCGTTTCGTGACCACCTCGCGCCGGCTGAAAGGGTTGCCGTTCGGGGTGTTCGATCTGGGTAGTAGTGCCGCCTTTAGGGTCGCTTGCAGCCCTGGCGATCGGCTCCGAAGGGCAACGTAACGACTTCGCCGCCTGAGCGCAAGCGCCCCCGTCGCGGCACATGAGCCTTATCCGCTCGCCCTTGCGCGTCACGTCCCCTACGGGCCGGCATTCGCGAGCAGCGATCGACCTGCCTGGCCACCCGCAACGGCGGCTTCACCCTGCTGAACACCTGACGGCTGTCATTCCGCGTCCGGCCAGACCACGACATCAAGCGCGAGCCCAGACGGATTGCATTTACGTCCGCTCGCGAGGTCGGAGCGGACATCTACGTGCCCAGCCTCTTACAGCCGCTTTCCGTCCTGAGCAGGCATCCATCAAGGCGGTTGGTACAATGCCACGTCAACCCAACTGGCCGGTCCAGCTGGCCGCCCTGCTGGCGGCGGCCGAGGCGCGCCCCTTCGACGCCCATCGCTGGAACTGCGGCCGCTTCGCCCTGGCCGCGGTGGAGGCGGTCACCGGCTGCAAGCCGCGGATCCGCATCCTGCCCGACCTCGAGGCCACCGCCGACCGCGCCGGCTTCCCGCGCCTGCCACCCGCCTTCGCCAGGCCGGGCGACGTGGTCCTGGCGGGGGATCCGCCACGGCTCGGGGTCGTGGTGGATGGCGGTCGGGCCGCCTTCGTCGGGCCGCGCGGCCTGATCCGCACCCCGCTCACCACCTGCACCACTGCCTGGAGGATCAGGTGAAACCCGCGGAGGACCAGTCCTGATGCCCGCCGCCGTCCCCCTTGTCGCCGTCGTGGCCTCGGGCATCGCCTCGGCCGTGGTCGGCGGCGGCATCGTCGGCGCGCTGGTCGGTGCCGGCGCTGCCCTGGTCGTCACCGCCGTCGGCGGCGCCATCTTCCCGACCAAGAAGCCGAGCGCGCCCACCACCCCGACGACCACCGGCTTCGACGCCAGCGCACCCGGCGCTGGTCGGACGCAGTCCTTCCGCCAGCCCATCACCGAGCACCAGATCGTCTTCGGCCGCTGCAAGGTCTCGGGGCCGATCGTCTTCCTGCACTCGGCCCCCGACGATGCCGGCCGGGCGGACGGCTACTTCTACGCCGTGGTGGTGCTGGCGGCGCACCAGGTGCGGGCCATCGACGAGGTCTGGCTCGGCGACACGCTGGCGACCGACGCGAAGTATGCCGGCCTGGTCCGTATCGATCGCCACCTCGGCGCCTCCGACCAGACCGCGAACACGAACCTTGTGGCCGAGACCGGCGGCAAGTGGACCGCCGCGCACCGTGGCCGCGGCCGGGCCTACGTCGCGGTCCGCCTCAAGATCACCGCCGAGGCCTTCCCCTCGGCCCGCCCAACATCGCGGCCCTGGTGGAGGGGGCGGATACCATCCTCGACCCGCGCACCGGCCAGGTGGGCTGGTCCGACAATCCGGCGCTCTGCCTGGCTTGGTACCTGACCGCGCCCTTTGGCTGGCGGGCGTCCTGGGCCGACATCGACATCCCCGCCCTGATCGCCGCGGCCAATGTCTGCGACGAGCTGGTCGGCACCCGCCGCGGCGTCTACGAGCGGCGCTATACCTGCAACGGCCGCGTCTCGCTCGGTGAGGGCAAGATCGCCATCACCCGCAAGCTGGTCTCCGCCATGGCCGGCGCCCTGGTGGTCTCGGGCGGGCGCTTCTTCATCCATGCCGGGGCGCCCGCGCTGCCGGCGGCGACGCTGACCAGCGATGAGCTGCGCGGCGACGTCACCATCCAGGGCAGCCGGCCGCGGCGCGACCTCTTCAACGGCGTGCGGGCGATTTATGTCGAGCCGGCCGCCAACTGGCAGCCGACCGACGCGCCGCCGCTGCTCGCCAGCAACTACGTCGCCGAGGACGGGGGCGAGGCGATCTACCGCGACATGGAGTTCCCACTCACCACCTCGGTCAGCACGGTGCAGCGGATCATGAAGGCGGAGCTCGAGCGCAACCGCCGCCAGCGCGAGGTGGCCTTCCCGGCCAACCTCTCCGCCCTGCGGCTGCGCCCGTGGGAGGGGGCGATGGTTGCCCTCGACCGCCTGGTGCCCTTCCCGGCGCGGGTGACCGGCTGGTCGCTGTCGCCGGATGGCGGGGTGAACCTGACCCTGGCCGAGGAGGACGCCGCTGTCTGGGACTGGGATCCGGCGGTGGATGAACACGCCACCGGCGACAGCCCCTCGGTGGTGCTGCCCAACCCCGGCGTCATCGCCGCGCCGGCCACCATCGCCGTCACCACCCCGACTACGATCTCCTTCGCCGCCCTGGCGGTGTCCTGGTCGGCGGTCCCGAGCGCCCATCTCGCCGGCTACGAGGTCGAGTTCCTGCCCGCCTCGGTCGCTGCCTGGCAGGGCTACGGGGCGGGGCTGGGCGCCACCGCGGCCGCGATCCCCACCGCCGAGCCAACCGCCTTCCGGGCGCGCGCCGTGGCCCGCAGCGGCGCCGTCTCGGGCTGGCGCGAGGCCCTGGTGCCGGGCACGGTCTCGGCGCCCACCGCGACCGGCATCACCGGCGGGATCCGGATCGCGGGTGGCTTCCCGGCCGATGCGGTTCGGCTGCAGCTGTTCGAGGCGGCCTCGAACAGCCTCTCGGCCGCCACGAAGCTCGCGGCCGAGCCGACCGGCCTGTTCTTCGACCGCACCGGCCTCACTGCCGGCCAGACCCGCTGGTACTGGCTGCGCGCCGTCTCGGCCGAGGGGAACGTCTCGGCCCTGGCCGGGCCCGTCTCCGCCACCGCCCTCTGATCCGGAGGCGCCATGCCCGCCCGCATCGACGACCTGCTGGTCCTCAACGCCAACCTGAGCAAGACCGACTTCGCCAAGTATCTCCGTGACCGCGAGGCGGTGCTGCCCGCCGACTTCGGTGGGCTCGGGGACGGCGTGGCCGACGACCGCGCGGCCATCCAGGCCGCCTTCGACCGTGCTGCGGCGGACGGCAAGATGGCGGTGATCCCGCCCGGCACCTGGAACGTCTCCGCCGGCGTGGTGCTCGGCGGCGGCGCCCGCGGCCTGATCATGCGCGGGGTGCTCCGCTACACCGGCAGCGTGCCCGCGACGGTGCTGACGCTGGGTGATGGCGGCACCACCCGCAACGGCGAGAAGCTCTACGCCAACCTGCAGGTGGTGCGGCAGACCCAGTCCGACTGGGGCAGCGAGGCCGATATCGGCATCCTGGCCCGCAACCTCGATGCCAGCGTGCTCGATGCCCGCCTGGTGCAGGGCTTCACCATCGGCCTGCGCACGCTCGGGGACGGCCGCGGCTTCGAGGACAGCACGCTCTATCTGCACCGCTTCCTGAACAACCGCATCGGCCTCGACATCCGCTGCGCGACGGCCACGGCCTGGAACACCTCGGTCCGCTACTACGGCGGGCACTTCGCGGTGGCGACGGGCATCAACCCCAGCCTGGACCGCTTCGGCATCCGCCTCTCGGCCGAGCCGGGGGCCTACAGCAACCACAACCGGCACGTCTTCGACGCGCCGAACTTCGAGCTGCGCCAGCTCGATCCCAATGTGGCGATCCCCTTCCTGAACGAGACCAACGGCTCGGCCATCCTCGGCCGGGCGCTGCGCATGGAGGCCTGCCCGCCGATTGTCGCCCGCCACACCGGGGCAGCGCAGGACTGCGAGTACGAGGTGGCCTGGGCCAATACCTATGGGGTCGGCATCGAGTACACCGCGACAGCTACCCGCTGCGGCAATGCCGTCCTCAACCGCCACCGCGCCCCGGCCTCGCGCCACCTCCGGCTGCTCGGGGCGGTGCCGAACCTGCGCGCCGCCGCCTTCCGGCACAGCGCCACCGAGGTCGGGGTGGAGGGGCTGGCCGCAGTCGCCACCTCGACCGCTGCCGCCACGACCCTGGCCGGGCTGTCCTTCAACGGCCTGGACGGCATTGCGGCGACCAGCCGCGGGCTGCTGCTGGATGCGCAGAAGGGCTTCGCCTTCGTGGTGGACACCCGCGCCGCCAAGGAGTTCGCGCTCGCCCACTGGCTGGTCGGCGGCACCGACGGCGGGCGGCTGTTTGTGCGCTGCTTCGACGCAGCGATGGCTGTCCGGGAGAACATCGCCGGCGACGTTCTGGCCTCGCTGACCACCCTGCAGTGGAACAGCCCCTCCAAGGCCTGGACCGGCGGCGCGGTGATGGCCGACGCCTCGCTGAACCGGCGCATGACGGTGCGGCTGGCCGAGGCGGTCGCCTATGCGCAGATCGGCATCGTCGGCTTCGACGGCCAGATCGAGCTCGAGGCGCTGCGGCTCTACGGCCTGCCCGAGCACGCCCCGGCGCTGCTTTGCGGCACGCCCACCCTGCCGGTGGGCCAGCGGGAGTTCGCCGCGGAGGTCTCCTGGGACCTGCCGAGCCTGGCGCCGGGCACGACCATCCTGCTCGATGTGACCGTCACCGGCTGTCGGCAGGGCGACCTGGCCGAGGCCGCGCTGGCCTCCTCGACCCGCTTCATCGAGCTCGACGCCGCCGCCTGGACCAACAACACGGTTCGGGTGATGGCGCGCAACATCTCCCCCTCCGCCACCTTCGATCTCGGCCCGGCGACGCTCTCGGTCGCGGTGACGAAGCGGCGGGTGCCGTAGCTCCATAGGATCACGGTCGATGTTGGGGCGCAGGGGGGCGTGCCGCCGTCGCCGCACGCCCCTTCCTCCGCGCCTGCCACAGCGCGCTAGCCTCGGCCGGGCCTATGCCGCCCGGCCTGGTGGGCTCCGTGCGGGTCCGCCGCCATCCCCACCACCGCGCTTGATCCGCCCCTCGTGCGGCGTCTCCCGCGGTCCCCGCGCTTATCGGGTCCGGGTCCCCGTCATGATGGCCGGCCCCGCCCGGCCAACCGGCTCAGGCCGC
>Ga0182749_1000487_pt1 | contig 36990 bp, 39 predicted proteins | sample eDN3rd37CKraftMG_FD_128875 | JGI IMG/M metagenome (GOLD analysis project Ga0182749, IMG submission 128875) | Enriched Miracle-Growth compost microbial communities from Emeryville, California, USA - eDNA 3rd pass 37_C Kraft MG (version 2) (version 2) ...
CAGCGTGGGCGGGTTATAAGCCGCGTTTTCGACCCTCAGGTCCAGTGACATGGCCTGCAGCAGCCTGCGCAGGACAGAGAGGGTGCAGTCGCCCCCCGCTTCGATGTTCACCAAGGCGCGCCGGCTTACGCCGGCGATCTCGGCCAGGCGGGTTTGGGTAATGCCTCGTTCCTTGCGGGTGGCAACGATATGCTGAAGGACGGGGTCAACGATGCGATCAGGGTTCTTCATTTTGAGCAGTATACTGCTCAAAACAGCTTATGCAAGCGAAATTGCGCAGTTAAATGCGCAATTTCGGTGTTGAAAATGGGCACCTAAGCCATGTGCACGCAGGGTTCGGTGGCGCCCGTGCTGTGCTGGCGCATATCCGGTGCCATGACCGGCATTGCGCCAGCATTTCCAGTTCAGAAGTCGAGCGACAGGCCAGCGTAGTATCGGCGGCCGTCCAGCGTTTTGCCATAAAGCTCGCTGTTCACCTGCTTGTCGAAGGCGTTATATATGCCGAGGAAGCCGGTGACATGATTGCTGAACTTGTAGGTCGTGCCGATATCGACGATGGTGTAGGAAGGTATGCGATCCTCGCCGCCGTCTATCGTGTCGCTCTTGTATTTCAGCTTGCCCCATACGCCCAGCTTGCTGTTTGCCTGCCAGTTCAGGCCGAGGTTGAACATGTGGCGCGGCGTATTGTTCAGTGGCTTGCCTTCGTCCGGACCGCTGGTGATCTCGCTGTCCGAGAATGTGTAGTTTGCGGTCAGCCTGACTGAGCCGAGCGGCATGCCGAAGCTGGCCTCGACGCCTTGCAGGGTGGCAGAGTCAATATTTGTGTATTGCTGAATGCTGTAGCGCGTCTGGCCGTTGTACGTGCATGAAGGCGGTGCGCCGTCGGGCGTATTGCACACATACTCTTTGCCTATCTTGTCCTTGAAGCGGGTGTGGTAGGCCATGAGGCCAAAGTTCACATCATCAGGCGCTCCCCATGCAAAGCCAAGCTCATAGTTCGTGCTGCTCTCGGGCTCAAGATCTGAGTTCCCCATGTCCCACGAGCGTCCTCGACCAGCCTGTTCCACAATATTTTCGTCGGCCTGTTTCAGCGTGGGGGTCTTGTAGCCGCCGCTGACACCGCCCTTCAGGACGAGGTCGTCATTCCAGTGGTAAACGCCATACAGTCTTGGTGTGACATGGTTGCCGTAGTGCTCGTTCTTGTCGAAGCGCAGGCCCGCTGTCAGGGCGAAATTTTCCGTGATGTTGTATTCGTCCTCGGCGAAGAGCGCAGCCTGCCAGCGCGTGAGGTTCAGGGCTTTGGAGCCAGGGAAGCGGCTCTCGTCATGGTCGGTTTCTTCGCTTTTGTATTCGGCGCCGACGGAAATCATATGCGCGTCAAGCGGTATGACCGTCTTGCTGTTGACGATGGTGGACTTGTATGAGGATTCGGTCGTGCCATTCTCGATGTCGACATCCTCGCTCAGCACATACGTCTTGGTGTTGTTGCGCTTGCCCCATTTCCAGTCATGGGTCAGCCCGTAGACCACGCGCTTATTGTCCATATCGCTGGGGCCGCCGGTTTTCTCGGTGCGCAGGTTGTCCGTGCTTGTGATGCCGCCCTCAAGCTGCAAGCTGTGGCTGTCGTTGATCACCCAGTCCAGTCTCGCATTATTGCTGGTGATGCGCTGTTTGGCGTATCCCGCCTCGAACTCATCCTCCTGGCGCTGATAGCGGGAGCCATAGAGCGTAAGGCCCAGCTTGTCCTGGACAAGTGGGCCGCTCAGATAATATCTGCCCTGATACGAGTTGCCCGAGTCCGAATGTTGCTGCAAGGTTCCGTCCAGCGTGACATTGCCTGTCCAGGTGTCAGTCACTTTCTTGGTAATGACGTTGATGACCCCGCCCAGGGCGCTGGATCCATACAGCGACGACATTGGCCCGCGGATCACCTCAATGCGTTCGATGGCTGACACAGGTGGCAGCCAGTTTACCTGCGCGCCGCCTCCAAAGCCGTTGTAGTACGCTTCGGAGGAAGCGCCCAGGGGCTTTCCGTCGACGAGGAACAATACGTATTCCTCGCTCATCCCGCGTATCGTGACTTTGGTGTTTTCCAGCTTGCCGCCGGCGCCGCCTTCGACTGACACTCCGGGTATGTCCTGCAGGGCATCAGTGATATTGCGATACGCCTTGCCTTCCAGCTCTTCCTTGGGGATCACCGTAATCGTGGCCGGCGCATCAGCAATGATCTGTTCAAATCCCGATGCGGTGACGACAACATTGGGCAGGGTGGCAACCCCCTGTTCCTGGGCATGGACAGGAAAGGCCAGCGTAACGAGCGTGGCGGCTCCGGCTTGGAGCGCGCGCAGCCGCGCATATTCCAGGCCTGGTCGGCGATGAATCATTTTTCCCCTCGATAGAATAGGTGCAATGCTGTATAAATCGATGTAAATAAGAATTAGACTTATTAGAATTGCGCAAATTCTATCCTTGGTCCCTGACCATAGTCTGACGAAATCCGCAAGAAATGGAGCGGCGGCGAAAGAGGGAATATGGCGGCATGCCGCAAGACGTGATGTCTTTGACCGGGTTCGTCAGGACGCGATTTGGAACCACATTCGCAGAATGCAGGGCTGGGTGCTGACGAATCGGACGTCACCCCCTGCATTGCGCAGCGTGGCGCGCACGATGGCCAGGCCGAGCCCCGAGCCCGCGCTGCTCTCCTGTCCCTTGCGGAATCGCTGGAACATTTCATCCTGCAGCCCAAGCGGAACGCCTTTACCCTCGTCCGTGATGTCCAGCAGGAAGGTGCCGTGTCCGCTGCCGGCCGGGACCATTTTCACTGTGCCGGCGCCGTGATATAGGGCATTCTCCAAGACATTGCGTATCGCTTCGCGCAGCAAGTCTGCATTGCCCTGGATGAGCGGGCCTTCTTCCAGCCGCACGTCAATGGTGCGGCCATGCGCCTCGAAAAGCGGCAGCATCGTGCCCGCGGCCTCACGACACAGTCGCGCCAGATTCGCCTGGCCGGCGTCGCGCTCGCTTGTGCTCTGGGCCTTGTCCTGATGGGCCAGCGCCAGCACCTGAGCGACCAGCTTATGTATTTTGCTGAATTCCTGGTTGATTGCTGTCCAGTCCGCTGCGCCTTCAACGCTGTGTTTCTGCAGGCGCAGACCCAGCACGGCCAGGGGGGTGCGCAGGGCGTGAGCGGCATCGCCGACAATGCGCTGTTCGTAGGCATAAGCCTGCGCCAGGCGATCCAGCCCTTCGTTTGCCGCCCGCGCGAGCGGCAAGACCTCGCCGGGCAGCTTGTCGAGCGGAATGCGCCGGTCAGGCTCATGCGGCCCTATGCCTTCGGCCAGTTGCGCAGCTTTTCTAATGGGGCGCAAAGTCCATTGCAGCAGGATGAACAACAGGCCAACGGCCAGCATACAGAATGGCACAAGCAGCAGCAGGCCGCGCATGGCGCGTTGATGCAGCAGATTGCCGATCAGCTCGCGCTCCATGCGATCCTCCTTGGCCACCATCAGGATGGAGCCATCGGCCAGGGTGACGGGCGCATTGATGACGCGCCCGTGCCCCTTGCGTATTGTTGTGCGGATCAGATTGATTTCATCCTGGAGCGTGCCTCGATACAGGCGCCGTGGTCGATCGAGATTGGCGGAATGCCACAGGGGCTGGCCATCGGCGGAATAGAGCGTATAGGAAAGCTCGCTGCCCGCGTAGTGCGTGGGCAGGGTGCTCAAGTCGCTGCTTGCGGTATACCCAGCGCCGATTGCCTGCGCCTGGATAAGCATGATGCTGCGGCGCAGCTGGTCGCGCGTGTCGTAGAGATACAGGGCAAGGACGCCAAAGCCCAGCATCAGCACGACCAGCAGCGAGATCAGTACCCGACAGCGCAGGCTGCGATCACACATGGGGTCCGTTGCTGACGAGGCGGTAGCCGATGCCGCGCACGGTATCGATGCGGACGGTTGCGCCGGCGGCTTCGAGCTTGCGTCGCAGGCGGGATACCAGCGCTTCAATGGCATTGAGGGTGACCCCTTCATGCTGGGTGTAGATGCGTTCTTCCAGATGGTCCTTGATGGCGATGCGAGGCGCCGAGCGCAGCATTTCTTCGAGCAGCATGGCTTCGCGCCGGGCAAGCTCGAGCACCCGGCCATCCACCACGGCATGGCGATGCTGCGGTTCAAAAGAGAGGTTTCCCCGCGTAAGTGTTGTGAAGCCGCGGCCTGATCGTCGCAGTACAGCTCTGATGCGTGCTTCGAGTTCGGCAATGTCTACGGGCTTGAGCACGTAATCGTCCGCCCCGGCATCCAGGCCATCGATCTTGCTTTGCACTGCATCGCGTGCGGTCAGGACAATGCAGGGCGGTAATTCAGGATGGCTTGCGTGCGGCGAGGCCAGGACTTGCAGGCCATCCATGTCAGGCAGACCGAGATCAAGAATGATGGCGTCGTAGCGTGTCGCCTGCAGCGAGGCGATGGCTTGCCCGCCGGTTTCGGCAAAGTCGACCGCAAAACCGCGGCGCCGAAGATGATCACCCAGCAACGCCCTTAACTGGTCGTGATCTTCAACGATCAGAAGTTTAATTGGCATGGAGCTGTCAGATAATGATCAGGAAACTCAGGCATTATATCAATCGATAATATTATTGATATTGGTTCGTATTAAAAGTGAACAAAAAGAAAATGCCTGGCGCCGCCGCAGACGGCGACGCGGTTTCATATCGATGGGGCGTGGCGATGCGAGCCCTGCTGGCGGTAGCCGGCGGGTACGCCATCAGTGCCCTGTACACGGCCAGCCTTGCGCTCGCATTCCCCAAGGACAGGGCCCAGGCGGTGCTCGGGGCGACCATGCTCAGCTTTACTGTGTATTGCGTGGTTGCCATCTGGGCATTCAGCGCAGGAACGCTGGCACGCGCCTGGCTGGTTGCCGGTGTGCTCGCCGCAGTGCCTGCCATTCATCTCTTGTTTGCCTGGAGCCTGCCATGAACGGCATGGGGTTCCGCCAATCAAACGCCTGGCTGCACACCTGGTCGGGCCTGCTGCTCGGCTGGCTGATGTATGCCATCTTCGTGACTGGCACGATCAGCTTCTTCCGTGATGAGATCAGCTTCTGGATGCAGCCTGAGCAACATGTGTCCATGGCAGACGAAGGAACGCCAGAACGCGTACTGTCAGCCATGCAGAAGATGGCTCCGGATGCTTCGGTCTGGTCTGTCAGCCTGCCAGGGCCGCGCGATGCCGCTGTGCGGGTGCAGTGGTTCGACCAGGGCGAAAAACCCAGCAAGTTCGGGGGGCATCGTGTAGCCCTGGATGCCGGCACGGCCCAGGTTCTGCCCCAGCGGGAATCACGAGGTGCCGATTTCCTGTATCGGTTCCACTTTGAGCTATATGGCATGCCACGCATCGCGGCGCGCTGGATCGTGGGCATTGCGACCATGATGATGTTGATCGCCATTGTCAGTGGCGTTATCACGCACAAGAAGATTTTTGCCGATTTCTTCACATTCCGGCCACGCAAGGGACAACGTTCATGGATGGATGCCCACAACGCGCTGGCGGTCCTGTCGCTGCCTTTTCACTTCATGATTACCTACAGCGGCTTGCTGCTGCTGATGTTCATGTTGATGCCGTGGGGGGTGCAAAGCGCCTATAACGGAGACATGCGCGCATACTTCAACGAACGGGGCGCACGAGTGACAGCCACAGCCCCTGCGTCACATGACCAACCTTTCGCGGCGCCTTTGGCTGAGATCGGGCCAATCATGGCGCAGGCGCGCGCCCGGTGGCCGCATGGCGTGGACCACATCACGGTCACGTCGCCAGGCACCAGCCAGGCGGTGATAGAGTTGCGCGAGCGCGGTGCGGACAGCCTGCTTGATCGCGGTCGCAGCGAACGGTTGCAATTTGACGGTGTAAGCGGTGCGCTGCTGGAATCCGTGCCGCCGCCCGCTCTTAGCCCGGTCACTGCGACGTATAACGTCTTTTCCAGCCTACACCTGTTGCGTTTCGCGGGTCCGTGGCTGCGATGGCTGTTCTTTCTTGCAGGCTTTGCGGGTTCCGCCATGGTCGCCACAGGCCTGATCCTGTGGGTGGTCAAGCGTTTGCCTCAGCGGCGCAAGCAGGGCAGTCATATTGGCCATCATCTTGTCGAGCGGCTGAACGTCGCAACCATTGCAGGGCTGCTGCTGGCTGTCGCAGCCTATTTCTGGGCAAACAGACTGTTGCCGGTGGAAATGGCCGCGCGTGCCGACTGGGAAATACGCATCTTTTTCATCGCCTGGGCATCGTGCCTGATTCACGCCTGCCTGAGGCCGCACAGACAGGCGTGGATTGAGCAGCTTGCCATGGTTTCCATTCTCTACTTCCTGCTTCCGGTGTACAGCTTCATTTATTTCGATACGCATCTGCTCAACAGTCTTGCAGCAGGCCAGTGGCTCGTTGCCGGGGTGGACTTGAGCCTGTGGGCGATGGCGCTGTTTTCTGCGGCTGGCGTCTGGTTTCTCAGGACGAGGCAGGCCGCGAGCAAGCGTAGCAGCGGGGCGGTCACCACGGTAAAGGGGCGGTCATATGCCGGTCTTTAACATAGCGCTTTGCTTTTCGGGATTCATTTTGCTGGCACTGGCCATGGAAAGGCATTTCGAGACGGTGATTGGTGCATCGCCCCGACGGGCGCAGTCTGCAATGCTCAAAGTTGGCGGCTGGGCGGCTCTGATACTGGCTGCGACAAGGTCTATTCAGAGCGATGGCCCGTCAGTGGGGCTGGCGATCTGGGTGGGAGAACTGGGCATCGCCGCCACGCTGGTCGCGCTGCTGCTCACTTATGGGTCGCGGCGTGTCGTGCTCGCGGCATTTGTGGCGGGCTTGCTGGCCGCCTGCTTCCTGGGTTGAGAAAGCGGAGCGACCGCCAGCGTGTGACTATCTGCCAATGACCCGCGCGGGCCAGTATTTTCCATGCCTTATAAAAGTTATGTTATAACATTGCGTTTAAAGCATGTAGAGATATATGGAAACTCGTCCTCCCTGTACCAGCCGAACTCATTTGCGAACTAGGAGGCTTACACCATGCAAGTGCTTTCATCCCTCAAAGATGCCAAGAACCGTCATCGCGACTGCCAGGTCGTTCGCCGTCGCGGACGCATCTATGTGATCTGCAAGACTCATCCCCGCCTGAAAGCCCGTCAGGGCGGCGCCAAGAACAGGCGCAAAGGGTAAGCCGGCATCCTGGCTGACCAGGTGCGCGGTAATCCGCATAAGAAGATCTTCACCGACTCTTTTACTTTTCGTCCAGGAAGGGCCAGCGCTCGTGGTTGGATGCGATGTGATCTTCTGTGCATCAGGCATCCGTGCGCATTGGGGACATTGCGCCCGCGACCGCGCAATGGTTTGAGGCGAGAAGGGAAAAGTGAAGTAGGTGACGCAGGCTTGAGCCTGTAATCAAGTTCGAGCCTGCGGGGAAGATGGGGAGGCATGATAGGGGATGCTGCCGTAGCGCAATCCGGCGCGCGCCCGGTTCCGCTGGCGCCCCGTGTTGCGGATTTCTTCGATCAGCGTGGCTGCGGCAGACAGCGGGGCAATGGCGCTGTTCCAGATCAAGCCGATAGGTTCATCGGTGCCCGCAAAAGGCAGTTGCAGCGGTGATATGACGCCGTGTGCGATGTCTTCCTCGACAACGCTATATGGAACAAACCAGACTGCATCGTTATGGATGACCAGGGCACGGCCAAGTGTCATGGATAATGTTTCGATCAATGCCACATCCGGCGGCAGCCCGAATGCCGCCATGACGCTGTCGGCAGATTGGCGAATGAGTGTTCCGGCTGGCGGTACGACCAGTAGAAACTGGGCCAATTGGGACGAGCAGGCCTGCGCGACATTATGCAGCGGATGGCCGGAACGTATGACAGCGGTCAGAGGCTCATGGAATAAATGCTCGAAGCTCATTCCAGACATTGCTTCGGGCTCCGCAAGCCTGCCGATAACGAAATCCAGCTCCGCGGATCTGAGCCGCTCGAGCAGATCGGCGTTTGCCGCGGTTGTGACCCGGACTGATGCGGATGGCCATGCATGATGCACTTGGGTGAGGACTTGTGGCAGCAGGGCCGCTGACAAGGTTGGGAGGATGCCCAGTTTTACGACGACGGGAGCGCTTCTGCCTTCTCGCAGCAGCGTACTCATCCCTTCGTGAAGGCTGGAAAGGCTCGCGTTCGCGTAGGGCAAGAACAGCCGCCCTTCATTCGTAAGCGCTGCTCCCTTGCGGCTTCTTTCGAACAACCGGTGACCCAGTATCGACTCAAGCTCGCCGATGGTTTTTGAAACGGCGGGTTGAGTTATGGACAGCTTTTCGGCTGCTCGTTGAAGACCGCCCTGATGCGTAACCGCCAGAAAGCACTGCAGATGGCGAAGCCTGATTCGGCTGTTGAGTAGTGGCTCATCCATTACTGTTAGTTATGTAAATATCGATGAAATATCATTATCCATAACTTTTCAGTTTATATAAAGTGCGCTTATAGAAAAATCATCAGTTCACGCACCCGGAGACACTATCCATGCCAGACGCTACACCTGTGTTATCGCCTCGGGATTCGCAGGCGCATCCCCCGTTTCTGTACCCCGGCTACAAATCTTCGATTTTGCGCAGCCCCTCTCGATCACTGGTCCCAGTCCCGGAGACGCTGAAAAACCGACGTGTTCCGGTCTACGGCGCCTGGGAACTGGGCGCCCTTGACCATGATCTGACGCGCAATGCAATGATCAATGGCGCACCGCTCGGGGAGCGCATTATTGTTACGGGCCGCGTGCTTGACGAGGGCGGGCGTCCGGTACGTAACACGCTTGTTGAAATATGGCAGGCTAATGCGGCTGGTAGATACGTGCACAAGGCAGACCAGCACGATGCACCGCTTGATCCAAATTTTCTGGGGGCGGGGCGCTGTCTGACTGATGATCACGGGCGCTACCGCTTCATCACAGTCAAACCTGGGGCTTATCCCTGGGGAAATCACGCCAACGCCTGGCGCCCGAATCACATTCATTTTTCCTTGTTCGGGCAACACTTTGGCTCACGCCTGATAACCCAGATGTATTTTCCGGGAGATCCTTTGCTGCAGTACGATCCCATCTTCCAGGGCACGCCCGAGCAGGCAAGAAACCGGCTGATATCGCGCCTGTCGTTGGATGCCACCGAAGAAGGCCATGCATTGGGTTATGAGTTTGATATTGTCTTGCGCGGCCCTGCGCAGACCCCCACGGAGTAGCGCCATGACCCAATTGAAGCAGACGCCTTCGCAGACAATCGGACCGTACTTTGCCTATGGGCTATGCCCCGAACAATACAACTACGCCTTCAAAAGCTTGTTCCATCCGCGCATGGCCGAACCGCATGCGCAAGGCGTGCATATAACGATCACCGGAAGGGTTTTCGATGGCGAAGGCAAGCCGGTGAATGACGCCATGTTGGAAATGCTCCATCTGGATGCCGATGGACACTATCCGGATGCGTTGTCTAGTAAGGCGCCGTCGGCCTTTCGAGGGTTTTCCCGTGTGGGAACCGGGACCAATCCCGAGAGCCATTATGTGGTTGACACCATAAAGCCTGGCCCGATGAATGGACAGTCGGCCCCCTGTATAGAGGTCATTTTACATATGCGGGGCCTGCTGCATCATCTCTATACCCGCATCTATTTTGACGACGAACAGGTCGCCAACGAGCGGGATGCCCTACTGGCCGCCGTGCCCACGGAGCGGCGGGATACGCTGATGGGCCGGCGCATCATAGGGGAGGATCGCCTGGTCTATCGCTTCGATATCCATCTGCAAGGGCCACAGGAAACGGTCTTCTTCGACATTTAACGCTGTCAGCCAATACGATAATGAACGAGGCCATGGTCAGTACATCTTTCGAGGTCGGGCGATTGACCGACGGAATTCGTGGCACTGCGCCGATGCGAGCGCTTTGGTCAGCGCATTCGACACTTCAGGCGATGCTGGATGTCGAGGCGGCTTTGGCCAGAAGCTGCGCTACGCATGGCATTATGCCTGCCGAATTGGCTGAATCGATTGTCATGGCCTGCCGCGCGGATACGCTGGATATGGCGTCATTACAGGCTGACGCGGCAATGGGCGGCAACGCGGCCATACCCATGGTCAAGCAATTGACTGCGCTTGTAAGGCGATCCAGCCCCGAGGCGGCTGGCTATGTGCATTGGGGTGCCACCAGCCAGGATATCATTGATACCGGCATGGTCCTGCAGTTGCGCCGGTCGCTTGCCATGCTGGGTGAGGCACTGGACCAATTGTGCAAGGCGCTTGCAGGCCAGGCGCACCGCTATCGCGATACGCCTATGGTTGGCAGGTCACTGCTGCAGCAGGCGCTGCCCATCACACTGGGCTTGAAGCTGGCACAATCATTGGATGCACTGATACGACATCGCGAGCGGCTTGCTCAGTTGCAGCCGCGTGTCGAGGTCCTTCAGTTCGGCGGAGCGGTCGGAACGCTGGCGAGTCTGGGCTCAAACGGTCCCGGGATCGTCCATTCGCTTGCAAAGGAACTGGATCTGGGCATACCTGATGTGCCATGGCATACGCATCGAGACCGTATCGCGGAAATCGCTGCATGGCTTGGGATATTGATGGGCACGCTGGGAAAAATGGCCCGCGATATTTCCTTGCACATGCAAACAGAGATCGGGGAATTGGCAGAACCATGGATGCCGGGGCGAGGCGGATCATCAACCATGCCGCACAAACGCAATCCGTCAGGTTGCGCGGCGGTATTGACAGCGGCATTGCAGGCCCCTCATCTGGTTTCCACTATCCTGAGCGGCATGCCGCAGGAACACGAGCGGTCGCTGGGAGGCTGGCAGGCGGAATGGGACGTCATGCCCGAACTGGTCGTATTGGCATCGGGCGCCCTGGAAAACATGACCGTTATTGTGTCCGGCTTGCAAGTCAACGAATCATGCATGTCGGCCAACCTGGCCAAGACGAACGGTCTTATTCTCAGCGAGGCGATCATGTTGGCGCTGGGCCGAAAGATGGGAAGGCATAAGGCGCATGACCTGGTCGAAGACATTGCGTGCAAGGCTGCCGCGACGGGACAGCCATTTTGTGATCTGGTGAATGCCGACGAGCGTGTGGGCCGCTACCTGAACAAAACAGAATTATGTGATTTGCTCAACCCACAAGCCTATCTCGGGCAGGCCGGTGCATGTGTGGATGCCGTATTGGCCAGGGCAAACCTCTGATTGGCAAGGGGCAATCGAGTCAGGGCAGGGCCGAGTCGCTTGTTCTCAACATGTCGAGCACTGTCCTGACGGTCGGGGAAATATAACCTGTGGAGCGATACATCACGCCGAACTCGCGGGTCATGGTTGTTTCAGGCATTTCGATCTCGCGTACAGTTCTTGCCAGCTGCTCCATATGAAGGTTGCGCCGCGTGATAAAGCTTAGCAGCGAGGTGTTTGAAATAAGCTGGGGAATGAGCGAAATCGCATTTGATTCAATCTGGGCCACGGGCCTTTTGAGTCCGCGCTGCTCGAATACCTGTTCCAGCCATTTGCGTGTCGCGCCCGATTTGGACGGCAATACCCACCGATACGCCTGCAGATCTTCCAGGGCAATTGCGGCTTGGGCGAAGAGAGGGTGTTCACGGCTTGCGACGACCACGACATGATCAGTGGCGATTCGCGCAAAATCACATTCCTGGGCGGTTTGGGTATAGGGCGCGATCACCAAGTCCAGTTCTCGCCGGGCCAGGGCGCTGGCGAGATAATCATTCATCCCAAGCTCGATTTCAATCGAGATGTCCGGGAACTCTGGCAGTAACTGTTGCGCCAGAACGGGCAAAAGAAACTCCGCCGCCGAGGCCGATACCCCAAGCCGGACATGGCCGGATGAGCCTGTGGCAACCGCTGCGACATCGCGATGTGTGCTATCTATGCTCCTCAGGATGTCCTGTGTGTGGCGCATAAGCGCCAGCCCTACCGCGGTGAGCACCAGCTCCCCATTTTCCCGCACGAACAGTTCGGCATCGAATTCGGCTTCCAGCCGCTGGATGCTTTTGCTGATGGCAGGTTGTGTGCGATGGACAGCTTCGGCCGCCCGGCCGAAGTGCCCCAGATTGACCACCTGCTCGAAATACTTCAGATCTCTCAATTCCATGAGTCTCCCCTCACGCCTATATGAATATTATCTATTGAATTCTGAATATTATGAATTAGACAACAAGGAAGGCTGGGCCCACACTGTGACAATTCAAAAACTTGCACACTGGCTTACAGGTGGCACGCCTGAATGACAGCGGCGATTTGCACGGATGGTTGTCTCTCATATGAAAACCGCTTTTCACGTTCACTCCTGTCGTTTCCACTGGAATGCCGCCGCGCCCAGTCTCGAAGAACAGGAGGGTCTTTTCCGCCAGGTTTCGCAGTGCGGCTTCGACGGGCTGGATATCTCGGACAGCTGGCCATTTGCCGCTCTGGACAAGAATGGGGCCGCGCAGACCAGAACGCTCGCCGCCAGGCACGGGCTGGCAATTCCGACCATCAGTTGCATGGGCAAGACGCTGTGCCACCCGGAGCTGGGCGAAAGCAATCTTCGCGCGCTGGTGCATGCCGTTGATACAGCCGAATGGTTGGGTGCGGAAGTACTCAATATCGCCCTCGCCATCCCCCGCAGCCCCGGCGTGGCGCCCGTCATGGGCGCCGCGCATTCTCCGGGTGGCAGCCTGGCTGCAACGGATAGCGACTTTGCAATCACCGCGCTGCGCCTGCGCGAAGTAGCGCGCATGGCGCGGGACAGAGGCCTGCATATCAGTGTGGAAATGCACGACAGAAGCCTGGCGGATACCGCCGCATCGTTGCTGCGCATACTTGACGAGGTCGACGAGCCCAACGTTGGCGCCAACCCCGACCTATGCAACGGCTATCGCGCATATAGCGTTCCGCCTGAACCCTGGATCGACGCGCTGCGAAAACTGGCCCCTCGCGCAAACCTCTGGCATATCAATAATATGCAGCGCGTGTATTTCCAGGAAATAGACCGCGCCGCCTTCGTCGAGCGGCCCTTGGGCGAAGGTGATATTGATTATCGCCTCGCCCTGAAGCTGATGCGGCAAGCCGATTTCTCGGGCTGGGCGGTTATTGAATACAAGGGGTCTGGAGACCCGTTTGAGGTTTTGGCGCAAGGGCGCCGCTATTTCCGGAAACTGACGGACGCCGCCGAGAAAGCATGCCTGGCACCGTAATCATCCAAAACCAACAATTCACAACTACGTCTTATATGACTTGGAGACAACCTTCATGATCTCATCCAAACACATGCTTTTGCTGAGGCTTTCAGGTGCTTTGCTGTCTTTGGCCCTGAGCTCGACCGCTTCGGCCGGCACATGGCCCGAGCAGCCCTTGCGCATTATTGTTCCCTTCCCGGCGGGCGGCGCGGGCGATCTTGTCCCACGCATCATCGGAGAAAGCCTATCCAAGTCGCTGGGCCAGCCTGTTATCGTGGAAAACAAGCCTGGTGCGGAAGGGGCCATTGGCGTGAATGCCGTGGCCAAAGCGAAGCCGGATGGTTATACCTTGGGCGTGGCGACATCAGGCCCCGTCGTAATAGGAAAGCGCCTGTTTACCAATCTGCCCTACGATCCCAAGAAAGACTTGGCTCCTGTGGGCCTGACCTACGAAACCCCTTTCGTGCTGGCTGTCCCGGCATCCTCGTCAGTCAAGACACTAACCGACTTGTTCGATATGGCCAGGGAAAAGCCCGGCACGCTCAATATCGCGATTCCAAACAGCGGTTCTGTGCAGCACCTGCTGTCTGAACAGATGAAGAATGTGGCTGGCCTGGATATTCTGAACATTCCCTACAAGGGAGGCGGGCCGGCGGCGATTGCCGTTGCCACGGGAGAGGTGGACATGACCTGGGCGGCGCTGCCCAACGTCACTAATCTGATCGATGCAGGAAAGCTGCGCGCCATTGCGGTGAGCAGCGCCCAGCGCAACGCGCTGCTTCCGTCTGTCCCAACCGTCGTCGAGCAAGGCTGGCCCATGCTGGTGGCAACAAATTGGAATGGCCTGATAGCGCCGAGCGGCACGCCCGATTACATCCTCGACAAGTTGAATACGGAAATCAATGCCATTTTGAATGAGCCAGGCGTAGTAAGAAAGTTCTCCGAAATGGGCGTCTCGCCTGAGCCGAGAACCCGCGCTGCCTTCCAGGATTTGATGAACGTGGAAGAGAACAAGTGGGCCGAAGTCATCAAGGATGCGGGCATCAAGCCGCTATAAGCACTTATATACAGGTTGATTGATCATGACTTTACGCGGCACCGCTTTTCTACCCATCTGGCATGACGTTGATGAATCCATGGAGGATGAGTTCAATGTCTGGCACACCAAAGAGCATATTCCCGAGCGCGTTGCCACGCCCGGCATCATGGTTGGTCGCCGCTATGCGGACCCGACGGCGTCAAAGTACCGTTATTTCACACTGTACGAGGCGGCATCCTTTGATGTTTTCGAATCCGATGGTTATTTCGCTACGGCCAATGCTCGCTCCGAATGGACGGAACGGGTCCACCCGGCCTTCCGGAACTTTCGGCGTGCCCCTTGCCATTTATTCATGACACGTGGCCAGGGCGCAGGCGGTGGACTGGCGACCGCGCGCATATGTTTTCCCCCGCAGCAACAGGAGGAGGCAATGTCCCCCAAAGATATATTCAGCCTGGCCGCCAGACGGGTAGTGGAAAGCGTTCTCGATCTGCCGCATGTAACCTCCGTCCATATGGGCATCGCAGGCAAGGTGGCGCGCAGCCCGCTGTCCGGGCAGTCTCTTTCATTGCGGCCGGGCGCCACTGCCTTTGATGCGGTACTGATGGTGGAGGGCATCAGCCAGCATTTCCTGCATTCCGTGACTCCAGACATTTCGACAATACTTGAGGCTGAGCCGGGCGCCATAGAGTCGTTCGAAATAGCAACATACAGTCTGGCTTACATGCTCTCGGATACCTCGGGGAAATAGCCGTGCACAAGTCTATTGCAACAGTATCCATGAGCGGTACGTTGCCCGAGAAGCTTGAAGCGATTGCAGCGGCCGGATTCAATGGCATCGAGCTTTTCGAGAACGATTTCATCGGGTTCAATGGCTCAGCCGCAGATCTGAGGTCGATGGCCGCCGGCCTGGGCCTGAGCATAGACTTGTATCAGCCGTTCCGCGATTTTGAGGCAATGCCCGAGTCCTTGTTTCGCAAGAGCCTGGACCGTGCGGAACGAAAGTTTGACGTCATGCAGGCGCTCGGCGTATCGCTGATGTTGTGTTGCTCGAACACATCGCCGCTAGCGCAGGATGACCAGATGTTGGCGGCGGCTCAGCTACATGAATTGGCCGAACGCGCCTGCCGGCGAGGCCTTCGCGTGGGCTTTGAAGCGCTGGCCTGGGGACGGCACACACGCTATTACAGACAGGCATGGTCCATTGTGGAAAAGGCTGACCACCCGAGCCTGGGTCTTATACTGGACAGCTTTCATACGCTCTCGCTTCAGGACGACCCGTCGGCAATTGCCGATATACCCGGAGACAGGATATTCTTTCTGCAAATGGCCGACGCGCCAAAGCTTTCGATGGACGTCATCCAGTGGGCGAGGCATCACAGAAATTTTCCTGGGCAGGGTGAGCTTGATGTCGAGGGGTTCTTTTTGCAGACACTGCGCTCGGGTTATGCAGGCCCTCTTTCATTGGAAATATTCAATGATGTGTTCCGGGAAGCCTCCAACCGTCGTATTGCGGTGGATGCAATGCGCTCGTTGCGGTACCTGGAAAGCGTTGCGCTGAATCAGCTGCGTGGCTTGCAGCTTGAACAGCCACAAACTGCGCAAGCCCTCAAGGCAATGGAAAGAACTGCGCTTCAGTCATTGCCTCCCGCTCAGCCGCTGCAGGGTATCGTCTTTGTCGAGTTCGCCGTGGATGAAGCGCATGCCCGATCCCTGGCATGCCTATTGGAGAAAATGGGGTTTGCTTGCGCAGGCCAGCATCGCAGCAAAGCAGCCATGTTGTTCCGCAAGGGTAGCGCGGCGCTCATTTTGAACACTGAGCCGGGATCATTTGCATGGTCTAGGTTTGGCCGCTTCGGCGCCTCGGTTTGTGCAATTGGCATATGTGTCGATGATCCAGCCGCTGCCGTTGAGCGAGCCACATCGTTATGTTCGGCTCCGTTTTTCAGCCCTGTGGGACCGCGGGAAGCTATTATCCCGGCCATCGTGTCTCCGGGTGGCGTTGTCATCCATTTCTTGCCTCCAGCTTCCGGGCAAGCGGGCTTGTTTGCCGCCGACTTCAATCTGGCGCAGCCTTGGGATGAATGCGATGCACAGCATGACATCTCTATCGATCACATCGCACTATCCCTGAATGTGGACCAGCGCGATACCTGGGTGCTGTTCGCGCGATCCGTGCTGGGGCTCAAGGTCGATGGGCGGGCGCAGTATGCCGAGCCTTATGGCCTGACAGACAGCATCGCGGTCAGCTCTGATGATCGCCGCGTGCGCATCGCATTGGACGTGTCGCCAAGCCTGCGAACCCGCACCGCTCAGACCGCCAACGCGCAGGACGGCGTCGCGGTGCACCAGATCTCGCTGTCCACAGCCGATATTTTTGCTGAGGTACAGGCCTGGCGCGAGCGAGGCGTTGCCTTCGTCGCCATACCTGGAAACTATTACGACGATTTGCCCGCGCGCTTCGATATCGATGTACACCAGCTATCACTGTTGCGCGATCACGGAATTTTGTTTGATCGTGACGCCACAGGTGATTATCTGCACATTTTTACTGAAGACATCGGCAACCGATTCCGCCTTGAACTCACTCAGCGCATCAATGACTACGCCGGCTATGGCGTTTCGAACGCTGCTGTCTTAACCTCCGCGCAGGCGCAAGCAAATGCGCCGCGAGGTGCTTGGGGACAAGCATGTGGACCGATCACTGGCCAACCGCAATGATCTGACCGATGTTTTTCAAGACTTGATTACACGCTATGCCTGGGGTGAGATCTGGACTCGGCCGGGTCTGACTCGGACTACACGCAGCGCGATGGCTGGTGGCTGTCTGGCCGTCACAGGAAGTTCAGCACGGCGCTGGTAAATGCCTGTGGCTGCTCCCAGTTGGATATGTGCGAGGCCTCTAGTTCCACATGAGATGCGGCAGGGATAGTATCGGCCAGGAACCTTCCTTCCTGCGTCGTGGCGGCGGGATCATACGCGCCGCTGATCACTAGCGTGGGGGCTTGAATGGCATGAATCCGCTCACGCAGATCCGCATCGCGGAGTGCCATGCAATTGGCGATGTAGCCGGCCTCGGGTGTCCTACGCAACATGTCGACAAGTGTCTGCGTCATACCGGGGTTCGCCGCGCGATAGCTGTCCGAAAGCCAGCGTTCAACAAGTGTCATCGCCAGGCTTTCCAGGCCATTTTCCTGTACGGCGGCAATGCGCGCATCCCATCCCGCCATAGTCCCGATACGTGCCGCTGTATTGCACAGCACGAGTTTATTCACAAGCTCGGGGTATTCCAGCGCCAGCACCATGCCTGTCGGCCCACCCATTGACAGTCCGCAAAAATGAGCTTGCTCGATGTTCAGGAACGACATCAGCTCCGCGACATCGTTTGCCAATTGCTGAAAAGTCAGTGGCTTGTCGGACGTGGAAGACTTTCCGTGGCCGCGCGTATCGTAGCGCAGCACACGGAATTTTTCGCTGAACGCCGGTACTTGTTGAGCCCACATGTCGGCACAGGTTCCAAGTGAATTGGATAATACAAGCGCTGGCGCAGATTGGGGGCCATCAATGACGTAATACAGGCGGGCTTGGCTCAGGTTGGCATAGGGCATAAAGACATTCCGAAAGGAAGCTACAGGCGATGCAAGCAGTCTCTTTTCCGATAACCGCTTGCCAGCATTCATACCGTGGAATTGTATGTGACGCGCTGCGATCGTGGCGCCATATGATGCGAATTGGTCCGGAGGGTGAACGCGCCGAATCTGATGAGGTTCATCTGCATACTCTGTCTGCCGCCTGCGCGTCACGGCCCTGACGTGTGATGGTCTCCATATGAACGTTCATGGCATGGAGGTTTAGACACGCCCGTACTACGCTGATTTCAGGAAGGGGGCGTTTGGGCCTCCTGGTTTGCGCTCTTGCCTGCTTTCAGGCAGCGGCTTCATGGATATTTCAATCAACGAGATGCATACAGCTCGGCATTAAGTAATATTGAATTAGGGTTTATATCAATTCTCGTACTACAATTTTATTAAGTAGTATCTGTTTTGTAGTACATAAAAGCAGTTTACTGCGACGAGGCACGCTGCTTCACGTTTTCCAATAAATCTGTGCCCGAACCGCTGTCCAGCGGCCGGGATCACAGTGCCGCCTTGGCGCATGGCATTACATCTGGAGCGCAAAGCATGATGAATCGTCGACATTTCAATCTTCGGATAAGCGCTGCGATTGCAGCACTGGCGCTTTATCCCTTGCGTGGCAACGCTGCTACCGCAGCGCTTCCCAATATCATTAATCTCATCGTGCCGTTTGTCGCGGGCGGCGGAACGGATTTGCTGGCGCGCGACCTCGCCCAGACCGCTGCGCCCGCCTTCAGGCCCGGCACCATCGTTGTTGAGAATAAGCCCGGCGCCAATGGCGCCATCGCAGCCCGTTTAGTTGCGAAACAGAAAAATGACGGCAGCATGTTATTGCTGGCAAGTTCCAGCACCCTAGCGCTTGGCCCGCTGATCATGAAATCGGATGTAGACCCGAAACTTGATCTGACACCGGTAACGTTGCTTGCCGAAACCGCCAACGCATTAGCGGTCGCAGCAAATTCACCGTATCAGAACCTTGATCAGTATGTTCAAGCGGCGACCAAGGAAAACATAACGTTTGGCTCGTTTGGTACCGGCTCCTCGGGCCATTTATATGGCATGGTGTTGGCCGGAACCACGGGGGCGCAACTCATGCACGTCCCCTATAAGGGTTCGGCTCAAGCGATAAATGATTTACTGGGTGGACACGTCCAGAGTGTCTTCCTTACAACCAGCGCTCTCGACTCGCTTTCAAAGAATAAAGAGGTTCGGATACTGGCTGTGACGGGTGCGCGCCGGACGGGCATTTTCCCCGATGTTCCCACGTTCAAGGAGCTGGGGATAGGCTCGCTGGACTTTAACGGCTGGTTCGGCCTGTTTGCGCCTAAGGAAACGGCTGAGGCTATTGCCGAAGACATCGCCCAACGCTGCCGGTCGGTGTTGGAAAATGCCGCTTTTAATCAACGCATGAAAGATCATGGATATGACTGGATCGGCTCAAGCCCTGCCCAGTTATTGAGCGCGCTCGACCAGTCCATCGATATCTATAAGGCCATTTTGGCCAAATACCCGATCCAAATATGAAGTGCATCAATCCTTTCTTTCAGTTCTTGAGAAGAAAGTATGAGTCGTAAAAGCTTGAGGATTGGAAAGTGGTGCCAGTATGAAGAGGAAACGTTGACGAACGACAGCGGCGTCCCGGACGCACAGGTTCCAGAAGAAATTATAGTTATCTGCTCGTTTGCAACACGAGGTCGTCTGCAGCCCCGTTTAGGGGGCCTGCGTGCAACTGAAATCCGAGGTGAAGATGGACTTTATTGAAACAGAAACTGCCATGCCTCTGCGCCGGAAGGCCGAGGATGCGCTACGCGAAAAGATTATTGCCGGGTATTTTTCCCCAGGTGAACGTTTGAAGGAGCGTGAGCTGATTGAGCTGCTGGGGGTAAGCCGCACATCGTTGCGCGAGGCGCTTCGTCAAATCGAGGCTGAGGGTTTGATTACCTTGGCTCCGAACAAAGGCCCGGTGGTAGCCAAGCTTAGCTACGAACAAGCTGAAGAAATTTATGAAGTGCGCAACACACTTGAGGCGCAGGCTTGCCTAGGTTTCGCAGAGCGCGCCAGCAGCAAACAAATCAATCAGCTACGTGCGTGCTTTGAGCTGCTACGCAAACAGGCGCTTTCAGGTGATGTAGAGGGAACTGTCAGTCTGAGTTCCGACTTTTATGAAATTATCCTGGAAGGGTGTGGCAATAGTCTGCTACGGAGCATGGTGACGCAGATTCATAACAGAATTGTATTGCTGCGCCGCACTTCGCTGTCCGAAGCCGACCGCCTTCCTGAAACGCTGGCGGAACTCACACAGATATACGAGGCATTAATCGCCCGTGATGGGCATGCTGCCGGGGTAGCCTCTCAGCACCATGTAAGGCAGGCCTCAAGGGTTGCGCTACGTGTTATGCGTCGCGCCGCCAATCTTTAGGCAACGCAAGTTCATGCACAGGCATACCTCAAGCCAGGAGCCTGTGCCTCTCATCCGGAAAGAAAGGCCGGACATTATGTTTACGACATAACCCCGTTGATTTTCAGGGGGGCGTTAGCGTTTTCCTGAAAACCATGGATTGCCACAGCAGATATACCGTACCGCCAACCCATTTCCAAAAAAGGAAACGAATATGAAGTTCTATCACGAAGTACGCGGTTGTTCCTTAGCGGTCGATATAGTTGCAAGAGAACTGCAAGTGCCGCTTGACCTGCAGTGGGTAAACATGACCACCAAGACGCTGAGCGACGGCACCGATTACTTGACGATCAACTCCAAGGGCACAGTGCCGACACTCGAATTGCCGAACGGTGAATATTTGAGTGAAGGCGCGGTCATCATGCAGTATCTTGCCGATGGCGATCCGGAGCGAAAGCTGCTGCCAGCGGTCGGAACTATAGCGAGATATCGGGTCATGGAGTGGATGAGCTTTGTTGCCGCCGATCTCCACAAAGGCGGCTTCATGCCCCTGTTTAAGAAAACAACACCGCTGGAATACCGTGCAATTGCGCGACAGTACCTGCACGAACGATTGAAATGGCTTAACGATCAATTAACCAACAAGATGTTTTTGATGGGCGAGCAATTCACCATCGCAGATGCGCATTGCTACACGATTGCAATGTGGGCGCGAGTGCATGACATCGACACCCAGGGTTTTACAGCCTTGGAAGATTATTTAGCGCGCGTTGGCGCGCGAGCGAGCGTCAAGGCGGCAGAGCAGGCGGCACGCGAGCAAGGCGAGCGAGACCGTGCGGCGCGGCAGCAACCGGAAGTTAGTTGAGTTTCTCAAAGACTTCAAACCATAGTGGGGTGAGCTATGCATGCATTGCAGCGATTTTGCCTGATTTGTGTCGGCATTATGATATCGAGTGTGGCTTGGGCGGCGGAATATCCTGCCGGTCCGATAAGAATGGTAGTGGGGTTTCCACCTGGAGGCGGCACCGATGGGGCGGCACGCATAATTGCCGAAAAGCTTCCGCAACAGCTTGGGCAGGCCGTAGTGGTGGAAAATCATGCGGGAGCGGGCGGCACAATCGGCGCAAATCAGGTAGCGAGAGCAACGCCGGATGGTTATACGGTGTTCTTTGGAAGTGGAGCTGAACTCATGATCGCTCCCATCACACGCAAAGCCGTGCCATACAAGCTGCTAAAGGACTTCACGCCTATTGGTGAGGTTGGCAGCGTTAAATTTGTTTTGGTGGTTCCGGCGTCGTCACCCGTCAATGACGTGAAGGCATTGGTGGCGCAGGGCAAAAAGCATCCGGGCGAAATGAATTTTGCTTCGTTTGGGGTTGGTTCTACCAACCATATGATTGGCGAAATGTTCTTATCCAGCGCGGGGATTCAGGCAACTCACGTTCCGTATCAAGGCAGCTCGCCACAGATAACGGCGCTCCTTTCCGGTGAGGTTGACTTCACTTTTGAAACAGCTGCTGTGGCTTTGCCGCTCATCAAGTCCGGAAAAGTGAAAGTATTGGCGACGTCGTCGTCACAGAGATTAAAAGAGTTGCCGGACGTGCCAACGCTGCAAGAGTTAGGCTTTACCGAGTTGGTCGCCGACGGATGGATGGGCCTATTTGCTCCCGCAAACACGCCCGCGCCCATAGTCCAGCATCTCAATCAGGCGCTTACTTCTGTGCTGGCCTCACCAGAAGTCACCGAAAAGCTTTCAACGCGCGGCATCGTAGTTCAGCCTGTCACTCCCGACCAATACCGACGCAAGCTCGAACTCGAAATGAAGCGATGGCAGCGCGTTGCGGAAGCTGCTGACGTTTCTTTGGAGTGAGTGATTAGTCGTAGGCGTCCGGTTGATCCAGCGCCATTGATGGTACACGGAAGACCTTTGGTGACGGTAGCAATGCCACGGCCAGAGTCAGGCGCACCCCTGAGCTTTTATATAATGCCGAGTTCATTATGTGGCGCAAGTCAAGCAGCCCACCAAATGATGGCCGTCTTTAAGAATGAGGGGTTGCCGACGACGAGCAGCATAGCGCAAGATTTTTCGTAGATTTTTCATATTGGCGATATGAGTCAAATCGATCTCGGCGGGTAGAAATATTCTTTGATAGGCGATGAGTGTTGCGGGTTGAAGCAAGTGCAGGCAGCGTAGATGCAGCTCGCTCAATAGATGCACGGCTGCTACATCGGGTGAAAGCCAGTTCAGAAGTTCGGTTACCTGCGCATCATCGGTGGCGCCGAAGAAACTACGGTAGTTGCTCAAGCGGGGATGCGAGAGGGCCTGAATACGAGCTTGGTTTCCCGCCATGTTGGTTTTGATCTGTTTGAGCATGCGTGCTATGATCTCGCTGTAAGCGCTTGGACAGCATGGCCTGGCTGATCCCTCTTCGGACGGACGCCAGATCCCGAGACGCAAGAGAGGAGGCGGCCGCGTAAGCGGCCGTTTTCCTTGGCGCTAGGCATGGCCGACCTCCTTCAGCAGGTTCGCAAGTTTGGCCTCCAAAGCGGCCAGTTCCTCCTTGAGTTGTGCTCGCTCTGCTTGTAGTGCCTTCAGATCGACTGTCGATTCGCCCTCAATCGGTTGGACGTACTGTGCCACGTTAAGGCTGTAGTCATTGGCGGCGACTTCTTCCCGACTTACCACGCGCGCGTAGCCAACCGCTTCGCTCCTGGACAGGTAGGTGTCCGTTATACGATCCACATCCGCCTGCCGCAGAAAGTTCTGAGTCTTGCCGTGCTGAAAGAGGTCGACGGCATTAATGAACAGTATCTTATCGTCAGCCTTGTTCTTTCGCAGCACCAAGATGGCTGTCGCAATTGCTGTGTAGGGAAATATCTTGCCAGGTAAGGCAATCACAGCTTCAATCAGATTTTCCTGGATCAGTTTGCGGCGAATTTGTTGTTCGGCAGCGCTTCGAAACAGCACGCCGAGCGGTACTACCGTTGCCATGCGTCCTGTTGCCGGATTCAGGGTTTCGACCATATGACTGATGAACGCATAATCGCCCGATATTCTGGGCGGAACACCACGTGCATAACGGTTGTAGACATCATGCTCCGCGTCGTCATGCCCCCACTCTTTCAGGGAAAACGGAGGGGTCGATACGGCGATGTCGAACTTTCGTAGAGTATTCTTGGCAGCGAGCAGCTTGGGGGCTAGCAAGGTGTCCCCCCATTCAAGTTGGAAGTCCGTCTCACCATGTAGAACCATGTTCATTCTGGCCAATGCCCATGTATGGAAATCTTTCTCCTGGCCATGCAGCGAGCATCCGCTGTGGCCGGATTTTTCGTGAGCGAACTTGCTGCATGCGATCAATAACGAGCCGGAGCCGCAGCAAGGGTCGCCGACGGTCTCGCCCGCCTTAGGCTGCACCAAGTTGACCAATAGGCGAGAAACCTCTGGAGGTGTGAAGAACTCCTTCCCTCGTTTACCGACAAGTGCCGCGCCATGCTTGAGCACTGTGTCGGCGGCGTAGGCAATGGCCTGCGGGGCGCCTTCGGGTGCATCGTGGAAATTAAATGCGTCGTCGCTTTCGAAGATGGCCAGTAATTGCCCAAGCAGGCGCTCTTTTTGTTCCGGACTACCCAGCATGGCTGCGTCGAAGCTGATGTCTTGGAAGATTCCTTTTAAGCTGGCGGGTTTTCAGTGTATCCACACAGAGCCGCTAGTCTGTCCGGCTCGCGACAGAAAATCGGACTTTTCTGTGATCAGCAAGGACCATCAGCGGCGGTTTGCTTCACGCTCACTTGTTCCTGAAGCAGGTGGGGATCTTGTGTGCGAATATGTTCAAATGCCGTCCACTTCCGGTGGTAATCCATTCGTTCAAAGTGCGCGACCAGGAAATCGATGAATGTTCGCACCTTGGCTGACATGTGGCGCCGGCTTTGAAACGCAATGTTGACCGTCAACTGGGGCAAATCCCAATCGTCCAATACAGAGACAAGCCGGCCGGCTACCAAGTCGTCGTAGAGGATGTACTTGGGCTGCACCAGGATACCCATGCCTTGAAGCGCAGCGGCGCGCAATACTTGGCCGTCATTTGATTCCAGCAATCCTTGTACGTGAATGCTGCGAGTTTTGCTGCCACAGCAAAAATTCAGCTCATTCGGGCAGTTGGCATAGGTGTAGAGCAACAGCGGACGATTGACGAGCTCTTCCACGCTGTGCGGTGTCCCGTGCGTGTTGAGGTAGCCCGGTGATGCCGCGAGAATGCGGCGTGTTGCCGCCAGGCGCCGGATGGTGACATTCGAATCCCGCTCGAACTCTCGCGTCCGAATGGCAACGTCTATGTTGTTGTCGATCAGGTCGTTGTATCGATTGGAAACCTCGACATACACACGCACGTTGGGGTAGCGGGCCGTGTAGCCCGTGTAGACGGCGATTTCCCAATTCAGCCAAATGCTTTGTCAGTGGGAAAGACTTGGCCATTGCATGTTGGCGGGGCTCCGTTCTGTATTTTTTCCTATCTTCCGGAGGAGCGCCGGGAAACGTTGCTGAGCAACCCATTGCCCGCGCTCACGGAGCAAACCGTGACGGACCCGGAACAGATCCGCGAGCGGATGCAACAGGTGCGCTCACGCGGCTATTCTGTCGGCAAAGAAGACGCCCTTGATTATTTAGTGGCCATAGGGGCCCCTGTCTTCGGCCATGACGGAAGAATACTGGGTGCAATCAGTGTGGGTGGGTTGACTCAGCGATATCCCGATGAACGGGTTGAAGAGGTGGCCAGGCTTGCGTGCGCCGCCGCTGCGGAAATTTCGGACAAACTGGGCTACCGACGAGAATAACAACTTCCTGGCCGGCAAGCGCCGGGATATTTTCAACAACTTACCAAAGGAGAATTGGCGCTCCAGCTGCTTACCTGTGGCGACGCGCAACACACCTGGATCAGAGCATAGTTATTGACCATCTCGAAACTAGCGTGAAAACCCGAGCTATTCGCTGGCAATGCACAGATGTGTTTGACCGGCAGGGCTGACTGTTGTCCAGTCCTGCCTTCGGCGAAATATTAGGGATTCCGTGAAGGCGTCTTCTTGTCCGCGCAAAGTGGAGCATAGCCTTTGATGCGTCTGCAGAAAGGAACTGGCCACCCTTGCGTGCAAGGACCGCTTCACTGCAAGAGGCTTCTTTTCACAAGCCACAAAGGCGGCATGTGCGCCGCGCCGTCTGCTGCCCACGGCGGACAACGATCAAACTGTTTTCATTATACATGAGGAAGAGACATGAAGCGGATCACTTTAAGCACCTTGACGGCAATGCTTCTGGCAGCGACATCGCCCGCAGTGCACGCCGGTTTTGCAGACGGCGTCATCAAAATTGGTGTTCTGGGAGATATGAGCGGCTTATATTCGGATGTTTCCGGAAAAGGCGCCATTGCGGCGGCCCAGATGGCGGTCGAAGATTATGGCGGCACTGTTGCGGGGCTGCCCATCAAGATTGTTTCGGCTGATCATCTGAACAAGGCAGATGTAGCCGCAGCGACTGCACGGGAATGGTTCGATGTCGAAAAAGTGGACATGATCACCGATCTCGTCAATTCCGCGGCGGCACTGGCAGTCAGCGCAATTGGCAAAGAAAAAAACAAAGTCGTTCTGGTCACGGGAGCGGGCGTGTCCGATCTGACGCGAAAAGCCTGCTCCCCCAACACTATTCACTGGACATACGACACCAGCGCGATTGCCAAAGCAACAGCTACCGCGCTGATCGGCGCAGGGTACAAGAGCTGGTATTTTCTGACAGCGGACTACGCATTCGGCACCGCAATGCAGCGCGATGCGACGAAGTATATCGAAGCGGCAGGCGGCACCATCGTCGGATCTGTGCGCCACCCTTTGAGCCCCATGGATTTCTCCTCCTATCTCCTGACCGCCCAATCCTCAGGTGCACAGGTAATTGCTCTAGCAAACGCCGGCAATGATATGTCAACCGCTGTGAAACAGGCCAATGAATTCGGTATCGGCAAAGGCAAGCAGCGTTTGGCTGGCCTGCTGGTGACACTGACCGATGTGCACTCCATTGGCGCCAAGCAAGGCCAGGGATTGACGATCACAACTCCATTCTACTGGGACAAGAACGATCAAACGCGCCGGTTTACCGCCGAGTTTTCGAAACGTACAGGCGGCATGTACCCGACCATGATGCAGGCAGGTGTGTACTCGTCTGTTCTGCACTACCTCAAGGCATTGGAAGCAAGCAAGACTGACGATGGGGCCGCAGTGGTGGCCAGAATGAAAGAGCTGCCCACTGACGATCCACTGTTTGGAAAAGGCGCCATTCGCGCCGATGGCCGCAAGTTGCACCCCATGTATGTCTATGAAGTCAAGTCCCCAGCAGAGTCCACCGGACCTTGGGACTTGTACAAACTGCTGTACTCGGTGCCTGCCGAACAGGCCTTTCTACCCATGTCTGAAGGGGGTTGCACGCTCGTGCACGGACAGGCCTCTGCAAGCAATCATTAATAACCAGTCAAGGCAGCGGTGACAAACATGGCTTTTCCTTTTACGAACGTGACGCCCGAATTTCAGCGGCAGCAATACTCAGATATTGGACGGGCGATTATATAAGCGGTGGCATGTCCTGGGATAGCTGCCCCCACTGCAAACTGACTATTCCCCGGCTCATCCCTCCAATCTGGAGAGCCACGCAAGACTCCACCAAGCTGCGCGGAGCACGTATTGAATATGTGGCCCTACAGGACTGCGTGCGCGCAGTTCCAGGTGTGGCCACCTTTCAGGTGCGGCTTCTGAAGCAGGACGAACAGGACATTGCTTCGCGCGACATTCTCGAGATCCACGTGGCGCCCCGCGCCGGCACTGATGAAGAAAGCCTTAGACAGTCAATCTGCGATGCGCTCAAGGCACAGTTGGAGATCATGCCGGACATTATACGTTTCATGCCCGCTGACGAAATTGAGAAAAATCTTTTTGCGCTCAAACTCAAGGCGCAGTGGGTGGTTGATATGCGTCCACAGACGCCCGATCAGGAGCATTCATGAAAGCTATCGTTTGCAGCAAATTTGGCGAGCTGGATACGCTCGAACTGCGGGACATGCCGTCACCCGCAATGACACCCACTCAAGTACGCGTTTCAGCAAGAGCTGCAGGCGTTGGATTCATGGACGCCCTGATGATCAAGGGGCTGTATCAACTGAAACCGGATCTGCCATATATTCCCGGCGCGGTTGGCGCTGGCGTGGTAACCGAAGTGGGAGATCAGGTCGACAATGTGGCCGTCGGGGATCGCGTGTCTTACCTGAACTATTTTGGGGCTTTCGCGCAGGAAGTCGTCACCGAATCATCGTCCATCGTACAGATTCCCGATACCATGGATTTTGCACAAGGCGCCACATTCCGCCTGTCCTTCACGCCGGCATATCTTGCACTCAAACTCAGAGCCCAACTCCAGCCTGGCGAGGTATTGCTCGTCACCGGAGCCTCGGGGGGCGTCGGACACGCTGCAGTACAGCTCGGAAAGCTTATGGGCGCTACTGTCATCGGAAGCGTAGGGCGCGCCGAGAAAATGGATGCAGTGCGCAGCTTCGGCGCCGACCATGTCGTCAACCATGCGAACGAGTCGTTGCGCACACGTGTCAAGGAGCTGACCGATGGCAGAGGCGCCGACGTAACGCTTGACCTGATTGGCGGCGATGTGTTCGATGAGTGTCTGCATTGCGTGAACCTGCTGGGTCGAATCATAGTGATGGGCTTTACCAGTGGCCGCATTCCGCAAATACCTGCCAACCTCGTCCTGTTGAAGAATTGTTCCATTCTCGGCGTATTTTTGGGCGGATGGATGACGCGCGACCTGGCCGGATCCACGCGCCTTAATCAGGAGCTGGCCGAACTGGCTCAAAACGAAAGCCTGCATGCCCACATATCAAACCGCTTTCCGCTGGAGAGCGCAGTGCTGGCAATGAAAACTCTGCTGCAGCGGGACACCGTCGGGAAAATCGTCCTCGACATTACAAACTGAACATTTTTATAGGTGGTTGTATGACAGACAAATCGCACGAGAACAAGAAAGTCAAGTGGGAGCACGTTAATAGCTGGCTCGCTCGTGGAGGCCTGAAAACCGACTGGAAAGTATACGGGCTCCCTGAGATTCTGGACCCCACGACAAGCCGGTTCGTTGATGTAGACCCCATGCCAAAATGGAATGTGCCTGAAAAGGTAATGATTTCCACTACGATTACGGGTGCGTTCTTCAGCAAGCGCGGCAACCCTCACCATCCCATAACCGTGGATGAAATCCGTGACTCGGCTGAGAAGTGCATTCTGGCGGGCGCACCGAATATTCACATTCATGTACGTGATGACAAGGGCTACAACGTTCTGGATCCGCAGCGCTTTCATGATGTGGTTGCGCCGCTGCGCGAGAAGTATCCCGAGGTAACCTTTGACGGATGCCTGGTGGCCGTGAATGATCGCGAGGCTGCAGTCATGGAATCAACCATGAAAATGGGGCTGTTCGACGCGCTTCCCGTCAACACGACTGCCCTGTGTTGCGGCGACAATATGTTTTTCAAGGCGCCACACGTGGTCATTGAAAAAGCCCGTCTTGCGCAGGAAGCGGGCTGCAAGCCCATCATCGCTGTCTATACTGACGGCGACATCGATAACGCCAGGCGCTATCTGATCGAGAGCGAAGTGGTCAAAGGTCCTTGCTATTGGGTCCTGGTGCCCGCGCTGCCCGGATGCAGCCCAATGCATAACCCGCAACAGATGGTGGACGGAATGATGCGCATGATGCGTGCCATTCATGATGTCGATCCAGGTGGATTCATCATGGTGAGTGCTGCGGGGCGAGCAAGTACCTATCTGGCCACACTGGCAATCCTGCTGGGGCTGCACGTTCGTGTGGGCATGGAAGACACCGTTTGGCCATACCCGCACAGAGATGATCTGCTACGCCACAATGTGGATCACTTTACTCAGGTTCGCGACGTGGCAAGGCTGTTGGGACGCGAACTGATGACACCCGCCGAGTACCGTATCGCGATCAACATGCCAGCACGCAACACTTGAGGCGAAGACGGCCCCTCTTTTCATTGACGGTACTGTGTTGCCGCCTTGCCTTAGGTCATTCCTGAAGTCATGGCGGCAACGCAGGCGAAGCCCTCGCTATGCAAACGCTGGCGCGAATATGCAGCGGGGCATGTGCATGAAAGCAGTTGCGGTCTAGGCCTGCTTTTATGCCACTTTCTATGGCCAGATCAGGGAGCCGCTCCAGCAGGAAGGGAGAATGGTCATGGATTGGCTGATCCGCTAAAGATCCCACAAAGGAAACAAAAATGATTAGTGCCAAAGGGCACCGTATGGAAGAGTACATACTGGAAACCAGAAATCTAGTCAAGGAATTCCGTGGCTTCATAGCGGTCAGCGGAGTCAATTTGCGCGTGCGTCGTGGCTCCATTCACGCCTTGATTGGACCGAACGGCGCCGGAAAAACTACCTGCTTTAACTTGCTGACCAAGTTCCTGACTCCCACCTCAGGAACGATTCATTTCAAGGGCAAGGAAATCACGCGTGCCCTGCCATCTGAGATTGCCCGCCAGGGAATGATCCGATCATTTCAAATATCTGCAGTCTTTCCGCGGATGACTGTGCTCGAGAACGTAAGGATCGGATTGCAGCGCGCCGTGGGCGGTTCTTTCCATTTCTGGCGCGGCAATGGGCTGCTCAGTCGTCTGGATAATGCCGCATATGATTTATTGGCGCAGGTGCCCACCTATCGTGTGGCCAGGCTGGGCATTGGCTATTGCCCCGAGGAACGCGGCATTTTCTCAGCATTGTCATGCGAAGAGAACCTGCTGTTGCCACCTCAAGTGGGGAAGCCTGGCGATCGAGGCATGTCTCTGGACGAGATCTACGCCATGTTCCCCAATCTTGAAGAGCGCAAGCACTCCCCCGGCACACGCCTGTCAGGCGGAGAACAGCAAATGCTTGCGGTAGCGCGGATTCTGCGCTCTGGCGCGCGCATCCTGCTGCTCGATGAAATTTCCGAAGGCCTTGCCCCCGTCATCGTGCAGACGCTTGCCCGCATGGTCATCACGCTCAAAGCCAAAGGCTACACCGTGGTTATGGTGGAGCAGAACTTCCATTTTGCAGCAGGGCTGGCCGACCGCCTTTACGTAATGGAGCACGGGCAGATAGTGAAAGAAGTCGCTTCAGTGGACCTGACTTCTCATCGAGATGAGCTGAACAGCCTGCTGGGCGTATAAGAGCAGCCCTATAGTCCGGCCCATATGGCAAAGACAACAGCGCCATGTGTCGCCCCCTCTTCCTCTTATTCGAAAGTATTCCGATCTTCATGGCTGAATTATTTGACATACCAATACATGCCTTGCTGGCCCAATTATTGCTGGGGCTGGTCAACGGTTCATTCTATGCGATGCTGTCGCTTGGCCTTGCCATCATCTTCGGGCTGCTGAATATCATCAATTTCAGCCACGGCGCCCTTTATATGGTTGGCGCATTCGCTGCATGGATGGGCCTGCAGTATCTGGGGATCAGCTATTGGCTGATGCTAATTATCGCGCCGGTCATCGTAGGCCTTTTCGGTATCTTGCTGGAGCGGCTCTTGATCCGGCATTTGTACAAGCTTGATCATCTTTACGGGCTGCTGCTCACCTTCGGTGTGACCCTGCTTGTCGAAGGCATATTCAGGAGCCTGTACGGCGTTTCCGGCAAACCCTATCCGACCCCTGATGCCTTGCAGGGTGCGGCCGACCTGGGTTTCATGTATCTACCAATCTATCGTGGCTGGGTCATCGCTGCGTCCATATCCGTGTGCCTGATCACGTGGTTCATCGTCGAGAAAACGAGCCTGGGTGCTCTGTTGAGAGCCGGCACCGAGAACCCGAAACTCGTTGAAGCCTTCGGCGTCAATGTGCCTCTAGTTGTGTCGCTGACTTATGGCTTCGGCGTTGCCTTGGCAGGGTTTGCGGGGGTCTTGGCCGCACCCATCATGCAGGTATCGCCATTGATGGGATCCAACCTGATTATCGTTGTATTTGCCGTCGTCGTAATCGGCGGGATGGGCTCCATCATGGGCTCTATCCTTACGGGACTTGGGCTAGGTGTTATAGAGGGACTGACCAAAGTGTTCTGGCCCCAGGCATCCAATACGGTTGTCTTCGTAATCATGATTATCGTCCTATTGCTGCGTCCAGCTGGCCTCTTCGGGAAAGAAAAATGAACAGTAAATCAGTTGCACCAGTATTGGCGGTGGTTGCTATCGCCATGTTGCCTGCGGTCGGCGCCTACCCCATATTTATCATGAAGATCATGTGCTACGCTCTTTTTGCTTGCGCATTCAATCTGCTGCTTGGCTATGCGGGTCTTCTTTCCTTCGGGCATGCTGCTTTTCTTGGCGCTGCCGCATACGCCACAGGACACGCATTGGCGGTTTGGGAACTGCCGACGTTGGCAGGCTTGATGTTTGGAACTTGCGTTGCGGCGGCTATGGGCCTGGTCATGGGAGTAGTGGCCATCCGGCGCAGCGGCATCTACTTTGCCATGATCACTCTGGCCATGGCGCAGATGGCGTTCTTTTACTTTCTGCAGGCACCGTTTACCCATGGGGAGGATGGCTTGCAGGGAATACCAAGAGGACAAATACTCGGGCTGGACTTGAGCGATGACTTGAACCTGTACTACGTAGTAATGGTCATCTTCTGCATAGGCTATGCCGTTTGCTGGCGCACTATCAACTCGCCATTCGGGCAGGTCCTGAAAGCCATACGCGAAAATGAGTCCCGTGCTGTTTCCCTCGGCTACGAAGTCGACCGCTACAAATTGCTCTGTTTCATCATATCGGCAACACTGGCAGGCTTGGCCGGAGCTACGAAGTCCCTGGTATTTGTATCCGCCACGCTGTCCGATGCTACCTGGCAAATGTCCGGCATGGTCATTCTAATGACGCTGATCGGAGGCCTGGGCACTTTCACCGGACCTGTCGTGGGCGCAATCATTGTGGTTTTGCTCGAAAACAAAGTTGGACAGTTCGGACGCTTTCTGAGCCATCTTACCGGCGTGCAATGGTTTCAGCTGCTTGGGGAGTCGGTGACTATCGTGATTGGCCTGATTTTCATCTTCTGTGTCATGGCATTTCGTCGAGGCATCGTCGGGGAAATTTCCCATAGGCTCAATAAAACATGAATGACAGGGATGGGGAAAAACGCTCTGATAAATACGAACAGCCAGCCGGAGAAATATTGATGCCAACCAGCACGGAATTGCAAAGTGAAATCGTACAACTGATCCAGCGTGATCGAATTCGAAACAGGATACAGGCCTACGCGCGCGGCGTGGACAGGCGCCAATGGGATCTGGTGGCAGACGCCTATCATCATGACGCCTATGATAATCACGGCGGCTATCAAGGCGGCGTTCTAGGCCTGATCCAGTGGCTCAAGCGCCGCCATGAGTCGATCGAACAGTCGATGCACTTTATCGGAAACTGTCTGATCGACTTCACGTCCGAGAGCACGGCTATCGCTGAAAGCTATTGTGTCGTATATCAACGATACGCAAAAGAGGCCGAAGAAACCATTCGCATATGGGTGGGCGATGGGGAGATTGCTGATGATGCTCGCATATCGGTGGAACTCGTCTGCCGATATGTGGACTGTTTTGAGCGGCGGGGCGCTGACTGGCGCATCGCTCACCGAACGGTCGTCATGGAGGCCGTGAAAGCAGCCTCCGACTCGTCACCATTGCCGGCCGGTTGGGCCGTGTCCCGTAGAGACGATGCAGACGTGTTATGGGAAAAGCTGGGTTTGCCCGAATAGCTGCAGCTCGATTGCCTGCTCTCGTTGCTGTCCGATTTCATACCAAATGAAATGACGTCCCGATCTAGGAAAAATCTCAGCGTTAGCCCTCATCCGTAGCCAGGAATTATCATATTGGCCCTCGTTGCCACCAACCCCACGAAAATTTTCCCGTCGCCTATATCCCCCGCATGGCAAACCGTGACGCCTTCCACCTGCTGTTCAATACGTTCGATCACCATTGGGATAAATTGGGGCAACTTCGATACAGGAACCGAGGTGTCATTCCCCAACGATTTGAGAAAATTGAGACAGCAACGCCTTGGTGCTTGACGCAGCAGTGCTGGAGTCCATGAGCTGATCTCACCTAATTTGAAGTGTTGTAGAACGTTTCTTGTGTATGCATCATTGACAAGCCCCCCAGAGGTGAAAAAATGTGAGAATTACCGCAATACAAACGGGTTGCCCGTAACTGCACCGCTATTGAACCAGACGGATTTGGTCTGCAGAAACTCTTTTACTGAGTCGATTCCGTTTTCCCTTCCAAGGCCCGAATCCTTATAGCCACCAAATGGCGCCATGAAACTGACGGCACGATAGGTAGAGGCTTTGCGTAGCGGGGCCGGCCCTGACGTGGATATCCTCATAGACTTCAATTTCAATGCCAAACCAGAGGGCATGCTGAGGTTGCTACGCGCGGTTAATGAAATGGATCTATTCTGGGTCGAAACAGACTGCTTCAATGCGAAGGCGTTGGCCTATGTCCGGCAACACAGTCCGCACCCTATTGCCTCGTGCGAGACGCTCATTGGTGTGCGCGGGTTCTTGCCTTTCTTGGAGGAACAAGCAATGGACGTTGCCATTATAGATACTGTGTGGAATGGCGTCTGGCAGTCGATGAAAATTGCCGCTGCATGCGAGGCGTACGAGATAAATGTCGCTCCCCATAATTTCTATGGTGATTTGTGCACGATGATGAATACGCACTTTGCGGCGGCTGTGCCAAATCTACGAATTATGGAAACAGATATTGATCGGCTGCCATGGGAAGCGGAGCTTTTCACGCATCAGCCAGAGTTTCAGAATGGCCATCTGATTGTTCCGGATCGGCCAGGTTGGGGTACGGATCCTATAGAGTCGGCCCTTCGGGCGCGTCCGCCCAAGGGCACGGGAGGCCTTCTCCAATACAAACGTGCCGGATAATTCCAACGTACAAAAGTACCCGATTGCCTCATTACAATCTTTAATTCAAGGACATGACATGCTTAACAACTGGATAGACCAACTCAAGAACACTCGTAGCGCCGCCGGCGCGTTGGCAAAGGCAAATCCCAAACTGATGGAGGGATTTCAGGGTTTGAATGCAGCTCAAAATGGTGCAGGTGCCCTGGATGCAAAAACCAGGGAACTCATAGCCCTTGCCGTTGCTGTGACAACGCGCTGTGATGGATGCATTGCGGCACATGCAAACGCTGCGCGTACCGCGGGTGCGACAGAAGCGGAACTGAGCGATGCGTTGGGTACTGCGATTGCATTGAACGCCGGCGCAGCTTACGTCTACTCGGTGCGCGCCATGGAAGCTTTCGGCCAGTTCGGTGAAGCCAAGTAAAAGCGCCGTGGGCTGACGAGAAAAATGCCATGAAAATCCTGATTCCTGAACTCATTCACCCGCAATCGCTCAAGCGGCTATGTGCCGAACATGAGGTCGTGTTCGACCCTGCATTGTTCATGCGGCACGCAGAGCTGTTGACGCAGGCTCAGGACGCTCATGCCATCATAGTACGGGCTCGTACGCAAGTCAGAGGCGACCTCCTTGATGCGCTGAGGGAATGCAGTGCTGTCGGGCGTCTCGGTGTGGGGCTGGACAACATTGATGTCCAGGCCTGTCAGGCGCGTGGCATCGAAGTCATTCCTGCCATAGGGGCGAATGCGCGGTCGGTTGCCGAGTACGTAATAACCTGTGCGCTGCTGCTGCTTCGGTATTCTCACTATAGCGTCAGCAGTGCGCTCGGTGATGGCCAATGGATTCGCCCCGCAAAGCCGGAAGGGTACGAGGTGGCGGGGCGCACGTTGGGTCTGATCGGCTTCGGATCCATTGGGCAACTGGCGGGGCGTTTAGCCAGCCGCCTGGATATGCACATCGTGGCTCATGATCCTTCCTTGCGATCTGCCTCCATCGATTTCGAGTGCCAAATGCTTTCTCTTGAGGAAGTGCTTGCATGTAGTGATGTGGTTAGCCTGCATGTGCCGTTACTTCCGGAGACTCGGGGGCTCATCAATGCCCATAGGCTTTCATTAATGAAGCCTGGTGCGGTTCTGGTTAATGCCGCCCGAGGAGGCATCGTGGACGAGGCAGCCCTGGCACGTGCTCTAGCGAAAGGTCATCTTCGTGCTGCTGCCCTGGACGTGTTCGAAGACGAGCCTCTGCCAAGCGGGTCGGTGCTCGAGAGGACACCTAACTTGCTGTTGACTCCGCATGTGGCGGGCGTTACGGCCGATTCGGAGTTACGTGTGGGCGAGTTGGTGGTTGATCGTGTTCTTCAGATACTGAAATCAATATAGATCACGATCAGGGAATTATGAGGACGTTCTCGGTATGAGAAACTCCCGCCTTCGGCGAAATGTGCTGTCCCTGGAGGATTTCGACCGCTTGGCAGAGAAGCGGCTGCCTAAGCCTCTGTATGGGTATGTGGCTGGCGCATGTGAGGACAATAATTCATTGCGGGCGAACCGCGAGGCCTTTGCGAGATATGAGCTGAGAACGCGGGTGCTCGTGGATGTTTCTGTGCGAGTCCAGAGCTGCAATCTTTTCGGGCACACATATTCTTCTCCGTTTGGTATTGCCCCGATGGGGTTGGCCTCCCTGACTTCATATCGTGGCGATGTTGTGCTTGCCGATGCCGGGCGCCGTGCGAATATACCGGCCATTATGAGCGGCTGGTCACTGATTCCACTTGAGGAAGTAGCTGCCGCAGCGCCCGGAACCTGGTTTCAAGCCTATTTATCCAAGAGCAAAAGTGAGATGGATGCGCTCATCGACCGGGCTGAAGCGGCAGGCTTGTCAACGTTGGTGATCACTGTCGATACTCCTGCGCAAGCCAATCGGGAAAATAATGTTCGGGTAGGATTTTCCTCACCACTAAGACCCAGTGTAAAGCTTGCGTGGCAAGGTATTTCACATCCACGTTGGCTTTTGAATGTCTTTGCGCGCACTCTGCTGTGCCATGGGATGCCGCACTTCGAGAACTGGCACGCAGAGCGTGGTACGCCAATATTTTCGAAGAAATTGAATGTTGACATTGCGCAACGGGGGCATCTGACCTGGTCGCATATCGCAGATATTCGGAGGCGATGGAAGGGATGCCTCATCCTGAAGGGCATACTAAGCCCCGAGGACGCGGAGAAAGCCGATCATCTCGGCATCGATGGTATCATCGTTTCAAATCACGGGGGGCGACAGCTTGACGGTGCTGTAGTGCCACTGCGTGTGCTCCCCGCCATAGCCGATAAATTCAAGCGTGGCCCCGTACTGCTGGATAGCGGTATTCGCAGAGGCACGGATGTAATAAAAGCATTGTCGCTGGGGGCGTCCTGCGTTTTTATAGGACGTCCTTTCAATTATGCGGCTGCCGTTGCTGGTTCGGCAGGTATCGATCATGCAATTGATCTCATGAAGCAGGAAATTTCCCGGAATATGGCGATGATGGGCGTGACCAACGCTGATCAGCTGGATAAATCTATGATTTTTACCGTCGACTGACCTATAACTCTAGGCTCTTCATCATAAAAGGGGGACAACGACATTCATTAAACTTGTTTTTGCGAAGAACGAGCTTAATGGAGTGAACACCGATGTCCCCAGTCGATTCTATCTTAGGAATCCGAGATTTAGTA
>Ga0182749_1000489_pt1 | contig 36873 bp, 21 predicted proteins | sample eDN3rd37CKraftMG_FD_128875 | JGI IMG/M metagenome (GOLD analysis project Ga0182749, IMG submission 128875) | Enriched Miracle-Growth compost microbial communities from Emeryville, California, USA - eDNA 3rd pass 37_C Kraft MG (version 2) (version 2) ...
GAGGGTTGGGGTGAGGGGACGCACGTGCCGCGTTCTTCCCGACGAAGCCTGCCCGCCGAAAGTGGAACGTTGCCGCGAGCCCCGGCCCCTCACCTCGGTCCTCTCCCCGGAGGGGAGAGGAAGCCCGGGGCGAATGGAGCTGGTCGCCATCCCATGCCTTGCCGGAGATCCCCTGTCGGAGCCCGAAACGCACTGGTGGGAAAGCCAAGAACGCACAGACGCCCTCAGTCCTCCTCCACATGCGGCTTCCACGCCTCGCTGAGCTGCTTCTGCACCGGCGGCGGCACCGGCTCGTAGTGGCTGAGGTCGAGGCTGTAGCGGCCGCGGCCGCCGGTCATCGCCTTCAGCTCGGTGGGGTAGTCGGTCAGCTCGGCCAGCGGCGCCTGCGCGCGGATCACCAGCTCGCCGCCGCGCCGCGCGTCGGTGCCCAGGATGCGCGCGCGCTTGCCCGCCAGGCCGCCGGTGACGTCGCCCACGTTCGCCTCCGGGATCGCCACCTCCACGTCCACGATCGGCTCCAGCACGATCGGCCGCGCCTTGCCCACCGCGTCGAGGAAGGCCTTCTTGCCCGCGCTGACGAAGGCCACCTCCTTGGAGTCGACCGGGTGGTACTTGCCGTCGTACACCGTCACGCGCAGGTCCTGCATCGGGTAGCCGGCCACCGCGCCGCGCTCCATCGCCTGGCGCACGCCCTTCTCGATGGCCGGCAGGAACTGGTTGGGGATCACGCCGCCCTTCACCTCGTCGACGAACTCGAAGCCGCCGCCGCGCTCCAGCGGCTCCACGCGCAGGAACACCTCGCCGAACTGGCCCGCGCCGCCGGTCTGCTTCTTGTGCCGGTGGTGGCCGTCGGCGCGCGCGGCGATGGTCTCGCGGTAGGCGATGCGCGGCGGGTGCGTCACCACCTCCACGCCGTAGCGCTCGCGCATGCGCTCCAGCATCACCTTCAGGTGCAGCTCGGAGAGGCCGCGCACCACCGTCTCGTTGAGCTCCTTGTGGTGCTCGACGCGCAGGCACGGGTCCTCCTCGGCCAGCCGCAGCAGCGCCTGCGAGAGCTTCTGCTCCTGGCCCTTGTGCTTCGGCTCCAGCGCCAGGCCGAACATCGGCTGCGGGAAGTGCGGCGGCGCCAGGCGGATGCGGTCCTCCTCGTGCGAGTCGTGCAGCACGGCGTCGAAGTGGATCTCCTCCACCTTCGCCACCGCGGCGATGTCGCCGGGGATCGCCCGCTCGATCTCCACGTGGTTCCTCGCGTTGAGGCGGAACAGGTGGCCGACCTTGAACGGCTTGCGGCCGTCGTCGACGTAGAGCTGGCTGTCGCGGCGGATGGTGCCCTGCCACACGCGGAACACGGAGAGCTTGCCGACGAAGGGGTCGTTGACGATCTTGAACACGTCGGCGACCACGTGCCGGCCCGGGTCGGCGCTCACCGCGATCGGCGCGCCGCCGGCGTCGAGGAAGGGCGGCGGGTTGCCCTCGGCGGGGTTGGGCAGCAGCCGCTCGGCCAGCTCCAGCAGCTCGGCCACGCCCGCGCCGGTGCGCGCGCTGACGAAGCACACCGGCACCAGGTGGCCCTCGCGCAGGCACTGCTCGAAGGCGTCGTGCAACTGCTCGCGGGTCAGCGCGCCCTCGCCGGCGTCGAGGTAGCGGTCCATCAGCTTCTCGCTGACCTCCACCACCTGGTCGAGGATGCGCTGGTGCGCCTCGGCCAGCGAGGAGAGATCGGTGGCGCCCTCGGCGTGGAAGAAGCAGTCCAGCACGCGCCGGCCGCCGTCGGCGGGCAGGTTCACCGGCAGGCACTCGGGGCCGAACTCCTCGCGCAGCGCCTCGGCCAGCGCGGGCAGGTCCGCGCCCTCGGCGTCGATCTTGTTGACCACCAGCAGCCGCGCCAGGCCGCGCTCGCGCGCGTGCTCCATCATGCGGCGGGTGCCGTGCTCGACGCCGTTGGCGGCGTTCACCACCACCGCCACCGTCTCCACCGCGGCGAAGGCCGACAGCGTGCCGCCGCGGAAGTCCGGGTAGCCGGCGGTGTCGATCAGGTTGATGTGGCAGCCGCCGCGGTCGATGCCGGCGATGCAGCTGTCGATGGAATGGCCGCGCGCCTTCTCCTGCGCGTCGGTGTCCGACTGCGTGGTGCCGCGCTCCACCGAGCCCTGCGTCTGGATCACGCCGCCGGCGTGCAGCAAGGCCTCGAACAGCGTGGTCTTGCCGGCGCCGGCATGGCCGGCGAGCGCGATGTTGCGGATGTTTTCCGTGCTGTACGACACGATGCGACCCTCCTTTGGCGGAGGCGCGGACTCGCATCGGCATGAGCGGCGCCGCACGAGGCCGCGCGTGGCGGCTGACGATGGCGGGCCGTCATGGTCGTCCGGGCGCCGTGCGGCGACGGGGGCGGTCATGGCGGGAAGGCGGCGGGCGCCGCGCGCATAGCCTTGTGCCATCGCGTGGCCCGGTCAAGCTGCATTGCGGGGCGGGGAACCCGCGGCGCGTCCGTCGGTCCCAGCAAGCGTACGAAGCTCCCTCCCGGCTTCCATCCCAGGACGGGGACCCCTGTCGGGAGCCGCCGCGGTTCCGCCGCGGCTCTTCCCCCCGCCCGCGGGGAGCCGGGAGGGACCCTGCCTGCGGCCGTGCGCCGCGGCTGGGGCGCGCCCGGCCGCCGCGGCGCACGGCTGCGCTTCGGAAACGATTCAAGCGGCGGGCGCCATGCTGACGGCCGGACATCCACCACGCGAGGGACATCGCCATCGTTTCGCCGCCGCCGGTCGACGAACACCATCGCGGGGCACCGCCCGCCCGGCGCGGGCTGGCGCCGCTGGACGCGGACACCGGCGCGCGGCTGCGCGCGATGCGCTGGCGCGCGCCGCCCGGCCGGCGCCACGGCCTGCCGGCGCTGGCGATCGTGCTGGCGCTGCACGCGCTGTTCGCGCTGGTGGTGTGGATCGAGATGCGGCCGCCGGCATCGCGCGAGGTGGTGCACGCGCGGCTGGACGACGCGCTGCGGGTGCGCTTCATCGCCGCGGCCAAGGCGCCGCCGCCGTCGCCCGTGCCGCCGCCCGCGCCGGTCCGGCCGCCTGCGCGCCCGTCGCCATCGCCGCCCGCGCCGCCGCCGTCGCGCGAGCCGCCGGCGAAGGACGCGATGACCGTGACGCTGCCGCCCGCGCCGCGCCTCTACGACCGCAACGGCCAGGTGCTGCTGCCTGCCGCGCCGTCCAGCGCGCCGCCCGCGCCGGACTACGTGCAGCGCCTGCCGCAGGGCGACATGCAGGTGATGCGCCACGACAGCCCGGTCGAGTACAAGGCCACGCGCTTCGCGCAGGACTGGGGCAAGGGCGGCGGCGCGGTGACGCGCGCGCTGGAGAAGGCGGTGGAGAAGACCACGCTCGAGACCACCATCCGCCTGCCGCGCGGCGTGCGCATCCACTGCGCGGTCAGCTTGGCGGCGCTGGCCGGCGGCTGCGGCGGCGATCCGCCACCGCCGCCGTCGAAGAAGGATGGCGACGAGCGCCTCAGCATGGCCCCGGCCAGGCCGCTGGCCGCCGGTCCGACGCCCCCCGAGGGACCTGGTGAGGCCCAGTGCATCGCGCTCTACCGCAACGGCAAGCCGTTGCCCCACGGCTGCCCGGTGGACACGCCCAACCGCGCGGTGGACGCGGAGATCCGCGACTGCGTAGAGCGCTACCGCGCCGGCAAGCGCCTGCCCACCTGGTGCCCCGCCGACACGCCGCGCCGCGCGGCATCCGCACCCGCCGCCGCATCCTCCGCACCCGGCAAATAGCCATCCAAAACACGCACGACCACCGCCTTGCCCCCTCTCCCCTCCGGGGAGAGGGCCGGGGTGAGGGGTCACCCTTGCGACCAGCCCGAACCAGACCGCGCGAACCTCACCGCCTGCATCGCCCGACCCGCATCGACGAGGCACCCCCAGAAAAGCTCTCCCCGCCGCCGCCCTCCGATCCCCCTCGCAGCGGCCGACCCATCCCCGTCTCCCGCTACACTCGCCGCCATGCCCATGCCCCCCGCGGAGAAGCCATCCGGTTCGCGCGTCGTGACCCTGCTGCCTTCGCCGCGGGAGGCGGCGCAGCGCGCCCTGGTCTACCGCCGCCGCCGCGCCGAGCGGCCGCGCGAGCGCGGCCTGCGCATCGCCGCCTTCGTCGGCACGCTGCTGGTGCACCTGCTGGTGCTGGTCGGGGCGATCCTCGGCCCCGCCTACGAGCTGGTCGAGCCGCCGCCGCAGAACGCCGAGCCGTTGCAGGTGCGCCTGATCACCCATGCGCCCGAACCGCCGCCGCCGCCGCCGGTGCGCGGCCTGCCGCCACGCAAGCCGGGCCCGACCCATCGCGGCAGCGCGGTGCCGAACGCGCCGCGCCGCGTCGAGCGCAGCGCCGCCGCGCCGGCCGTCGCCGCGCTGCAGCCGGTGCCCGTGCCCGCGCCGCAGCCGCCGGTGATCACCGTCACCGCGGAGCCCGCCACCATCAAGCTCGCCCCGGTCGCCGCGCCGCGCCCGCCGGCGAGCCTGCCCAGGCCGAAGCCCTCGCCCGAGCTCAAGCCGGTGCCGCTGGCCGGCGAGCCGCCGCAGGTCGCGCTGGACACGCCGCCGGTGCCCAAGCCGGTGCCGCCGAAGTTCCAGCCCGAGCCGATGCGCAAGCCGCAGCCCGAAGGCAACCGGCCGCTGCAGACGCCGCCCTCGCTCACCCTGCCCGAACTGCCCGCGCAGGCGCCGCCCGCGGTGAGCGCGCCGAGCATCGCGCTCGACGCCACGCCGCCCAAGCCGGCGGTTACGCCGAGCACGATGGCGCTGGCGCAGCCGGAATCGCCGGCTTCGCCGCCCACGCAGGAACTCGAGGCCGTGCCGCTGCCCGCGCAGCCGGCGCCGCAGGTGAACCTGCAGCCGCAGCTCAGCGCGCCTGCGCCCAGCGTGCCGCGCGAGCGCACGCAGGTGCAGGCGCCGACGATCCGCCTGGCCGAGCCCGAGCTGGCTCCGGTGTCCGCTGCCGAACAGGCGCCGTCAGTGCAGGTGGAACGTCCCGCGGCGCCCAGCCTGGACACCCGCACGATCCAGGCGCCGCGCCCCAGCCTGCCGGCGATCGCGCGTCCGCAGCTCAGCGTGGCGAGCGAACCCTCGTCCAGTAGGGGGGAGGAAGCGGCCAAAGCGCCGGCCGCGAACAGCGAAGCGCAGGCGTCGTCGGTGGCCGCGCCGGAGAACGCCGCCGCCGAATCCTCCGCGAAAGGCGCACAGGAAAGCAGCGCACCCCAGACCACGCCGCAGGGCAGCGAAACCGCCACGCCCGGCCAGCCCGAGGGCACCGCCAATGCCGCGCCTTCCGCCAACGCCAACGCCAATGGCCAAGCCACGCCGTCGCCGGCGCACGGCCGCGGCAGCGAAGGCGAGGGCAAGCTCGGCGAGCACGCTCAGGCCGGCGCCGCCGAGGGCGCCGAGAAGGGCCGCTTCGGCAGCTACATCCAGCTGCAGCCGCACGGCGACACGCAGATCATGGAGCACCGCGCGCCCAACATCGGCTACCGGCCCACCCGCTTCGAGCAGGACTGGACGCCGGAAGGCGAAAGCTCCATCGACACCGCGCTGCGCCGCGCGGTGGAGAAGACCACCATCAAGCACACCTTCCACCTGCCGCGCGGCGTGCGGGTGGAATGCAAGCTGCTGCCGTTGATGCCGGTCGCGCTGTTCGGCTGCGACAACCCCGACCCACCGCCCCGGCCGGTGGCCGACAAGGTCTACGAGCGCATGCACCTGGCCCCGGCCAACCCGCTGCTGCCGCTCGCCGACGCCACGGGCGCCCCCGTGCCGGCCGCCACGGCGGCCGCGCCGATCAAGCTGGACGACAGCGCCGAATGCGCCGCCGCCCGCGTGGCGGGCGGGCCGCTGCCGCCGGGGTGCGCGACGGAAGCGGCCGCGCCGGTCCGGCCGGCACTGGCGGCGCCGGCACGGTCGTCGAGTTCGTGGGTGCCGGCGAGCGACCAGTTCTGACCGGTTTCCGACGCAATGATCCTGCCCCTGCTTCTCGGACACCCGGATAAGCAATTCATCACGCGTGAGCAGGCGAATTGCACGAGTTCGAATTATTTCGTGTCGCTTAATCCGGTGTCCGAAATTCGGGGGCAAGATCACACATGACGGTAAGCAGATGCGTCATCCACACCTTGTTGGTACTTGGCCTGTGGCTGGGATTGGGGTTGCAAGCGCGGACGCAGACGCGGACGGTGCATTACTACTACACCGACCCGCAGGGCACGCCGCTGGTGAAGGCGCACGCGCAGGGCAACGTCATCGCGCGAGACGAACCGGGACTACGTGTGGCTGGGCGACTTGCCGGTGGCGGTGTGGACGCCAGCGGTGGCACGGCGACGGTGAGCCATGTACATGCGGATAGGCTAGGCACATCGCGGGCCATCACTTCGCACAAGTTGCGTGCATTGCGACGGGCACGAATCATCTAATCGAGTGGCAGTCGGGATGCAGAGCGGCGACGCCAACGGCAGCACTATGGCGTAGCAGGGGGATGTTTGGCTATTGCGCCAGGGCTAGAGCATCCTCAACAACTCCCTCATCAACGGCAGCCTGCGCACCCGCACCGCACTGACGCGGAACACCGCGTTGGCCAGCGCCGGGGCGGCGGTGGGCATGGCGAGGAAGCTGGCGCCGCTGGGCGGGAGGTTCTCGCCGGGGACGACGATCACCTCCACCTCGCGCGGCAGCTGGGCCATGCCGGCGAGCGGGTAGTCGCGGTAGCTGTGCTGCTGGATGCGGCCGTCCTTGAAGGTGACGCCGAGGTTGAGCGCGGTGCCCAGCGCGTCCAGCGTGGCGCCGGCGACCTGGCCTTCCAGGCCGGTGGGGTTGATCACGCGGCCCACGTCCACCGCGCACACGGCGCGTCGGATGCGCAGGTTGTTGCCGTCCAGCGCGGCCTCGATCGCGTGCGCCACGTAGGCGTCGCCGATGCGCCAGCAGGCCAGGCCCAGGCCGTTGACGCTGTGCAGCCAGTTCTGCTTCCAGCCTATGCGGTCGGCGACCAGCCTGAGCACGTTGAGCAGGCGGCCGGTGTCGAGCACGTGCCCGTCGCCCAGCGCGACCTGCCGCGGCTCGCCGAGCAGGCGCAGGCGGGTGTCGAGCGGGTCCTCCTTCATCGCGTGCGCCAGCTCGTCGACGAAGCTTTCCACCGCGAAGGCGTTGGAGAGGTGCGGCATGCCGCGCTGCGCGCCGCGCGGGATGGCCGACTGCAGCGCGCACCAGTCGCTGCGGTAGCTGGGCACCAGGCCGGCGGGCAGCTGGTCGGCGGCCACCTCGGAAGTCCACAGGCGATCGTCCGGCACGCCGCGGCGGGCGAGGGCGGAGGCGCTCGCGGTGCGCTGCGTCCAGGCGATGACGTTGCGCTTGCGGTCCACCACCGCGCTGATCTTGTGCGCCGAGCCGGGGCGGTAGACGTCGTGGGCGAGGTCCTCGCCGCGCGTCCACAGCAGGCGCACCGGCCTGCCGGCGGCCTGCGCCAGCAGCACGGCCTCGGCGACGTAGTCGTGGTCGAGCCGGCGGCCGTAGCCGCCGCCCACGCGCGGCACCTGGATCCGGATCTGCTCGGGCGCCAGGCCGGTGAGCCGGCGCACCACCGTCCACGCCTGCTGCGGCGCCTGGGTGGGCACCACCAGGGTGGCGCGGTCCTTCTCCAGCCGCACCAGGCAGTTCATCGGCTCGGGCGTGGCGTGCGCCAGCCAGGGCAGGACGTAGCTGGCCTCCAGCCGGCGCGCGGCCTTCTTGCCGGCGGCGTCGACGTCGCCGTCGTTGCGCACGCGCACGGCGGCGGCGGTCTTGTCGTCGAGCAGCGCCACGGCCTGCTGCTCCAGGTCGGCGCTGTTCTCGCCGCCGCTGGGGCCGGGCTTCCAGTCGAGCTTGAGCTTGTCGCGGCCCTGCAGCGCGGCCCAGGTGTCTTCGGCGAGCACCGCCACCGCGGGCGCCAGCACGGTCTGGCCGAGCGGCTGGCTCGGCTCGGGCCGAAGCTGCACCACCTTTACCACGCCCTTCACCGCCAGCGTGGCGGCGGTGTCGATGGCGGCGAGGGTGCCGTCCGGCCAGGGGCAGTGGCTGAGCACCGCGACCAGTTCCTCGGCGAAGCGGTGGTCGCTGGCGAAGCGCAGCTGGCCGGTGACGATGGCGCGCGCGTCGGCGTCGCCCGCGGGCTGGCCGATCAGCGCGTAGCGCTCGGGCTGCTTCACCGGCACCGGCGCGGGCGGCGGCGCGACCTTGGCGGCCGCGGCGGCGAGCGCGCCGTAGCCGAGCCGGCGGCCGTCCGGCGCGATCACCAGGCCGGACTGCGTGCGCAGCTGGTCGGCGGGCACGCCGAGCTGGCGCGCCGCGGCCTGCAGCAGCAGCCAGCGCGCCAGCGCGCCGGCCTGGCGCAGGTCGGCCCAGGCGGCCGGCACCGTCTCGCCGGCGCCGCCGCGCTGGTGGCCGTAGGTCCAGGCCGGCTGGCCGTCGCGGTTCTGCACGCCCAGGCCCAGCGGCAGCACGGCGACGCGCTGCCAGTCGGCGTCCAGCTCGTCGGCGATGATGCGCGCGACGGCGGTGGCGCCGCCGGTGCCGGTCTCCGGGTCGCGCGTGCCGATCAGCACGGCGCCGTCGGCGTCGATGCGCACGAAGGCGCCCAGGCTGCGGTAGTCGTCGCCGAGCAGGCCGGGCGGCAGCGGCGCGTCGTCGGCACGGGCCTCCGCCAGCGGCAGGCCCACGACCAGCGCGCCGGCACTGCCGGCCAGCACCTTGAGGAATCGGCGGCGCGAGAGGTCGGCGCTCATGCCTTGCCTCCGTTGGCGGCGCGCTTGATCGCGCGGCGCACGCGCGCGTGGCAGCCGCAGCGGCACAGCACCGGCAGCTGGTCGATGTCCTCGTCGCTCGGGCGGGGCTTGCGGTTGAGCAGCTCGACGCCGGCGATCAGCCAGCCGGGCGTGCAGTAGCCGCAGCCGATCGCGTCCTCGTCGACGAAGGCCTGCTGCAGCGGGTGCAGCGAGCCGTCGGCACCGGCCAGGCCCTCCACCGTGACCACGCGCCTGCCGGCCAGCGCGGCCATCGGCTGCGCCAGCGCGGGCACCGCCTTGCCGTCCACCAGCACCAGGTCGGCGCCGCTGTGGTCGCCGCCGTACTTGGTGCCGGTCAGGCGCAACACGTCGCGCAGGTACCACAGGAGCGGCATCGAGGGATCGCCGGTGTGGCGGTAGCGCTCACCGTTGATCTCCAGCTCGATGCCGGCGCGGACCGGCTCCGGGACGATCCGTCCGGCCGGCTCCGCCGGCACGCCCTGCGCTTGCGCCATCAGTCATCTCTCCCAGGCTGAACGCGCCTATTGTGGCATCGCGCCGCCCGTCTGGCCCGCGTCGCGGCTGAACAGGCGGCGCCAGATGGCGTAGACCGGCACGCCGGCCAGCATGATCAGCACGCCGATGCCGGCGTCGCGCGGGCGGCTGCGCATGGTTTCCAGCACCACCCAGCCCACCGCGCCGACGAACAGCAGCGGCAGCCACGGGTGGCCCGGCACCTTGAACGCCGCGTCGCCGCCACGCCGCCGGTACCAGAACAGCGTGGCCACGCCGGCGGCGCAGGCCAGCCAGTCGCCGAAGGTGGCGTAGTCCAGCAGCTGTCCTTAGCTGCCCGAGAGCAGCAGCACCACGGTCCAGCCGGCGAGCAGCAGCAGCGCGAGGTTGGGCGTGCGGTGGCGCGGGTGCAGCCGGCCCACCGCGCGGAAGAACAGCCCGTCCGCGCCCATCACCTGCAGCACGCGCGCGCCGGCGACCAGGGTGATGTTGCAGAAGCCCAGCGCGGAGACGGCGATGCCGAGCGCGATGATCCGCGCGCCGGCCGGCCCGGCCACGCGCTGCATCACTTCCGCCGCGGGCGCGCTGCTGGCGGCGAGGCCGGCGTGGCCGAGCACCGCGAGGTAGGCCACGTTGACCAGCGCGTAGGCGGCGATCACCGCCAGCATGCCCAGCAGCAGCGCGCGCGGCAGCGTGCGCTGCGGGTCGTCCACCTCGCCGGCGAGGTTGTTGAGGTAGGTGAAGCCCGAATAGGCGAACAGCACCGGCAGCGCCGCGCCCATGAAGCCGGCGTCCGCGCGCGCCGGGTCGGCCGCCAGCACCGGCTGGCCGCGCCCGGCCAGCAACAGCCCGCAGGCCACCAGCGCCGCCACCGCCAGCAGCTTGAGCAGGGCGAACAGGTTCTGCACCCGCGCGCCCAGGCGCAGCCCGAACAGGTTGGTGCTGGCCACGAACGCCAGCGCGCCCGCCGCCAGCGGCAGCGCCATGGCGGCGGGCAGGCCGAAGGCGGCGCAGGCGTAGCTGGCGAAGATCGTCGCCACCGCCGCGGTGGAGCCGGAGTAGATCACCAGCAGCATGGTCCAGCCGAACAGGAAGCCGGCCAGCGGCCCGAACGCCTCGCGCAGGTAGACGTAGGTGCCGCCCGCCTGCGGCCGGCGCGCGCCGAGCTCGGCGTAGCACAGCGCGCCGGCCAGGGTGAGCAGCCCCGCGCCCACCCACATCGCCAGCAGCGCCAGGCCCGAGCCGGTGCGCTGCGCGGCGATGCCGGGGTTGAGGAAGATGCCGCCGCCGATGATGCCGCCGACCACCACCAGCGCGGCGTCGAGCGGGCGGAGACGGCGCAGGTAGCCGCGGTCGTGGTCGGTCATGGCGTCGGCGCGGGCGGAGAGGCGGGCAAGCATGGCCGGCGGCGCGCGGGCGGGCAAGGGTGGTGGCCTCGTGGCGACGCTGCGGCAGGGCGGGGAGGAAAGGCACTGGATGCCCGCTTGCGCGGGAATGACGTCGAGGGAGGGTCAGGAGTCGCCGCAGAGACGCACCCCACACGCCTCGTCATTCCCGCGCAAGCGGGCATCCAGCGCCTCTTTCGACGCACCGCGGTGAATCGCTGCCGCGGCGGATGCGGTGGAAAGCCCGGTAACCACCGCCCGGATACGCGCCCCCCACGTTCCGGCATCCCGCGCAAGCGGGCATCCAGCGCCTCTTTCGACGCACCGCGGTGAATCGCTGCCACGGCGGATGCGGTGGAAAGCCCGGTAACCACCGCCCGGATACGCGCCCCCACGTTCCGTCATTCCCGCGCAAGCGGGCATCCAGTGCCTCTTCGACGCGCCGCGATGGATCGATGCGCCACGGTGGACACCACCCGCGCGGGCGCGTCTCCGGCCCCGCCGTCGCTACAGCCGCAGCTCGCCGCGCACGCCCACGGCGCAGGCGCCGCCGATGGTGATCGCGCCGGTGGCCGCGTCGCGCGCCACGTCCACGTAGCCGTCGCAGTCCACCTCGCGGCCCTGGCTGGCGCGGTAGCGCAGGCCATAGCCGTCCGGGTCGCCCGCGGCGGCGAGCATCGCCATGATCGCGGCGTTGGCGCTGCCGGTGACCGGGTCCTCGGGGATGCCGTCGGCGGGGCAGAAGGCGCGCACCGCCATCGCCGCGCCGCCGCCGGTCTCGCGGCCGAACACGGCCACGCCGATGGCCGATTGCGCCTGGCACAGCGCGGCGACCGCCGGCAGGTCCGGCCGCAGCGCGCGCACGCGGGCGGCCTCGCGCAGGTCGCAGAGCAGCCAGTGCGGGCCGTTGTCGACGCGCTGCAGCCGCGCCGCCGCGGGCAGGCCGTGCAGGGCGCGGTCCAGCGCCTGCCGGGTTTCCGCGGCCACGGCGTGCACGCGCGCCGGCGGCGCCTGCACGTGCACGATGCGCCCCGCGCCGTCGCCTTCCACATGCACCGGCAGCAGCCCGGCGGCGCATTCCTGCACCAGCGTGGACTGGCCGGCCGGCACCAGGCCGGCCTCGATCGCGGCGTAGGCGCTGCCCACGCTGGGATGGCCGGCGAAGGGCAGCTCCTGGCGCGGGGTGAAGATGCGCACGCGGTAGTCGGCCGCCGCCGTGGCGGGCGGCAGCAGGAAGGTGGTCTCGGAAAGATGGGTCCAGCGGGCGAACGCCTGCATGGTCGCCGCGTCCAGCCCGTCGCCGTCGATCACCACCGCCAGCGGGTTGCCGCCGAGCAGGCGGCGGGAGAACACGTCGAGCTGCATGAAGCGGCGGGAGCGGGGCATGGCGCGTTCCGGAGCGGGAAGGCGCCAGACCATGGCATCGCCGGGGACGGGAGGCAAGGCGGCCGGCCCGCGGAGCGCGGGCCGGCCGCGGGAGGCTCAGAAGCCGCTGCGCAGGAACAGGTCCAGGTTCGCCACGTTCAGCGTGCCCAGGCCGGCGCCGGGGTTGTAGCGCGGCTCGCCGTAGTAGAACCAGTTGTCGCCGGTGGTGACCTTGTCGAAGGCCGACCACTTGCCGTAGCCGAACAGGCCCTGCAGCAGGTACAGGCGCGGGTTCCACAGGCCGATGCGGTGGTGCGTGCTCTGCTTCAGCAGCGCGCTGATGCCGTTGAGCTGCGGCGCCACGAAGCTGGTGCCGCCGGAGCTGTAGAAGCCGCCCTGCCAGTAGAGCAGGTAGCCGGTCTCCGGGTCGGCGTTCAGCGCGACGTCCGGCACGTTGCGGCCGGCGAAGCGGGCGGGCAGCTTGAGGTAGGTGTACGGGCCGCTGTCCGGGTCGTTGTAGACCAGCGACTGGTTCTTCTCGCTCAGGCGCACGCCGTTGGTGAACAGCTGGTACAGCGGCGTGCGCCAGTACACGCTGACGCCGCCGCCGCCGCCCACCGAGAACACCGTGTCGCGGCTGGGCACGAAGGGCAGCAGGTAGTCCCAGCCCCATACGCTTTCCTTGTCGATCGACAGCACCACGTCGCCGGCCGAATCGACGAACTTCACCGGCACGGTGGTGCCGCCGGCGGCGGTGATGTACGGGTCGGAGGCGGGCGAGTCCACCGTCAGCGGCGCGCTGAACTCGCCGGGGCCGTCGCCGGTGCCCAGCGGGCGCACGGTGTCGTAGGCGCCGGAGTCGCCGCTGGCGGCGAACAGCGACTGCCCCTGCACGGCGGCCTCCAGGAAGATCTGGTGGTAGGCCTGCAGGTCGCCCACGTCGCTGGTGTCGTGCGCGTTGCCGCCGTTCAGCGCGGCGAAGTTGAAGATCTCCGCCAGGCCCCAGCTGGTGGAGATGCTGTCGGCCTTGTTGTCCGACACCGCGCGGGCGAAGGCGTCGACGAAGCCGGAGCCGGCGTTGGGCGCGTCGTACACGATGATGTCGGCCTGCGGCGCCAGGCCGCCGGCCTGCTGCACGTCCAGCGTGGTCTCGTCGCTGCCGTTGCTGCCGCCGCCGCCGTCGACGTGCACCTGGGAGATGCGGTTGGGCTTGGTCTGCAGCCCGATCGCGTCCCAGTACGCCTGCGCGTCGGCCGGGTCGAAGTTGGCCAGGGTCACGATCGCCACGGTCGAGCCCTTGCCGGTGATGCCGCGCTGGTACAGCGGGTTGATGTTGTAGAAGTCGGCCACGTCGCCCACGGTGTACTCGCCGGGGATGCCGGTGGAGGTGGAGTTGCCGGCGGCGGCCGTCGCGGTCTGCGCGCGCAGCGCGGTGGGCTGGTTGCGCACCGTCAGGTTGACCGTGCGCGGCGCGGTGGTGTGGTGCGGCAGGAACTGCCGCTCGTTGCTGAGGCCGCTCGCCGTCAGCACGCTGTCGCCCAGCCCGACCGGAATGGCCAGCGGCCTGGCCGGGCGGTGGAAGCGCCGCCCGTTGCGCGACACGTAGGTGTGGATCGGGGTGCCGAACAGCTGGCTGAACTGGCCGATCGTGCCGCTGACCGAGATCACCATGTGGTTGTCCAGCACCTCGCCCTGCAGGCCCTGCCTGGCGAGGAAATCCTGCACGCGCTTGATCTGCGCGTCGGTGGCGCCGTAGCGCCGGGCGAACTCGGCGGTGCTGAGGAACTTCTGGAAGTAGGGGCTGCCGGGGGTGGCGGTCTGCTGGGCGTAGGCCTCCAGCGCGGCCTGGTCGCGCAGGCGCAGCACCAGGCTGACGGTGACCTTCTGGTCGCTGGCCGCCAGGCCCTGGTCGAGTTCCTCCTGCAGGCCGGTCGCCGCGGCCGAGGCGGCGGCGCCGGCGAGCAGGGCCGCCAGCGCGATGGAAAGAGCCTTCCGGTGCGATTTCACGAGCATGTGCGTTCTCCCTGAAAGTGGTCAGGGCCGGCGCAGGGGCGGCCGCCGGCCGCCGCGGAGGGACGGGCACGGCATCGCATCCCGGCGCAAGCCGCAAGCGAGTCACGAAAAAAGTCTTTCCCCAGCGACGTCGTCAGCCCCCCTGACGACCGGCGTTGCGCCGCTGCGGCCACCCTAATCTGCCCGGGCGGCGCGCGCAAATGCCGATCGGTGGATGCGGGGCTGCGTCCCGGCATAAGCCGCCGCGCATTTCCCGTCTGCGGGCGCGCGGCCCCGCGCCGCCGCGGTTTGGCCGCGCCGGGCCGGCTGCGGCACAATGGGCCGTTTTTGCGCCGGCCGCGGCGCTTCCCGCACGTCCCCGTCAAGCCATCGCCATGACCATCATCAAGCAAGACGACCTGATCCAGTCCGTCGCCGACGCCCTGCAGTACATCAGCTACTACCACCCGGTCGACTACATCAGGAGCCTGGCCGCCGCCTACGAGCGCGAGGAGTCGCCCGCCGCGAAGGACGCGATGGCGCAGATCCTGATCAACTCGCGCATGGCCGCCGAAGGGCACCGCCCGCTGTGCCAGGACACCGGCATCGTCACCGTGTTCCTGAAGATCGGCATGGACGTGCGCTGGGACGGCGCCACGATGAGCGTGGAGGACATGGTCAACGAGGGCGTGCGCCGCGCCTACAACGACCCGGACAACCGGCTGCGCGCCAGCGTGCTGGCCGACCCGGCCGGCCGGCGCCTCAACACGAAGGACAACACGCCGGCGGTCGTCAACGTCTCGGTGGTGCCGGGCGACAGGCTGGACGTGATCGTGGCCGCCAAGGGCGGCGGTTCGGAGGCCAAGAGCAAGTTCGTGATGCTCAATCCCTCCGACTCCATCGTCGACTGGGTGCTCAAGACCGTGCCGACCATGGGCGCCGGCTGGTGCCCGCCGGGCATGCTCGGCATCGGCATCGGCGGCACCGCCGAGAAGGCGATGCTGCTGGCCAAGGAGTCGCTGATGGAGCCCATCGACATCCAGGAGCTGATCGCGCGCGGGCCGTCGAACCGCATCGAGGAGCTGCGCATCGAGCTGTACGAGAAGGTCAACGCGCTGGGCATCGGCGCGCAGGGCCTGGGCGGCCTCACCACCGTGCTGGACGTCAAGATCAAGGACTACCCGACCCACGCCGCCAACCTGCCGGTGGCGATGATCCCCAACTGCGCCGCCACCCGCCACGCGCACTTCACCCTGGACGGCTCCGGCCCGGTCGCGCTCGACCCGCCCTCGCTGGAGGACTGGCCCAGGCTCACCTACGACGCCGGCAAGGGCCGCCGCGTGGACCTGGACACGGTGACGCGCGAGGAGGTGGCGGGCTGGAAGCCGGGCGAGGTGCTGCTGCTCACCGGCAAGCTGCTCACCGGCCGCGACGCCGCGCACAAGCGCATGGTGGACATGCTCGGCCGCGGCGAGCGGCTGCCGGTGGACTTCACCAACCGCTTCATCTACTACGTGGGCCCGGTCGACCCGGTGCGCGACGAGGTGGTCGGCCCGGCCGGCCCCACCACCGCCACGCGCATGGACAAGTTCACCCGCCCGATGCTGGAGCGCACCGGCCTGCTCGGCATGGTCGGCAAGGCCGAGCGCGGCCCGGCGGCGATCGAGGCGATCCGCGACAACCGGGCGGTGTACCTGATGGCGGTGGGTGGCGCGGCCTACCTGGTGTCCAAGGCGATCAAGGCGTCGCGGGTGCTGGCCTTCGAGGACCTGGGGATGGAGGCGATCTACGAGTTCGAGGTGAAGGACATGCCGGTCACCGTGGCGGTGGACAGCGCCGGCACCTCGGTGCACCAGACCGGGCCGCGCGAGTGGCAGGCGCGGATCGGCAAGATTCCCGTAGCAATCGAATGAAGCCCCAAGCGGGCTGCCCTCTGCAGGATGCGGGGATGTCCGGGGCCGCGGACCCGCACGGCACCTCGCCTCCTCTCCCCTGCGGGGAGAGGATTGAGGTGAGGGGCAGGGCTCGCGGAAGCGCATCGCCAGTGCGTCCCCACGCCCCGGCCCTCTCCCCGGAGGGGAGAGGGCGCAACCCGTATTCGCATAAGCCTCGCGGCGGTGTTGGCTACTGCGCCTCCTCTCCCCTGTGGGGAGAGGATTGAGGTGAGGGGCGGGGCTCGCGGGAGCGCATCGCCAGTGCGTCCCCACGCCCCGGCCCTCTCCCCGGAGGGGAGAGGGGGCAAGTCTCGGGGCGCTGCGGATGTCTAAACGTCCAAACGCCGCGCGCCGCTGCCCCATTGCATTCGGCGTGCCGCAGCGCAACACTGGCGGAATTGCCTTTCCCCGCCGACCAACCCCAGACCCGTGACCTCCAACGCCCCCGCGCCGCTGCCTGCGGACGCCCCCTGGATCGTGATGAAGTTCGGCGGCACCAGTGTCGCCACCCTGCCGCGCTGGCAGAACATCCGCGAGCTGGTCGCCAGCCGCCGCGCCGAGGGCGCGCGCGTGCTGGTGGTCGTGTCCGCGCTGACCGGCATCACCGACGCGCTGAAACAGCTGTGCAGCGAGGGCGACCAGGACAAGCGCAGGGCGGCGGCCGGCGCGATCGCGCAACGCCACTACGACCTGCTCGCGCACATGCAGCTGCCGCTGCCGGCCGCGCTCGGCGCGCGCCTGGACGAGCTGGCGCGGCTGGCCGAGCAGGGGCCGTCGGCAATGGGCGAGCTGGCCTGGTCGGCGCTGGTGCAGGCGCACGGCGAGCTGATGTCCAGCGCGCTGGGCGCGGCCTTCCTCAGCGAGAGCGGCCTGCCCACGGCGTGGGTGGATGCGCGCGACTGCCTCGCCGCGGCGGCGTTGCCCAACCAGAACGAGCGCACCAAGCTGCTCTCGGCGATGGTCGAGGCGCGGCCCGACCCCGCGCTCGCCGCGCGGCTGGCCGCGCAGGGCGAGGTGTTCATCACCCAGGGCTTCATCGCGCGCGAGGCGGAAGGGCGCACGGTGCTGCTCGGCCGCGGCGGCTCGGATACCTCGGCGTCCTACTTCGGCGCGCTGCTCAAGGCCGCGCGCGTGGAGATCTGGACCGACGTGGCCGGCATGTTCACCGCCAACCCGCGCCAGGTGCCGGGCGCGCGCCTGCTGCAGAAGCTGGACTACGAGGAGGCGCAGGAGATCGCCTCCACCGGCGCCAAGGTGCTGCACCCGCGCTGCCTGTCGCCGCTGCGCGAGCCGCGCGTGCCGCTGCTGGTGAAGGACACCAACCGGCCGGAGCTCGAAGGCACGGTGATCGGCCCGGAAGTGCGCGAGCACGCGCCCAGCGTGAAGGCGATCAGCGCGCGCAAGGGCATCACCCTGGTGTCGATGGAGTCGGTGGGCATGTGGCAGCAGGTCGGCTTCCTCGCCGACGTGTTCGCCCACTTCAAGCGGCACGGCCTGTCGGTGGACCTGATCGGCTCGGCCGAGACCAACGTCACCGTCTCGCTCGACCCCACCGAGAACCTGCTCGATTCCGACGCGGTGGCCGCGCTGGCCGCCGACCTGGCCAAGGTGTGCCGGGTCAAGGTGATCGCGCCGTGCGCGGCGATCACCCTGGTCGGCCGCGGCATGCGCTCGATGCTGCACACGCTGTCCAGCGTGCTGGCCGAGTTCGGCCAGCTGCGCGTGCACCTGATCTCGCAGTCGTCCAACAATCTCAACCTCACCTTCGTGGTGGACGAGAACGTGGTGGACGAGCTGCTGCCGCACCTGCACGAGCTCCTGATCGCCGCCGGCGCGCTGCGCACCGACGACGCGGCGCTGTTCGGGCCGAGCTGGCAGAGCCTGTACGGCAGCGGCGAGGCGCCGCCGCCGGCCGAGGCGTGGTGGCGCGAGCCGGCGCAGCGCGCGCGCCTGCTGGCGCTCGCCGCCGAGGCCACGCCGCGCTACGTCTACCACCTGCCCACGGTGCGCCGGCAGGCGCGGGAGCTGAAATCGCTCGCCGCGGTGGACCGCCTGCACTACGCGGTGAAGGCCAACACGCACCCGGCGATCCTGCGCGTGCTGGCGCAGGAGGGCTTCGCCTTCGAGTGCGTCTCGCCGGGCGAGCTGGCGGCGGTGGCCGCCGCGGTGCCGGAGAGCGCGCCGCTCTTGTTCACGCCCAACTTCGCCGCGCGCGCGGACTTCGAGCGCGGCCTGGCCACGCGCGCCACCGTCACGCTGGACGCGCTGTACCCGATCGAGCACTGGGGCGAGCTGTTCCGCGGCCGCGAGATCTCGCTGCGCGTGGACCTGGGGCGCGGCCTGGGCCACCACGAGAAGGTGCGCACCGGCGGCAGCGGCAGCAAGTTCGGCCTGCCGGTGGAGCAGCTCGACGCCTTCCTGCGCCATGCCGACGCGCACGGCGTCGCCGTGCGCGGCCTGCACGCGCACCTGGGCTCGGGCATCCTCGACCCCGGCCACTGGGGCGAGGTGTACGGCCAGCTCGCCGCGCTGGCCGAGCGCATCGGCAGCGTCGCCTTCCTCAACATCGGCGGCGGGCTCGGCGTGCCCTCGCACCCGGGCGAGGCGCGGCTGGACCTGGCCGCGCTGGACGCGGTGCTGCGCAAGGTCAAGGCGGCCTATCCGCACTACGCGCTGTGGATGGAGCCGGGCCGCTACCTGGTGGCGGACGCCGGCGTGCTGCTGGCGCGCGTCACCCAGACCAAGGGCAAGGGAGGCTGGCGCTACCTCGGCGTGGACACCGGCATGAACAGCCTGATCCGCCCGGCGCTGTACGACGCCTGGCACGAGATCGCCAACCTCACGCGGCTGGACGAACCGGCCACCGGCCTGTTCCGGGTGGTCGGCCCGATCTGCGAGAGCGGCGACGTGCTGGGCAGCGACCGCCGCCTGCCGGAACCGCGGGAGGGCGACGTGATGCTGATCGCGCAGACCGGCGCCTACGGCAAGGTGATGTCCTCGCCGTACAACCTGCGCGGCGAGACCGAGGAGGTCGTGCTGGACGACTGACCGCGCCCAAACTACCTCACGCTGCTCCCTCTCCCCTCCGGGGAGAGGGTTGGGGTGAGGGGCCGCTCTTGCGACAAACTCCAATGGATGGAGCCTTCAAGGATGAAGCGCATCAACGTGGACCGGGCGCGCAGCTTGCGCACGAAGCAGACGGACGCGGAGCAACATCTATGGCGTCGCCTGCGCAACCGGCAACCGCAAGGCTGGAAATTCCGCCGCCAGCACGAGATCGACCGCTATATCGTCGATTTCGCCTGTCCGGACGCGGCGCTGGTGGTGGAGCTGGATGGCAGCCAGCGCGACGGGCAGATGGCCTACGATGAGGTACGCACGCGCAAGTTGGAAAACCTGGGCTACCGCGTGCTGCGTTTCTGGGACAATGACGTGTTGACGGATATCGAGGGCGTGCTCGAGGCGATTCTGGAAGCCTTGGCAAGCCCGGCCCCTCACCCCGACCCTCTCCCCGGAGGGGAGAGGGAGCAGGGTTCGCGGGAGACTTGAGAGAGTGACGACGACCATCCAACCGCGCCTGACCCAGGCGTTCCGCTTCCTGCACGCGCGCTACGCCGACGGCGTGGCCGAGCTGGCGTATGCCTTCGACGACGGCGAGCCGCTGGTCGAGCGCATCCGCTTCCCCGCCGCGCCGCCGCTGCCGGCCGCGCGGCAGGCGGCGTTCGACGCCGCGCTGAAGCTGCTGCACCTGGTCGCCGGCGTGAGCTACTACAAGGCCGGCGTGCCGCCTAAGATCGAGGTGGCCGACGGCCCGCTGGACGCGGACACCGCCGACCTGCTCGACGCGCTGTACCTGCACGGCCTGGCCGAGTTCGCCTACCGCAACGGCCTGGACCTGCGCGGCCGCATCGCTTTCCCGCGCGTCGGCTCTGCGCCCTCTCCCCTCCGGGGAGAGGGCCGGGGTGAGGGGCCAACCTCGCCGCAGGCCGGGGAGGGCCGCAAGCCGGACGCGCGGCAAGCCCCGTCGCTGGACCTGCCCAGGCGCACCCTCGTCCCCATCGGCGGCGGCAAGGACTCGCTGGTCGCGGTGGAGGCGATCAAGTCCATCGGCGGCGAGGCCACCGCCGCATGGGTGGGCAACTCGCCGCTGATCGCCGCCTGCGCCGAGCGCACCGGCCTGCCGCAGCTCAACATCCAGCGCGAGCTGGCGCCCGGCCTGTTCGAGCTCAACCAGCGCGGCGCGTGGAACGGGCACATCCCGGTCACCGCGGTGAACTCGGCGATCCTCGCGGTGGCCGCGATCCTCTACGGCTACGACTCGATCGCCTTCGCCAACGAGCGCTCCGCCTCGGCCGCCACGCTGGAGTACGAGGGCCAGCAGGTGAACCACCAGTGGAGCAAGGGCTACGCCTTCGAGGCGATGCTGGCCGACTGGCTGCACGCGCACGTGGCCGCCGACCTCGACTACTGCTCGCTGCTGCGCCCGTACTCGGAGCTGGCGATCACCCGCGCGTTCGCGCGCCTGCCACAGTATTTCGACGTGTTCTCCAGCTGCAACCGCAACTTCCGCATCCTCGGCCCCAGGCCGGCCGACCGCTGGTGCGGGCAGTGCCCGAAGTGCCACTTCGTGTTCCTCGCGCTGGCGCCGTTCCTGCCCAAGCCGCGGCTGCTCGCCATCTTCGGCCGCAACCTGCTGGACGACGAGACGCAGGCCGCCGGCTTCGACGCGCTGCTGGAATACAAGGACCACAAGCCGTTCGAGTGCGTGGGCGAGGGCGCCGAGGCGCGCGCGGCGATGCACGCGCTGGGCGAGCGCCCGGAATGGCAGGAGGACGCGCTGGTGGCACGCTTCCGCGGCGAGATCCTGCCGCAGCTGGACGCCGCGCGGCTGACGCTGGAGCCGTGGCTGCGGCCCTCGCCCGAGCACCGCGTGCCGGCGCGCCTGCGGCCCGCGCTGAAGGCCATCGGCTGATGCGCATCGCCGAGCTGGCGGGCAGGCGCGTCGCGGTCTGGGGCTTCGGCCGCGAGGGACGCGCGGCGATCCGCGCGCTGCGCGCGCGCCTGCCGGCGCTGCCGCTGGCGCTGTACTGCCGCGAGGACGAGGCCGCCGACGCGCGCGCCTTCGATCCGGCGCTCACCGTGTACGGCCACGAGCCCGAGGCGGTGGCGCTGTCGGCCTACGACGTGGTGGTGAAGTCGCCGGGCATCTCCGCCTACAGGCCGGCGGTCGTCACCGCGCAGGCGCAGGGCACGCGGTTCACCTCCGGCACGGCGCTGTGGTTCGCGGAGAACCCGGACGCGCGCGTGGCCGCGGTCACCGGCACCAAGGGCAAGAGCACCACCACCGCGCTGCTCGCGCACCTGGCGCGGCACCTGGGCGTGCGCACCGCGCTGGCCGGCAACATCGGCCTGCCGCTGCTGGAGCTGCTGGACGAGCGCGCCGAGCTGTGGGCGGTCGAGCTGTCCAGCTTCCAGACCGGCGAGGCCGGCCCGCTGGAACTGGGCGTGGTCACCAGCCTGTACGAGGAGCACCTGGACTGGCACGGCTCGCGCGAGCGCTACGTGGCGGACAAGCTGAAGCTGGCCGACGCCGCGCGCACGCTGCTGGTCAACGGCACGCAGCCGAACCTGCTGGAACGCACCGCGGCGCATCCGCATCGCCTGCCGTTCGGCACGGCCGCGGGCTGGCACGTGGCGGACGGCACGATCCGCCGCGGCGACGCGGCGGTGTTCGAGCTCGCCGCGCTGCCCGCGCCGGGCCTGCACAACGCGCTCAACGCCTGCGCCGCGCTGGCCGCGCTGGAGGCGCTGGGCCTGGACGCCGTCGTCGCCGCGCCGGCGCTGGCGAGCTTCCGCCCGCTGCCGCACCGCCTGCAGCCGCTGGGCGAGCGCGACGGCCTCGACTGGATCAACGACTCGATCAGCACCACCCCGCAGGCCACGCTGGCCGCGCTGGACAGCCTGGGCGGACGCGAGGCCACGGTGATCGTGGGCGGCCACGACCGCGGCCTGGACTGGTCGGACTTCGTGGCCGCGGCGAAGGACCGCGCGCGCCTGCGCATCGTGGCGCAGGGTGCCAACGGGCCGCGCATCGCGCAGGCGCTGCGCCGGGCGAAGGCCGGCGTGCCGCTGGGCGAGGCGGAGGATTTCGCCGACGCGGTGGCGATGGCGCGCACGGTGACGCCGGCCGGCGGCGTGGTGCTGCTCTCGCCGGGCGCGCCCAGCTTCGACCAGTTCAAGGACTACGCCGAGCGCGGCCGCCGCTTCGCCGAGCTGGCCGGCTTCGGCGCGCAGGCGGCCACCGCCATCGCCGGGCTGGGCGTGGCCTGAACGCCTGCTCACGATCTCTCCGTGCCCCCGGGCCGGGAACTCTGCTTGCGCGCAGGCCAAGGAGGAGCGACGGCACGCGGGGAGGCGCCAGCTTTTGGGGAGCGCGGAGTGGGGCGATGGCCGCGATCGACCCGGCGCAGGACCGCCAACGGCCGAGCGTTGCCTCCGCACCCGCCCGCGATTCGTCCTGCCGCTCTTCCTCGGGAGGTCTCGAGGCGCTGAAGCCGGCCGCCACGCGGCGGAGCGCCGCAGGGGAACGGCGCAAGGCGGTGCGATCAGCCGCTAGAATGCGCGGTCCCTTGAACAGGCGGCGCGCGGCGCCGCGCGGAGTGGCACGCGCGTGGAGCGGCCGGTGACGGCAGAAAAGGCGGCGGAGGCGGCGGTCCGGGCCGGGCTGCCGGCGCTGCTGCGCCGCTGGGCCGGGCCGCTGTTCTCGGTGGCGGTGCTGTGCCTGGCGCTGTGGGCGCTGCACCGGCTGCTGGCCGAGGTGAGCTACCGCGAGGTGCGCGGCTACTTCCACCAGCTCGGCCACGGGCAGGTCGCGCTGGCGGTGCTGCTGACCGTGCTGGGCTACGCGGTGACGACGCTGTACGACCGCTTCGCGCTGCGCGCCATCGGCCGCCCGCTGCCGTACCGGCGGGTCAGCCTGATCGCCTTCGTCAGCTACGCCTTCAGCAACACGCTGGGCATGGCGCTGCTGGTGTCCGGCTCGATCCGCTACCGCTTCTACATGCAGGCGGGCCTGGGCAACGCCGAGATCGCCAGGGTGGTGCTGTACACGACCACGGCGTTCTGGCTGGGCCTGTGCGCGCTGACCGGCGTCACCCTGCTGCTGGTGCCGGTGCCGCCGGGGCTGCCGTTCGCCGCCGCGGGCCGGCCGCTGGGCGTCCTGCTCGCCGCGATCCCGCTGCTGTGGATCGGCGGCCGCCTGCTGTGGCGGCGGCCGCTGGGGCTGGGCCGCTGGCGGCTGGCGCCGCCCCCGCCGGCGCAGGCGCTGCGCCAGGTGCTGGTGGGCGCGCTGGACTGGGGCCTGGCCGCCGGCGTGCTGTACGTGCTGATGCCGGAGGCGGTCGCCGGCGGCTTCGGGCACTTCCTGGCGATCTTCGTGCTGGCGCAGCTGGCCGGGCTGGTCAGCCACGTGCCGGGCGGCCTGGGCGTGTTCGAGACGGTGATGCTGGCCGGCTTCGGCGCCAGCGGGCAGCAGGCGCTGGCGGCGCCGATCCTCGGCTCGCTGGCGGCGTTCCGCATCGTCTACTACCTGCTGCCGCTGTGCGCGGCCGCCGTGCTGGTGACGCTGCGCGAGGCGCGCGGCCTGCGCCGGCGCGCGCTGCTGGCGCCGTGGTTCACCGCGCTGCTGCCGCCGCTGTTCGCCGGGCTGACCCTGGTGTGCGGCGCGATCCTGCTGTTCTCCGGCGCCACGCTGGGCCTGCCGGGGCGCATGGCGGTGCTGCGCGAGGTGGTGCCGCTGCCGCTGCTGGAGGTCTCGCACTTCATGGCCAGCGTGATCGGCATGCTGCTGCTGATCCTGGCCCGCGGCCTGCAGCGCCGGCTGGACGCGGCCTACGTGCTGACCCTGGTGCTGCTGGTGGCCGGCGCGGTGTTCTCGCTGCTCAAGGGCATCGACTACGAGGAGGCCGCGCTGCTGCTCCTGCTGGCGCTGGCGCTGGCGCCGGCGCACCGGCAGTTCTACCGGCGCGCCTCGCTGTTCGGCACCAGCTTCTCGGCGGGCTGGATCGCCGCGATCGTCGCGGTGCTGGTCTGCGCGGGCTGGCTGGTGGCCTTCAGCTACCGGCACGTGGAGTACGACAGCAGCATGTGGTGGGAATTCTCCTTCCGCTACGGCGGCGCGCCGCGCGCGCTGCGCGCGCTGGTGGGCGCGGCGGCGGTGGGCCTGCTGTTCGCCGCGGCGCACCTGATCCGCGCCGCGCGCCCGCGCCCGCAGCCGCCCACCGGGGCGGAGCTGGAGCGCGCGCTGCCGCTGCTCGGGCGCTTTCCCTCGACCCAGGCGCAGCTGGCGCTGATGGGCGACAAGTCGCTGCTGTTCGACGCGCACGACCGCGCCTTCGTGATGTACGCGGTGGAAGGGCGCAGCTGGGTGGCGCTGGGCGACCCGGTGGGCGCGGACGAGGCGGCGCGGCGCGAGCTGGTGTGGAGCTTCCGCGAGCTGTCCGAGCGCGCCGGCGGCTGGCCGGTGTTCTACCAGGTGCGCCCGCAGGACCTGGACCTGTACCTGGAGGTGGGCATGCGCCTGCTGAAGATCGGCGAGGAGGCGCGCGTGCCGCTGGACCGCTTCAACCTCGACGGCAAGTCGAAGAAGGTGCTGCGCAACACGGTCAACCGCCTGCACCGCGAGGGGCTCGCGCTGGAGATCGTGCCGGCCGAGCGGGTGGGCGCGCTGTTGCCGCGGCTCAGGCCCGTCTCCGACGCCTGGCTGCGCGACAAGCGCGTGCGCGAGAAGCGCTTCTCGCTGGGCGCGTTCGACCCGGCCTACCTGGCGCGCACGCCGATGGCGGTGGTCTGGCAGGGCGGCGAGCCGGTGGCCTTCGCCAACCTGCTGCTGTGCGAGACCAAGGAGGAGGCCTCGGTGGACCTGATGCGGCACGTGCCCGACGGCCCCGCCGGCCTGATGGACTACCTGTTCGTGGAGCTGATGCAGTGGGCGCGCTCGGAAGGCTACCGCTGGTTCAACCTCGGCATGGCGCCGCTGTCGGGCCTGCAGAACCGCCGGCTGGCGCCGCTGTGGATGCGCTTCGGCGCGCTGGTGTTCGGCCGCGGCGAGCGCTTCTACAACTTCCGCGGCCTGCACCGCTACAAGGACAAGTTCGACCCCGAGTGGGAGCCGCGCTATCTCGCCGTGCCGGCCGGCGTCGCGCTGCCGGTGGTGCTGGCCAACGTGGCCGGCCTGATCGCCGGCGGCCTTGCCGGAGTGGTGCGCCGATGAGGCGATGGCCGAGGCGGATCGCACTGGTCCTGGCGCTGCTGGCCGTGGCCGGCGTGCTGGCGTGGCGGCCGTGGTCGCATCCGACGCTGGCCGAGGCCAGCGTGGTGCTGCCGGCGCCCGCGGGCGTGACGCCGCTGGCCGGGCGCGGCGACGTGCTGGCGGTGGTGTTCTCCGGCGACGGCGGCTGGCGCGACCTGGACAAGCAGCTCGGCGAGCAGCTCAACGCGCGCGGCATCCCGGTGGTCGGCGTGAGCATGCTGGAGTACTACTGGCACGGCGGCTCGGCCGGGCGCACCGCGCGCGAGCTGGACGCGCTGCTCGACGCGCAGCTGGCGGCCCTGCACAAGCGGCGGCTGTGGTTCGTCGGCTTCTCCTTCGGCGCCGACGTGCTGCCCACGGTGATCGGGCACTTGCGGCCCGAGCACCGCGCGCGCATCGCGCAGCTGGTGCTGCTCTCGCCCACGCAGGACCTCAACTTCGAGATCGAGCTGGAAGGCTACATGCAGCAGCGGCTGGGCTGGCTGCAGTCGATGCTGAAGTCGATCCAGGAACGGCTCAAGCCGGTGCCGCACTATCCCGCGCTGCCGCCGCTGCTGGCGCTGGGCGCGCACCCGCCGGTGGAGTGCTACTACGGCACCGACGAGGCCGACGACACCATCTGCACCGACCCGCGCCTGCCGCCGTGGGTGCGCGTGCACGCGATGGCCGGCGACCACCACATGGGCGGCGACTACGGCCGGCTGGCGCAGGCGATGATCGCCGGCCTGCCGGCGGCGGAGCCCGTGCCGCGCTGAGGGCGCAAGGCCGCCCTGCCTGCGGGGGCAGGACAAAGGCGGGCTTGCGCGCGCCGGGCGGCCGAGGGCGCGGCCCCGCGCGGGAGTGCGGCGGCAAGCCGTCCAGTGCCTTCGGACCTTGGAGGGAAGTCGCTGGATCCCCGCTTGCGCGGGGATGACGGACGGGGCAGGGCTGCCGGCGGCGCGGCGCGTTCAGTGCCGCAGGCTGTCCGGCACCTTGCCGCCGTTCTCGGCCAGCTTCTGCATCACCGCCTTGTGCAGGGCGAGGTTCTGCTCCGCGCTGCCGTCGGCGGCCACGTGCACGTTCAGCTCGCCGGCCAGTTCCTTGCGCGCGGCGAGGCTGGAATCCAGGTCGAGCAGCTTCAGCAGGTCGACGATGGAGTGGCGCCAGTCGCTGGGCCGGCCCTTGGCCTCGGCGAGCCTGGTGAGGACCGCTTCCACGTCCACCGGCTGCGGCGCGGGGGCGGGCGCGGCGGCCGGCGCCGGCGGCGCGGAAGAAGCGTCCTGCGGCGGGGCGGCCGGGGCGGGCGCGGGGGCGGCGGCGGCGTCGCCGCCGTGGTGGAAGATCTTGTCGAGGATGGTGCCGAAGATGCTCATGGCGGGTCTGCCTCCTTGAAGCCAGTGGGAAGCCGCGCTGCCGCGGCCGGTGCATCCCCCCGAACTTGCAACGGCATCCATGACGTTGCGGTGAAACCTTGGGGCCGAAGCGTCGCGGATCGGCGCGGGGGGAAGGCATGCGGGGGTGGCGCGCCGTTTCGAAGCGAGTTTCGACGGATGCCATCGCGGGCGTGGCCCCTCACCTCGATCCTCTCCTCGCTCCTCAAAGCCGACGCCATCCATGGCGCCTCCCCGCGTGCCCCGGCGGGGAGAGGAGGCGAACGCGGCGGGCGGGTTCGCCCGTCCAATGTCCGGCTGGCCGGGCGGGAAGTCTCCGGTTGCAGGGCGGCTTTCTCAGCGCTCGATGCGGTAGTTCAGGCTCGCGCGGCTGAACTCGGTGGCGTTCTGCGCCTCGAAGTTCCAGCGCCGGCTCAGCCGGTAGCGCAGGGTGATCACCTCGCCCGGCTCGAACAGGCCCACGCCGTAGCTCAGGTACAGCCGCGGCGAGAGGTACTTGCCCACGGTGAAGGCCGAGCTGCCGCCCAGCGCCTCGTTGCTGGACACGCCGATCTCGTCCACGCCGATCTTCGAGCCGATGCTCTTGGCCAGCAGGTCGCCCGCCGCCGAGCCCAGCGCCTGCGCCGCGGCGCCCACCATGTTGCCCTCGCCGCCCTTCACCTGCGACAGCGGCTTGCCGGTGATCAGGTAGGACAGCGCGTCGGACTGCTCCATCACCGGGTTGGAGAACACCGTGAGCACCGGCCGCTGCGCGGTGCCGGAGACCAGCAGGCCCACTTCCTGCCCCTCGTCGATGGTGGCGTTGGGGTTGAGCTTGCGCACCGCGCGGATGTTGAGGCCGGGGTTGTCGATCGGCGTGCTGGCGAACAGCAGCTGGCCGCGCTCGATGTGCAGGTCCTGGCCGTAGGCCTTGTAGGTGCCGTCCACCGCCACCTGGCCCTGGCCGGTGGTGTCGCGGCCGGGCCGCTCGCTCACGGTGAGCGTGCCGCTGAGCCGGCCGTCGAGGCCGAAGCCGATCAGGTGCGTGCGCCGGCCCAGGTCCACCTTGACCTGCGCGTTCAGCGGCAGCTGCTTGGCCGCCTCTTCCTGCTTCTGCTGGTCGACCACCACCACGTCGGGCGAGGCCTGGGTGGCGCCGGCGCCGGGCAGCTTCTCCACGTTCACGTCGGCGCTGTCCAGCAGCACGCTGCCGCCGACATTGATGCCCTTGGCGTCCTGCCGCACCACCAGGTCGGGACTGATCTCCACCTTGGCGGCGGGGATGTCGGCCGCGGTGAACTGCTTGCCCTTGAGGGTCACCGCGGTGGCGGCGCCTTCGCCCAGCCCCACCGTGCCGCCCACCGCAAGCTGGCCGCGGCCGGAATGCACGCTGCCGTCCAGCACCAGCTGCTGCGCGCCCTGGGTGCCGGCGACCAGCCGGCCTTCGCCGAGCTTGAGGCCGAGCGAGGGCACCTCGCCGGCGAAGCCGGCCACGCTGGCCTGGCCGGTGAGCTGCGGCTCGTCCAGCGTGCCGCCGAAGCGGAAACTGCCGTCGAGGCTGCCCTTGACGTTGGCCAGCTCGCTGGTGAACAGCTCCAGTGCGGCGAGGCTGCCCACGTGCAGCGTGAGCTGGCCGCTCAGCGCGCGCTGCGCGCCGCCCACGGCGAACTGGCCGTCGATGCGACCGCCGTGGTCCAGCTCGGCGCGCAACGTGGCCTGCTGGCGGTCGGGGCCGAGCTGGGCGTCGACGGCGAGGCCGCGCCAGGTCAGCAGCGGCGCCTCGGCATGGTCGGTGTAGGTGACCGAGCCCTGCGCCGAGCCCAGCGTGGCGCTGCCGCTGAGCGCGCCGGCGGCGTTGCGGCGGATGCGGCCGTCGCCCTGCAGCGTGCCGTCCACGCGCAGCGGCAGCTCGGCGTTGCCGCTGGCGTTGAGCAGCAGGGCCAGCGGCAGCGCGCGCAGGCGGTAGCCGGCGTCGAGGTTGCCGGCCTTGTCCTGGGTGGCGCTCACGCACAGCAGCGGGTCGCCCGCGCTGAGGCACAGCTCGGACAGGCTGGCCGCGCCGTCGTTCCAGCGCAGCCGCGCCGGCTGCTGCAGGCGCCAGCGCGGCAGGCCCTGCGGCTCCAGGTCCAGCGCGGACAGCGTGCCGTTCCACGCCTGGCCCTGCATGCCGCCGGCCAGCGCGAGATGCAGCGAGAGCTGGCTGCCCTGCGCGTCCAGCTTCAGCTGGTGCCTGGCCTGGGTGCCGTCGCCGTCGAGCGCGATGCGCTGGAACGCCAGCCCGCCCGCGTGCGTGCCGGTGGCGACCAGGTCGAGCTGGCCGCCGGGCGCGCTGAGGTCGGGCAGGTGCGCGGTCAGGTGCAGGCCGTCCACGGTCTGGCCATGGTAGGAAAGCGTCTGGCCGTCCAGACGTCCGTCCACGGCGAGCCTGGGCCACAGGCCCTTGAGGCGGAAGTCGCCCTGCAGGCGTCCGGCGGCGTCCGGCAGCCAGTCGGCCAGCGAGGCGACGGCGAGCCTGAGCTGCACGTCGTTGCTGGCGCCGGGCCTGGCGTCGAGGCGGATGGTGCTGCCGCCGGAGGCGAGCTCCAGCCGGCCGTCCACCACGCGGGCGGGCGACAGGTGCAGCGTGCCGCTGCCGCGCAGCGCGCGCTCGCGCAGGCGGCCGTCCAGCCTGCGCAGTTCCAGCGTGGCGTCGGGGCCGCTCTGCGGCAGCGAGCCGCGGGTGCCGAGGTCGGCGTCGATGGCGCCGTTCCAGCCGGCGAACAGCTGGCCGGGGTCGAAGGCCCTGGCCTTGGCGTCGAGCTGCCAGGCCAGCGCCGGTTGCAGCACCAGTTCGCCCTTGAGGTCGAGGCCGCCCTGCGGCTGCTTGAGCGCGAGCGCGTTGAGCGCGATGCGCTGCGGCGTGCCGTCGAGGTCGAGGGTGAGCTGCGCGAGCTTGCCGGGCGGGCCGATGGCGACGTCGCCGGCGGCGTGGAACCGGTCGGCGTTGCCGCTGGCGTCGAGCTGGCCGTGGCTGGCCAGCGCCTGGCCGGCCAGTTCCGGCGGCAGCTGCACGTCCTGCCAGGCCAGCCGCAGCGCGCCGCCCAGCGGCTGCGCGTCCAGGTGCAGCGTGCCGCTGGCGTTCACCCGGCCCTTGACCTGCGGCGAGCCGAGCGTGAGCGCGTCCAGCTGCAGGGTCTTGTAGTCGCCGCTGAAATGCGCGCGCAGCGGCTGCAGTTGCAGCTGGTAGTCGTCGAGGTCGAGCCGGCCCTGCAAGCTGCCGCCGCGGCGGTCGCCGCTGCCGCGCAGGTCCACCGCCAGCGCGGTCGGCGCGCTTTCGCCGAGCAGCGGCTTGGGATCGAAGCGCGGCGCCTTCAGCGTGGCGGTCCAGGCGTAGCGGTCGTCCTGCGCGAGGTCTAGCACGAGCTGCGCCGGCGTCGGCGCGCCCAGGTCGAGCCGCAGGTGGCTGCGCTTGCCGTCGCCGCGCGCGGCGAGCGTGCCGGCGTAGCCGGTGCCGGCCAGCTTCCAGGCGAAGCGGGCCGTGCCGTTGCCGCGGTAGCCGCGGTCCAGCGCCAGCTCGCCGGCGAGGTCGGCGCTGCCGTCGGGCGCGCGCAGCCTGAGCTGCTTCAGCGCGAGGCCGGCGGCGGTCCAGCGGCCGGCCAGGTCCAGGCTGTCGGAGGCGAACAGCGGCTGGCCGTCCTGGCGGATGGTGACCTTGCCCACGTGCACGCGGTCGAGCAGCAGGTCCACCGGCGGCTTCAGCGAGAAGGGGCCGCCCGGTTCCCGCGGCTGCGGCTGCGCCTTCGGCAGGGCGACCGCCACGTCCTCCACGTCGAGGTCCAGCACGTGCGCGCGCCGGGCCAGCAGCGGCCAGAGGCGCAGGTCCAGCGAGGCGCTGCCCACGGTCACCTGCAGGCCGTCCTTGTCGGCGTAGCGGATGCCGCGCAGGCGCAGCGGGCCGGCCAGCCGGCCGTCGGCCTGTCGCACGCTGAGCGCGCCGCCGGTGAAGCCGCCGGCGCGCGCCAGCGCGAAGCGCAGGCCGCCGCCGGTGCCCAGCAGCCACCCCAGGCCCGCCGCCACCAGCAGCAGCAGCACGGCGAAGCCGATGGCGAGGCGCCTGAACCACTTGCTCATCGGTGCGCCTCCGCCCGGCCGTCTTTCCCTCGCCCCGGCTGCCGGCCCTTTCTCCCTCGCCCCTCCGGGACGAGGGGGCGGGGCTGGCGGGGACGCCCGCTCGATGCGGCGCTTTCGCGGCGCGGCCCGCCACCCCGGTCCTCTCCCCGGCGGGGAGAGAGCGCCATGGCGCCGAGGATGGAAGGGGCGGCACTCACAGGTCCGGTCCTATCACGATGTGCAGCTGGATGCCGTGCTCGTCCTTGTTGTGCACCGGCGTGCCCAGGTCCACCCGGATCATGCCCACCGGCGAGAGCCAGCGCACGCCGAGGCCAGCGCCGATCTTGGGCCGGTAGTCGGTGCCATCGAAGGCGTTGCCGGCATCGACGAAGGCGGCCATGCCCCAGTTGCGGGTGAAGTAGTGCTCCACCTCGCTGCTGCCGACCAGCAGGTTCCTGCCGCCGATCACGCGGTCGTAGCCGTTGCGCGGGCCGATCGACTGGTAGCTGTAGCCGCGCACCGAGCGGTCGCCGCCGGCGAAGAAGCGCAGCTGCGGCGGCAGCGCGCCGAAGTCGGAGGTCCAGGTCATGCCGGCGCTGCCGCGCAGGATCAGCCGGTCGCGGCGGGTGAAGGCGCGGATCCACTTCACGTCGGCCAGCCACTGGCTGAAGCGCGCGTCCGACAGCAGCGTGCCGGCGGTGCTGCGCGCGGTCACGTTGACCGACCAGCCCCTGCGCACGAAGGTGGGGTTGTCGGCCTGCTTGCGCGCCAGCGAGGCCTCCGCGTACAGCAGCGTGCTCTGGCCGTGATCGATGCCCAGCGTGTTGTCCGGCTCGCCGCCCTTCTTGCCCACGGTGAAGGTGCCCGACAGCGCGTGCAGGCCCAGCGTGCGCGTCCAGCCGTGCCACAGCCGGGTCTCGTTGGCGACCAGCTCCAGCGTGTGCGAGTCGGAGGTGTCGGTATTGGCCGCGCGGTAGTTGGCGCCGAAGTTGAAGCTGCGCTGGTCGTCGCCCGGCATCGGGATCGAGTAGAGCGTGGAGACCATCTTCAGGCGCTGCGCCAGCACCACCTCGTTCTTCCACTTGTGGCCGCGGTCGTTGACCCAGCGCCGCTCCAGCCCGCCGCGCACGCCGAAGCCGGTGTCGGTGCCGATGAACGGGCCGCCGGTATAGATGCTGCGCCTGGCCGGCGCCAGTTCGACCTTGACGTCGACCACGCCGTCGCTGGATGGGTCCACCTGCGGCAGCACGTTGACCACCGCGAAGTAGTCCGCGCCGGTGAGCGCCTGCTGCAACTGCAGCAGGTCGTCCTGCAGGAAGTAGTCGCCGCGCCTGAACGGCACGTAGCGGTCGAGGAAGCCGGGCCGGAACTGCGAGCCCTCGAAGTGCACCTGTCCGAAGCGGAAGCGCCGGCCGGCCTGCCAGGCGAGCCTGACCGCGGCGCTGCGGTTGCCGCGGTCGACCTCCACGCGGTGGGTGACCAGCCGCGCGTCGAGGAAGCCGTTGGCGGTGAGCTGGCGCGCCAGGCCGTCGCGCGCGGCTTCGTAGGCGCCGTGGTCGAGCGGCTGGCCCTTGAGGCGCTCGATCGCGCGCTCGGCGCGGCGCACCGGCGGCAGCGCCAGCGCCTCGGCGTCCAGCTGCACCTGCACCGCGGTGATCCGCACCGGCTCGCCGGGCTTCACGTGCAGGGTCACGCGCCAGTCCCTGCCGACCTGCTGCAGGTCGCTCTCCACGGTGGCGTCGTAGTAGCCGTAGGGCTCCAGCGCGGCCTTCGCCTGGTCGGGCGCGCGGGCGTAGAGGCGGCGGATCTGCGCGTCGCTGACGTCGCGCGCGGCGTACTGGGACAGTTCCAGGCCGGAGGTCACTGCCGCCTTGAGGCGGTCGTCCACGCCGTCCACCACCAGCTGCACGCCGGCCCGCGCCAACCCCGGAAGCAGCAGGGAAAGCAGCAGGAGCCGCCGTGAAAGGCTCAGGCGGCGATGGCGTCGCATGCGCTGGGCTCCATCCTTGTCGTGCGTGTCGATCGGCCTCGGTGGAGGGGAGCTTAGCGAAACGCGCGTTCGCTGCACATGAACGCGCCGGGCCGGCGGGCCGCCGCGGCGCGGCGTCAGCCGACCTTGTCGCCGGCCCTGTGCGCGATCCAGGCGCCGGCCAGCGCCGACACGTAGGGGATCGACTGCGCGGCCAGGATCACCATCCACAGCGTGCCCTCGACGTAGCGCGTGCCGAAGTGCAGCGCCATGCCCACGATGCACAGCGCCAGCGCCAGCGCCATCAGCAGCTCCTCGCGCACCGGCGCGAAGGCGGCGAAGTTGCTGCCGCCGATGCGCCGGCTCTTGGCGGTGACCACGAACGAGGTCTTCTCGCGGGTGAGGCCGTGCAGGATGCCGCGCGCGATGGCGTGCGACAGGCCCATGCTGGCCAGCGAGGCCATCAGCGTGTCGTACCAGCCGCACGGCACGCGCGCGCGGTACAGCACGATGCCGAAGATCGCCTTGGCGAAGAAGAAGCCGATCACCGGGATCAGGAACAGCTGCATCGGCAGGCTGAACAGCTGCGGGAAGGCCACCATGCCGGCGGTCCAGTAGATCGCCATCAGGGTAAAGACCAGGTGCAGCGCGTCGGCGAACCAGCTGAACCAGCCGGTGAGGAAGTGGAAGCGCTGGCCGGCCGAGAGCGGGCCTTTCTTGGTCATCCAGTCCCAGCGGCCCTTGAGGATCTGCATGGCGCCGAACGCCCAGCGGTAGCGCTGGCTCTTGTACGCCTTGAAGTCGGCCGGGGTGAGGCCCTTGCCCATCAGCTCGTCGACGTAGACCAGCTCGTAGCCGGCGTGCATCAGCCGCAGGCCCAGCTCGGCGTCCTCGCAGATGGTCCACTCCGACCAGCCGCCGGTGCCCTCCAGCGCGGAGCGCCGCACCATGGTCATGGTGCCGTGCTGGATGATCGCGTTGCGCTCGTTGCGGTGGTGCATGCCGATGCGGAAGAAGCCGTCGTACTCCCACGCGGTCATGCGGCGGAAGCGGTTGTGCTCGAAGTCGCGGTGCGCCTGCGGGCACTGCACCACCGCCACCTTCGGGTCGTGGAAGTAGCCGGTCAGCGCGGACAACCAGTCCGGCCGCACCACGTAGTCGGCGTCGATCACCGCCACCACGTCGGCGCGCGGGTCGGTCTCCTTCAGGCCGAAGTTGAGCGCGCCGGCCTTGAAGCCGGGCCACGGCTCCAGGTGGAAGAAGCGGAAGCGCTTGCCGAGCTTCTCGCAGTACTCCTGCACCGGCTTCCAGATCGCCGGGTCCTTGGTGTTGTTGTCGATCACCAGGACCTCGTAGTTCTCGTAGTCCAGCCCGGCCAGCGAGTCGAGCGTGACGATCACCATCTCCGGCGGCTCGTTGTAGCAGGCCAGGTGGATCGAGACGAACGGCTGCTTCTCCGGCGGGTCGGGCCTGAGCATGCCGGCGTGGCGCACCCAGCGGCGCCGCCACAGCACCTCGGTGAACTCGAAGCCGTTGATCAGCAGGATGGCGAGAATGGCGACCTGCGCCGGGAACAACAGGACCAGCATGGTCCAGTCGATCCAGCTCAGGTAGAAGTTGAAGGGCAGGGTGGCCGACCACACCACCAGCCCGCAGGCGAGCTGGATCAGCGCGGCGAAGAAGAGCCGCCCCATCGGCTTGAAGCGGCTGAAGCGCACGCCGAACCAGACCATCGGCAGCAGCGCCAGCAGGCTGGCCGCCAGCGCCTTCCACGGCCAGGCGGTGTCCTCGGTCACCGGGCCGGTGAACGGGAACTTCGGCTGGCGGTCGGCGTTGAACATGCCCCAGTAGGCGCCGGTGCGGCCCTCGCCGAGGTTCTCCTTCCACGGCTGGTCGAAGGCCTCCAGCAGGTAGTAGTCCACGCCGTGCGCCTTGGCCGCGTTGAGCCAGTCGCGCACGAAGATCGCCTCGTTGGAGACCGACGGGTCGGCGTACTCGTGGCGGTCGCCGTTGGAGGGCCAGCCGATCTCGCCCACCACCACGTGCTTGTCCGGGTACAGGTGCCGGATGTTGTCGTAGGCGCCCAGCGCCGCGCCCACCGCGTCCTTGCGCGCCACGCCGTTCCAGAACGGGAACAGGTGGATGGTGATGAAGTCCACGTGCTCGGCCAGCTCGGGGTACTTGATCCAGACGTAGTCCGGCTCGGCGATCGACACCGGCTGGCGGATCTGCGCGCGCGCGCGGTCGAGGTAGGCGATCGCCTGCTCGACGGTGATGTCGCCGCGGAACAGCGCCTCGTTGCCCACGATCACCCGCTCGATCGCGCCGGGGTAGCGCCGGGCCAGCTCGATCAGGCCCTCCAGCTCGCGCTCGTTGTTGTTGAGGCGGGTGTCGATGTTCGCCCCGGCCATCACCTCGAGGCCTTCCTGGCGGGCCAGGCGGTAGACCTGCGGGTTCTCCAGCGTGGAGTAGGTGCGGATGCGGCCGGTGTAGCGGCGCAGCAGCTTCAGGTCGCCGTCGATCTCCGCGTCGCTGGGGAAGTCCTGCTTGAGCGGGTTCTGGTAGCGCTGGAACACCGACACGGAGAAGCCGTTGATCGGGCCGTGCCAGTCGTCCGGGCCGTGCGGCCGGTTGCCCCACCACCACAGGCCGATGTTCAACGCCGCCACGACCAGCGCGATCAGGAGGGCTGCGAGCAGCGGATGCCGGCTGTCGGAGGAGGTGGCAGGTGAAGCGCTCAAAATAATCCCCGGGGCAAGCCTTCATGCGAGGCGCAAAGCCCGAGGAGCTTACCGGTCCAGCGTGGGAGGCTCAACAAAATGCGAGCCAGGTGGTCAGCGCGAGGTCAGGGGAATTGAGCGCATTCCAGAGCGATGCGAGGTCCATCCCATTGCAAATGCCATCTAGTATTTCGTATAGGCAGTCCGTCAAACCAACGGCGAGGCAGGCCATGGGATAACCCAGCCGAGAGCCGACGCGCCGCCATACCGCCTTGTTGGCACCGTCCGACGATTGCTCCATCTGTATCCGTAGGAGCCAAGGCAGTACATCCAGGTCCAGCGACCGGCACATCGTTTCGATCAGCTTAGGTTCGGCCTGGCTACCGCGTGTTCGCCAGTTGCTGATGGTCTGGCTCTTCACACCGAGGGCTGCGGCGGCGGCCCCGTCCGTGCGCAAGGTCAAAGCCTGCTTATAGCGTTCAAATAATTCGAGAGTCGTGCTCATGCATCCTCACCCTGTTGACATTTCCCTCACCCTGAGGAAACTGTTGAGGTGTCACGTTAGGAGTTTAGCGCGACGACGCTAAGGAAATCGTACTTGGGGGAGTACGCAGGGATGTCGGGGACATTGTTTCGCATGGAAGTCATGGAAGCCCGGCGCGGGGATTGGCTGGGTTCCATTGTGGTGGCGGCGCCGCTGTCGCGCTGGTTGCTCACGGCCTTGGCGATGTCGATCGCCTCGGCATTGCTGCTGTTTCTTTTTCTCGGTTCATATACCCGTCGCGAGACGGTGGCCGGTCAATTGGTGCCCAGCGCCGGCTTGCTGAACATTGCCGCTCCCACTGTCGGTACTGTGCTGCAGCTTCGCGTGCGCGACGGCCAGTCTGTCAAGGCCGGTGATGCTCTGCTTGAGCTTGCCAGCGATCAGGACAGCGCGGCGCTCGGTAGCACGCACGCCTTGATGGGCCAACAGCTCGAAATCCAGCGCACGCGGCTGGCCTCGGACCTGGACGAGCAGCAGGCGCTGAGCAAGCAGCAGGCGGCGGCGCTCAAAGCCAAGATAGGGCTGTTGAGCGCCCAACTCGACCAGATCGCCAGCCAGTTGGATTTTCAACAGCAGCAGGTCACCAGCAATCGGCAATTGCTGGAACGCATCGAACCGTTGTCCGCCAAGGGCTATGTATCGATCGTGCAGATCCAGCAGCAGCGCACGGCATTGCTCGACGCGCAGACCCAATACAAAGCGCTCGTCCGCCAGCAGTTGGATACACGCCAGCAACGGGAGGCCGCGCAGCAGGAACTGGCACAGCTACCGATGGAGGCTGCGACCAAGCGCAACGAGACCGAGCGGCAACTGGCCTCGGTCCGCCAGTCCATGGCGCAGAACGAGATGGCGCGAGCGGTGGTGCTGCGCGCGCCGCGCGACGGGGTGGTGTCGGCCGTGCTGTTCA
>Ga0182749_1000490_pt1 | contig 36866 bp, 29 predicted proteins | sample eDN3rd37CKraftMG_FD_128875 | JGI IMG/M metagenome (GOLD analysis project Ga0182749, IMG submission 128875) | Enriched Miracle-Growth compost microbial communities from Emeryville, California, USA - eDNA 3rd pass 37_C Kraft MG (version 2) (version 2) ...
CCTGAGGGCGTCCTATGAATCACACGAGGCCACCCATGCGAATCCCCCAATGATTCCGGCCATCATGGAAATGCTCTAGCAGGGCCTTGATGCTGCCTTCATTGGCAAGGTCAAATCGGCAAGCCGTCGCCACCCCACCCGTTTCCGCGATCTTCGCGGCAGTCGCCCGCGCTCTGTCAAAGTCAAGGTCGGCAACGATCAGCCGGGGCCTTCCCGACAGAGACGCTGGGCACAGATCGCGCCGATGCCGGCGCCGCCACCGGTGACGATCGCTGTCCTACCCTCCGGTCGACCCATGAGACGGCCCTTCTGCGGTGCGGTGGACGCCGGCCCTGCGGCCGATTCAGACGTTCCGCGAGTCGGGCGAAGCGTCGAAAAGGTGATAGGAATCCGCGACATGGGGCATATGGGATATATAACCCCCGTCCGCGACGATGTTCTGCCCTGTCACATAACGCGCGTCGTCCGAGGCGAGGAAGGCGACGACGGCCGCGATATCCTCGGGCTCGCCGAGATAAGGCGTAAGTTCGTGCCGCTCGATTTGCGCGCACTGTTCGGGAGAATTTCCGGCCTTGAACGTCGGCGTCAGCGTCGCCCCCGGACTGATTACGTTGGCGCGAATGCCGCGCTTCCCATACTGCGCGGCCACATAGAGCGTCAGAGTGTTGATCGCCGCTTTGGATGAAGCATAGGCCGGAAGGAAGAGGTCGCCGACCAGGGAGCCGGTCGAGCTGGTGCTGATGATCGATCCCTTGCCGGCTTCCAACATCGGGCCCAACGCGTGCTTGATCATCAGCATCGTGCCGCGGGTAGTGACGGAAAACGCGCGGTCCCACAAATCGACATCCATTGTCGCGACTCCCATATCACCCGCCGTCTGGGAGGGAATCGTGTTGGCCGCGTTGTTATGCAGGATGTCGACCTTTGCATACCGTTCCAGCACGAATCGGTACAGGTCCTTGATGTTGCTCTCGCTCGAGATGTCGACCTGATGGGCAACCGCCTCGAAACCTTGGTCCACCAATGAACGCGCTTGTTCCTCAGCCATAGACAAGTTGATATCGGCGAGGACGACGCGCGCGCCCTCCTGGGCCAGCCGGGCTGCCGACGCGGCGCCAATTCCGAGCGCCGATCCTGTAATGATTGCAACCCGACCTGCTAGCCTGTTCATTCCACTCTCCATTTATGCCGCGGACCCACGTGTCTGCACCAGCCGCTCCGTACAAGCGCGATGATTCAGAAGGAGTAGCGCAGTTCGGCGCCGAATGTGCGCGGCTCACCAAGGATCACTGCGGAAATCGGGAAGCCCGGTATGAGGACCGAGGGTGCGGCCTGGTAGACCTTGTCCGTAATGTTTTTGACGTAAACACCGATGTCCAGCCCCGTTCCCCGTATATGCTGCAGGTCGATGCGGGCGTTACCGATGCTGTAGCCGCGCAGTTTGATGCCATTCTGCCCGCCGTACTTTTCGGTGCCAAAGTAGTCAGCGTTGAAGATCAGATCCGCTCCGGCAATTTTTTGCGGGGCAACCCATCGTACGGCGGCCGTGCCCGAGAAGCGAGGCGAGGGCAACGTGATCGATGCCTTTGAGATCGTCAGGATGGGCGAAGGCGATTCGGCTTTGTCGATATCAGCATCGATATAGGCGCCGTTGAACGAGAAACTCAGATGCGGTGTAACCCGTAGGTTGAGAGCCGCCTCGATACCTTTGATGGTTTCGTCCGCTGCATTCACCCCGACAGCGCCGTTATAGGGCGAGTCTGGCGCGACACCTGGAACTATGGTCTGTGTATTCAGGAACTGCAAAGCGCCCTGGTACTTGCTAACATACGCGGCAACATCCAGGTTTGCGCGCACGTCACCCACGAAAAAGGTCGTCTTCGAGCCGATCTCGACGTCGGTCAGCTTTTCCGGCTTGGTGGTCTGGAAGGGACGAAGGTCGGGGCAAGTCCCGCCGGCGCAAAGCGGACTTGCGCCACCGGTCGTATAGACAGTGGTGAAGAGCGGAGTGTTCACATTGACGCCACGATAGCCGCGCCGGCTCGTAATGTAAAAGAATTGCCGGTCGGACGCTTTGAAATCGAGCCCGATCGTCCAACTCGGCGCTTGGCCCTTGGCCCTGACGATCCCCGCCGTGCCTGGAACACCCAACGCTGCGATAGCGTCGCATTCCTTGCGCCCGACGAAGTCCGCGCCAGCTGCCCCGCCGCACGAACGGATGCGGTCCCAGCTTTGGCGATAGCCAAGGTTGAGGGTCAGGCCTTTTGTAACCCAATCGGAAAGGTCGATCCCCACTTGGCCGTAAAGTGCATAATTGTGATCTTCGACGGCGACCGTCGTGGCCGGGCCAGGCGCTCCGCCGATTGAGAACACAGTTGCCTGGCTGCCCGCCGGCCCGCCCTGCCAGTCGTGATTGTAAAAGCCGCCGACTATCCAGTTCAAATGACCATCTAGCGCATTACCCAGCACCTGAAGTTCATCCGTCAGGTATTTCTGGTTGACGTCGTCTCGGGCGTGAAACATTGTGAAGGGCGCTCCAAACAGATCAAGTGTCGGTACGCCAACCGTATCGGCGGTTTGGTGAGTGATCACTTGGCGCAGACCGAAGATGTTGCGAATCGTAACATCTTCGGATAGATCAAACTCAGTTCGATTGCTGATGCCCCATAGCTTTCGGCGGGCAAGGCCTGATCCCACATTGTCGGTGAACTGCGCGTGCGGATGTTCATTTTGGATCGCGAGCGCTTCAGCGAGTTGGGCGTCAAGCGTGGCCCCCATCGCCGCCGCCGCATCAGTTCCTGCGGCGGGGGCGAAGAGCGATGCCAGGACACCCGGTGTGAAGCTGGCCAGACGGACCGCGGCCGATCGCTCGTTTCCGACCAGACGGTCGTAGATGAACGTGTTCCTAAATCTGTCTGTCGGCTTGAACAGGACGGAAACGCGGAAGGAATCCTCATGAATGTTGTTCATCTTCGGTCCGCCGCTCAAATTATTCGCATAGCCATCGCCCCGTCTGTGCTGCCCACCTATGCGGACAGCCAGTTTGTCTTCGACAATCGGAATGTTCAGCGCGCCTTCCGCAGTGAAGCGATTGAAGTTGCCATAGCGAAGGTCGGCATAGCCGCCGAACTCGAAGGAAGGCGCAGCCGGAACAATGAGCACGGCACCGCCCAGCGTGCTCCGGCCGAACAGTGTTCCCTGCGGTCCCTTGAGGACTTGAACGCTCTGCAGGTCGAACAGGGGAATGTTCGATCCGACGCTCGGCAGTGGCACGTCCGCAAAATAGCTCACTACTGCGGGGATACCGAGGCCCAGCGGTACGCGGTAAAGTCCACGAAGGACCACATCCGTCGAAAACTTGCCCGCCTGCTCGTAAAACGTGAAGCCGGGCACGGCCTTGTTGAGGTCATCCACCTGTCGGATGCTCTGCTCGACCAGCGCTTCTTGCGAGAAGGCAGATACCGAAACAGGAGTCGTGCGGGCTGCTTCTTCGCGTCGACGGGCAGTGACGACGATATCGCCGGGATCCGTAGGCCGTGGCGCTGCGGCGCTATCTGCCGGAACGGTCTGCGCCTGTTCGATGCCCGATGAGGCGGGTGCGGGCGCTGCCGTAGCGGGCATACCGACCAGCAGGGCGATGGCTAAGGCGGCTGCAGAAGCAGAGATAACGTGCATGATCACTCCCCTGGATTTCGTTTCGCGAGTCTTCTTTGCAGCGCCTGCTGGGTTGCGCGCCTTACGATGTATCATTGTAGCGCTGATACACAACGTATATATCGAGGATATACTGCTCGTCAATCGCGCGGGCAGGGTGATGCCGCGAGAGGGGAGATGACGCACTCGACGCCGATCGGCCGCAGTGTGGCGGTGTTACACTTTCGAGTGCCCGGCCAAGTGCCAAGCGCTGCTCTAACGGGGGGCTATCGACGAGCGCGATGGAAGCGCGGCACTGCCGAATGGCGATTACCTGACGATGCGGTCAGCCTTTGCGACGGGACGGTGTGGCTTTGCTCTTGACCAGGTTGGTCGCCTTGCGTTTGGGAGGCTTAAGCTTGGGCGGGACCTCGAAAATGGCATTCAGGGCGCCGTCCTTCAGCGCTTGCGCTGCGCCATCGGGGTACGGGATGCCGTCGTGAGGTGATGCCGCGATTAGGCAGGCAATCCCGTGCGCTGCCGCCCAGAATACGAACGCAGCCTGCTCGGGCGTCACCTTCATCTGGTAGGAAGTGCTGAGCTTCTCGAAAGCTTGCTGCAAGCCCTTCTGCGCGTTGAGCGACGTCGCGGACAGGCGCTCCCAGGCGAGATGTCGTGCCCACAGGTCGAACAATCCGGGCTCGTGCCGCGCCATCTCTACATGGCTGCGCCAGGTATCCTCGATCCGCTCTTCCGGCGTGAAATCGTGGATCACGGCTTCACCGCGCATGTTTTCCTCGATCGTCTTGAGCACTTCTCCATAAAGACCCGGCATATCGCCGAAATGATGATAGAGTGTTGGCGGGGTTACCTTCGCCTCCTCGCAGATGGCACGCATCGTTGCGGCTTTCGTACCGCCCTCCCTCAATAATCTTAGTGCGGCATCGAATATCCGCTGCTTGGTTCTGCGCGCTTCCATTGGTCTGGAAGACTTTTCAGCTTCATTCGTCTCACGAGCCATTAGCATTCCTGATCATTGCACGCTTTTCGCTGCAGGTTCCCGCATCCCGCACAAACAAGGGGACAAATAGCTTGCATCATATATCGACGGTATATATCAAGGCTGCTGTTTTGCGGGAGCCACGCATGGGTCTGCCGGTCGATTCCACAAGCGAGTTTGCGTACCTGACGCGCGATCTGCAAGCCTCGGCGCAACATTGGGCCGATTCGACGCGCGCCGGCCCGTTTTTCTTGATGCACGCCCCACCGGAATTCCACATGCGTTACAGGGGCGTTCCCGGACGGGAGACAACCTTGGTGGCGGTAGGATTTCTCGGAACCAGCCTCATTGAGCTTCTCCAGCCCACCAACGACGCCCCATCCATTTTTCGCGACGTATTGGAGGAAAAGGGCGAGGTATTTCATCATATTGCTCCTAATCTTCGCGCACTCTCTCCGGCAGAATTCGATGCATTGCATGCTAGCTATCTTGCGGCTGGCTTGGAGCTCGTATCGGACTGCAACGTCGCGCCGGTCGGCCGTACTGCATTTTTTGACGCGCGGGCCACGATGGGCATATTTATCGAACTTGCGGAATTTCGCGAGGGCAGTTTCGATATCCTCAACCGCATGTACGACGCGCATATCGCATGGGATGGCAGTCGCCCCTTGAGAGATGTCGCCGAACTGTTCGCATCCACTGTGGACTAGCTTCATCGGACGGAGGTCTCAAGGCTTCAAACGGTGGTTCGCGTCATTGTCAACGCGCGGGCAAATTCAGCGCGTCAATGCCAGCCTGTACGCATTTGCGATCCAGCGATACGCCGTTCGCCGGCATGATTCCACCCGCGCCTACCGCTCCCACTACTTTGCCGTTCGCTATCACCGGAAGCCCGCCCGGCGCGGTAAAAAGACCCAGCTGGTCCGAAGTGCGCTGACCACTGGGCGTCTCCAGAAACCGGCTCCAGTCCTCGCTTGGCATTCCGACCCGTAAGGCGGTTTCGGCTTTCAGGCGCGCAGTGGACATGCCAATCTCGGACGCATCATTGACCGCGGCGGCGGCAATGGGCCGCCCGGCACTGTCCAACACCCACAGGCCGACGGACCAGTCTTCCTTCAACGCCATGGCCTCGCATCCAGCAATGATCATTTTAGCCCCTGCATAGGTCAGTGTGTCGGTGGAGCGGATCGACTGTGCTGAAGCGGGGCTAAGGCCAGCACTGCCGAATGCCGCGATCGCAAGAACCGATGCTAGTATCGTCAATGCCTAACCTCCCTGTAGCTCGGGTATCAGTGTAACATATAGTTCTATATCGGCGCTATGCAGCGGGGGCAATAGGCCCCGAACTTTCGCTGAAACAGTAGGCGATCGGGTGGCGCGAAGTTCCCGATGCCGGCCAGATCAAGGAGGCATTTCTGCTTCGCCAGACACACGACGTCCATCTAAGCTGGCTGTTAGAACCCCAGCCTTCAGACCGATTCGTCTCCGGCCTCGCACCCGGATTTCGGCTTATGACTCCGCTGAAGCGTACGCCAGTCGCTGCTGGGGCGCCCGGAGGACTACCGCACCAAGAGTCCGCTTTGCTTGATTCCTGACCCTAGCCGGACTTGCCGCTAACGGCCAGCTTGCGACCTACCGCCGAGCCGCTTCCTCGTAGAACATCGGGTTCGCCAGCCATTTCTCGATCGCTGAGGCCCGCCAGCCGACGCAGCGTACACTTAGCTGGATCTGGCGCGGGAACGTGCCCTTCTCGATCTTGCGATAGAGTGTCGCGCGCCGAAGACTGGTCCGCTGGAGCACGTCCTTCAGCCACATGATCCTGTCGGGATGATTGTCCATGACGCTGGCCTTCCTGCGCTTGAGCGATCCTTCTCCGAAGGCTTGGGCGATTCGTCGCTGCACGCAAGGGCGTGAGACGCCCTGTCGTCTAGAGTGCATGTCCTGTCGTCGAGACGGTATGTTGAACATGGAGTCCCGGGCCCTGCCCGGCCGCGCTTTGCTCCGCTGACGATCCATCGCCGCCGAGTCGCGGCGTCTCGCCAGCTGACGCCGCGACGATCGCAATGACGCGTGTGGCGATGCGTTTCGCACCGCACGCGGCCATCGCGAGATGCTCCGCGATGAGCGTTCGGCTCGGTTTGGGCGGGGGAGCGTCGCTGCCCTGTAGTCCCGCCGCGGCGAGCCGCAACCGGCTGGCGCCGGTTCAGCCCGCCTCCTTCGGCGGGACTGCAGGTCCGCTCCTGCCGCTCCCCCGCCCAGTCCGGTCCGGGTGCGTTTTTTGGGCAGGCGCAGAGATCATGGAACTCAGGCACATCGACATTGCGCATCTATCCGTCTCGGCGTTGAACATGCGTAGTGGGCGGAAGACCCTCGACATCAGCGACATCCTCCCTTCGATCCGCGCACGTGCGTGCTCGTGCCGCTGATCGTTCGGGAGGCATCCGAGGACTGCTACGAGATCGTGGCCGGCAGACGGCGCTACCATGCGGCGCTTACCGTGGCGGAAGAGGCAGGCGGCATTGATCCCCTGCCCTGCGCAGCCATGACGGCGGGCGACGACACGGCTGCGCTCGAAGCCTCAATCATCGAGAATGTCGCACGGCTCGATCCCGACGAGGTGAGCCGCTGGGAAAGCTTCGTTCGGCTGGTCAAGCAGGGCCGTCCCCGAGGACATCGCCACCACCTTCGGACTGCACGAGCTGCAGGTGAATCGCACGCTCGCGCTCGGCAACCTGCTTCCGCGCATCCGCACCCTCTATCGCGACGAGCGGATCAACGCGGTGAGCAGGAAGACGCCAGCGGCAGCCGCCGGGTCGAGTATGCGCGCTTTTGCGCTACTGCCGTCACAATCGAGCGCCCGAAAAGACGCGCGTACCAGAAGATCGGCGATCGGACGAGGTGTGTAGGGCGTCACCGCGCATTGCGAGCAGGCGCCGTAGGCGCTGCAATTGCTGGTCGCTGGCAACCAGATCGGCATCGACGAGGAAGATGAGGGGGGCTGGCGCACATCTGGGAAGCGTTCCGATACCGAAACGCTGCGCGAGATCCTCTACACCAGATTACCGGGTTCGATATCAACGAGGCAGCGCTGCGTTTCGCCGCCCTTGGCCTCTATCTCCTGTCAATCGAACTAGATTCCGAGTCGCAATCGATTAACAAGCTTCGCTTCATTGGTTTGCGCGGAATTGTCCTGCATCGTCTGGGAGCGGACAAGGACGTAAGGGGCTACCAACTCGGCAGCCTTAGTCCGGAGGTCGGGCCGGAGCATGCCGGCCGCTACGACATTGTTGTCGGCAATCCGCCCTGGCCGAACGGCACCAAGCTCTCGACTGGTCGTTGGTTCGCACCGAAGTGGCGCGCATCGCATCCGCGAGAGTGGGCAACGCCATTGCGCCCCCAGTTCCCAATGAAGTGCTGGATCTACCGTTCGTCTGGCGGGCAATGGACTGGGCCAAGCCGGGTAGCCAGATAGCGTTCGCACTTCATGCCCGCGTACTATTTCAGCAGGGCGACGGCATGGCCGACGCGAGGCTGGCACTATTCCGCGCGCTCGATGTCACCTCGGTCATTAATGGCGCAGAATTACGCCAGTCGAAGGTCTGGCCCGAGATCGACGCGCCGTTTTGCTTGCTGCTCGCGAATAACCGTGTACCGAGTCCCAGCGCTGGCTTCCGATTGATCAGCCCGCGCTTAGAATCGTCGCTAAACGCGGCTGGCACCATGCGCATAGATGCGCATACCGCAGAGATTATCGCCACCGAGTATCTGGCACGTACGCCGGAACTGCTGAAGATCTTATTCCGCGGAACTAAGGCTGACCTTTCGCTGGTCGACCGTATTCAGACCAAGGAATTCCCAACGCTTGTAAAATTCTGGAGCGAGGTCGTCGGCAGATCGCCCACCGGCTATCTTACCGGAGCTGGCAACGGCTATCAAACGCTCAAGCCGAGCAGCACACGCAAGAAGGCGGTGGTGAACCAGGGATACCGGCTGACTATCTGACAGGTCTTCCCGATATCACGGTTGAGAGTCTGGATGACATTCTGATCGATACCGATCGGCTTTACACGTTCCAGCATCGCCGCATCCATGAGCCCGGTCGAGCGACACGGATGTGAAGGAGCCGACCACCATGCCGACCGGCGCTCCGTCGCTCATGGCCGTGATGGCACAGATGCCTGCGGGATAATGCCCCAATATCCCGCGAAAATCCGCGCTGCCGAAAGCGACGGCCACGACGGGCTGATGGTCTTCCAGTTCCGGATCGCGGCGGAGGTCGACGCCGTCCCGATCACCCGCAACTATCCGGGAAGCGAGGAGGCGAAGATCGCCTGTCGCCTGGCGCCCGATACCGCGCGCCCGATCGCGATGATGCCGACGAACGCGGATGTCCGCTGACCATGCTCCGGATCACCATCGGCACGATCCGCCGGCTGGCTTAATTCTCGTCGCTGCGCGGCACGGTTCGTTCCGCGCCTCCTGCCCAGCCTCATGCGAATGGCCGATCGATCGACGGCGAAGGTTCGGTGGCGCGCGCCGCGCCCTGCCGCCGGACATAGCGCGCGCGGCCGGTTTCCGAGCGGCGATTCGCGCTGCGCGCCTTCAGAAGATCGTGCCGCGACAGCAGGCCCACGACCCGGCGGCTCCCGGGCTCGACGATCGGGACGCGGCCGATCCCGGTTTCCACCATCAGATCGGCGACCACCCCGCTCGGCGTCTCGGGATAGGCGACGGGCAGCGAGGCGTCCGAGAGGGTCTCGGCCAGGCAGGTATCAGCGATCGCGCCGCCGACCTGCCAGCGTAGCGCGTCGGTTCGCGAGACGAGGCCGAGCAGCCGGCCCTCGTCATCGACCACCGGATAGCTGCGATGCCCCGCGCCCCCGGCGAAGAAGCGCAGCGCGTCCTCGACCGGCATCGATCCGGGCAGCGTGTCGGGCTCCCGCGTCATCAATTGCGACGCCTGCACGAGATCGAGCGGATCGACCGTATATTCCTGAAGGACGTGCCGCCCGCGCCGCGCGATCTTCTCGGTCAGGATCGAACGGCGCATGAGCAGCACGCTGACCGCATAAGCCGCCGCCGATGCCGCGATCGTGGCGGGCAGCGCGTGGAAATGGCCGGTCAGCTCGGCGGCGAAGAGCGCGCCGGTCATGGGCGCGCGCATCGCCCCGCTCATGATCCCGGCCATGCCGATCATCGCCCAGAAGCCGGGACCGCCCGGCAGGAAATGGCCCACGACACACCCCGCCGCCCCGCCGAGGATCAGCAGCGGCGCGAGCACGCCCCCCGACGTTCCCGATCCGAGCGCCACCAGCCAGACCACCGCCTTCACCACCAGCAACGCCAGGACCACGCGCATCGCCAGCGATCCGTCGAGCAGCGCCTGGATGCTCTGATAGCCGGCGCCCAGCACATGCGCGTCGATCAGGCCGCCGACGCCGACGACGACCGCGCCGATCGCCGGCCACCACATCCAGTGCACCGGCAGGCGATGGAAAATATCCTCGATCCGGTAGAGCGAGCTGGACAGCAGCGCCGCCTGCAGCCCGGCCAGCACTCCGATGCCGATCGCGGCGGCAAGCGGCCACATGCCCGCCGGCATCGTCGCGGAAAGGGGGAAAAGCGGCCCCTCCCCGATCAGCAGCGGCCGCCAGGCGAGCGAGACGAGCACGCCCACCACCACCGGCACAAAGCTGCGCGGCTTCCATTCGAACAGCAGCACCTCGATGGCGAGCAGGATGGCCGCCAGCGGCGTGCCGAAGATCGCGGTCATGCCCGCCGCGGCACCCGCGACGAGCAGCGTCTTGCGCTCGGCCGCGCTCAGGTGGAAGCATTGCGCGAACAGCGATCCGATCGCGCCGCCGGTCATGATGATCGGCCCTTCCGCGCCGAACGGCCCGCCGCTGCCGATCGAGACGGCCGACGACAGCGGCTTCAGCAGGGCGACCTTCAGCGACAGGCGGCTTTCGCCGAACAGGATCGTCTCGATCGCCTCGGGAATGCCGTGCCCCCGGATCTTGTCCGATCCATAACGCGCCATCAGCCCCACGATCAGGCTGCCGGCCACCGGGACGGCGATTGTGCCGAGGCCAGGCGCGGCATCGGTGATCGCCACCGGCGCGACGGACAGGCGCCCGAACCAGAACAGGTTGGTGGCGATCGCGATGAGCCTGAGCAGCGCCCACGCGCCGAACGCCCCGCCCGTTCCAACCAGTATCGCCATGGCGGCGAGCATCAGCATCCGCCGATCCGCGCTGTGATCGGCAAGCCGATGCGATTCGACCGCGCACGAGGGAGATATCGTCAATTCGTTCCCACCATTTCTGCCATTTCCGCCATTTTCGCCGCCGATGGTGTTTCGCCCCCGACGGGTCTTTTCGGGGCATGGCGGGCTCGTTATATCGTAGTGCGATATTTTTCAATCGGCGGATCGGGGGAGGCAGATGAAGGAGGACGAAGCGGCCGCCGAAGGGCTCGACGATGCCGATTACCGGGCGCTGGCCGATTTCCGTTACGCGCTGCGCCGGTTCACGGGCTTCAGCGAGGCGAAGGCGGCCGAGGTCGGCCTGACGCCGCAACAGCATCAGGCGCTGCTCGCGATCCGGGCGGCGCCCGCCGACACGGCGACGGTCGGCTTCGTCGCCGAGCGGCTGATCCTGAAGCCGCACAGCGCGACCGGCCTGATCGATCGGCTGGAGGCGATCGGCCTCGTCGCCCGCGCGCCGTCCAGCGAAGACCGGCGGCGCGCGCTGCTGCGGCTGACGGACAGGGCGCGCGCGCTCCTCGCCTCGCTTTCCGCCACCCATCGCGAGGAGATCAGGCGACTGCAACCGCTGCTCGCGGATCTTCTCGCGCGCCTCACCGAATGAGCGCAGAGTGCACGCGGCGGCCCGATCGCATGGACGATGACGCGACAGGAAGGATGATGATCGAATGACAGGAAAAGCAGCCGCCCCGGCGCGCGAGCCGTCGCCCGAAACCATCGCCGCCGCGCATGGCGTCGCGACGGACACGGCGTTCGGCGCGGTGGCCCCGCCCCTCTATCTGTCGAGCACCTACGCCTTTGCGGGCTTCGAGCAGCCGCGCGCATATGATTACGGCCGCTCGGGCAATCCGAGCCGCGCCCTGCTCGGCGAGGCGCTCGCCCGGCTGGAGGGTGGCGCGGGGGCGGTCGTCACCTCCAGCGGCATGGCGGCGGTGGACCTGCTGCTCGGCCAGCTCGGGCCCGACGATCTCGTGCTTGCCCCGCACGACTGCTACGGGGGCACCTATCGCCTGCTGAAGGCACGCGCCGCGCGGCGGCAATTCACCGTCTATTTCGTCGACCAGTCGAACGAATCCGCCTTCGCCGCCGCACTGGACGAGGTGCCGGCGCTGGTGCTGATCGAAACGCCCAGCAATCCCCTGATGCGCGTCGTCGATATCGCCGCGACGGCCGGACGGGCGAAGGCGGCGGGCGCGCAGGTCGCGGTCGACAACACCTTCCTCTCGCCCGCGCTGCAAACCCCGCTGGCGCTGGGGGCCGACTATGTCCTCCATTCGACCACCAAATATCTCAACGGCCATTCCGACGTGATCGGCGGCGCGGTCGTCGCCGCCGACGCGGGCGAGGCGGAAAGATTGCGGGCCTGGGCGAATGTCGTCGGCACCGCCGGCTCGCCCTTCGACGCCTGGCTGACGCTGCGCGGCCTGCGCACGCTTTTCCCGCGCATCGAGCGCCAGCAGCGCAACGCGGGCGCGATCGCCGAATATCTCTCCGGCCATCGGGCGGTGAGCGCGGTGCACTATCCGGGGCTCTCCTCGCATCCCGGCCACGCGATCGCCGCGCGCCAGCAACGGGGTTTCGGCGCGATGCTCAGCTTCGATCTCGCCGGCGGCGCGGCGGCGGTGAAGCGCTTCGTCGAGGGCGTGGGGACCTTCACCCTCGCCGAATCGCTCGGCGGGGTGGAAAGCCTCGTCGCGCATCCGGCGACGATGACGCATGCCGACATGGGCGCCGAAGCGCGCCAAGTCGCCGGGATCGGGGACGGGCTGCTGCGCCTGTCGATCGGGCTGGAGGATGAGGCGGACCTGCTGGCCGGGCTCGCGCGGGGTTTTGCCCGGCTGGACGGGGATTGACGCGCCGCGCCGGACATTTCCGGGCCGCCGGAGGTTGGAGGAGTGTTGAGCGGAACGAAGGAGGCATGGCGATGCTCGAACATCTTCCCCACTGGCTGGGCGCGATGCTGCGCAACGTGCGCGCGGGCGGGTCCAAGCTGGCGATCGTCCAGCCCGAGCTGGGCAGCGGCTTCGGGACGATCGATCTCGCCAGCCCGGCCTTCGCCAACGGCGCGCGCCTGCCGACGCGGTTCACCGCCGACGGCGCCGGCGTGTCGCCGCCGCTGCGTTGGGGCGACGTGCCCGAGGGCACGCTGAGCCTCGCCCTGATCGTCGAGGATCCCGACGCGCCGGCGCCTCATCCCTTCGTCCATGCGATCGTCTGGGGCATGCCCGCCTGGACGCACGAGCTGGCGGAAGGCGCGATCGCCGCCGACGGCGCCGGCGACGCCGACGGCCGCGATGTCGGCCGCAACAGCTTCTTCTCCGAAGGCTGGCTGCCGCCCGATCCGCCGACCGGCCATGGCCGGCACGATTATGTCTTCCAGCTCTTCGCGCTGGGGGACACGCCCGATCCGGGGGAGACGCCGGGCCGTTCGGGCGTGATGGCCGCGATGGCCGGAAAGGTGCTCGCGGCGGGAATGCTGGTCGGCAACTATTCGCGCGGCGAGGAGAAGCCGGCCCCCGCGTCGCGCGGCACCGCCCCGGCCTGAAGCGGGAAGCCGATCCCCGGGCGCCCCCGCCGATGGACGGGGCGCCCGGGCGCGTTCAGGCCGGCCATGTCTCCTTGAACATGCGGTCGAAATTGCCGCCGATCACCTTTTCCACCAGCGCCGTCGAATGGCCGGCCTTCAGCAGGTCCGACGCGATCATCTCGATCCGGCGGGGCGAGTTGACCTCGGGCACCGCGACCGGCGCGTCGGCCTCACCGGGCGCGCCGATGCCGCTCGCCTGCCGCTGCCGCGCGATGGCGCGGACCGCATCCATATAAGCGGGCGAGATGTCCACCGACGTCGTGCTCTGGTCGCTGCCGATGCCGACATGATCCTCGCCGCAGACCTTGAGCGCATGCTCGACATGGCGCAGCAGCAGCGCGCGCGACGGCGAGACCGGATCGCGCCCGAGGAAGGGCATGAGGTAGATGCCGACCACGCCGCCCTTGTCCGCCACGGCGCGCAGCACCTCGTCGGGCTGGTTGCGCTGGCTCGCGTGGATGGCGCGGCATCCGGTGTGGGAGATGATGATCGGCCGCTTCGACGCCGCATTGGCGTCCAGCGCGGTGCGCGGATTGGAATGGGCGAGATCGACGAGCACGCCGAGCTGGTTCAGCCGCGCCACCGCCTCGCGCCCGAAGGGGCTGAGCCCCTCGCTATCGGGCATCGAGCTGCCCGCGCCGAGCGCGTTGCGATCGTTATAGGTGAGCTGCATGATCTTCACCTGCATCCGGGCGAAGGCGTCGATGAGGTCCAGGTCCCGGCCGATCATCCCCATGCCCTGAAAGCCCATGATGAGCGCCATCTTCCCCTCGCGCTTGGCGAGCGCGATGTCGGCATGGCGCCTCACCAGCCGGAAATAATCGGGATGACGCTCGATCTGGTCGAGCCAGAAGCCGATCTGCTTCACCGTGTCGGCAAGCTCGGTCGTCCCCACCGTCAGGTTGATCGCGGTGATGCCGGACGCGCGGACGTTGCGGAGCTGCTCCGCGGTCAGCGGCCCCGGCGCCGGATAGGGCACGTTCCATGTGTTGGGGGAAGCGAGACAGTCGATCACGATCGAGCGATCGTAAAGCGTCGTGGCGTCCGGGGTCGGCATGGCCCCGGCCGCACGCGCCGTGCCCGCCATGCCCGCGAGCGCGGCGGCGCCGAACATGCCGATGGCGTGGCGCCGGTCCAGATCGGGAAATCCTGTCATTCATGTCTCTCCAGCCTGCATCAAGGCCGGTGAGACGCGCGCGCAAGGGCGCGGGATCGCCCCCCGACCCGTTGGCCCGATGGCTATCAGAAACTCCCCGAAATCCGTGCATGAAATATGTGAGCTGCTGGAGCAGCTAGAAAGGCACGATCCCGCCGAAGCCCTCGTCGCGCGCCTTCGCGTAGAGGAACCAGCCGCAGGCGATGTCCTGCACGATGCTGCCCAGCGACTTGTAGACGGTGACGTCCCCGGCGGAGAGGCGGCCGGGCAAGCTGCCGTCGAGCACCTGGCCGATCTCGCCCAGCACATGATCGTCACCGATCAGCCCCGCCGCCTTCGCGTTGAGGAACTCGGCGCCCTGCTTCAGCACGGAATCGCGATGGTCCGCGAAGAAGCGCGCGCGCGCGACCAGCGCTTCGTCCGCCTCGGCGGGCCCGGCGCGGCTCGATCCGACGAGGTTGACGTGGCATCCGGCGGGCACCTGCTCCCCCATGAGGATCGGCGCGGCGGCGGCGGTGGTGGTGCAGATGATGTCGGCGTCCTCGACGGCCTCGGCCACGCTCGCCGCGACCGCGATCCTCGGGCCGGGCCTTGCCCCCAGCCGGTCGGCCAGCGCCCGCGCGCGCCCGGCCGACCTGCCCCAGAGCGTCACCCTTTCGAGAGCGCGGACCTCGGCGATCGCCTCGATATGAGCGGCCGCCTGCTCGCCATAGCCCAGCACCGCCATGCGCCGCGCGTCGGGCCGCGCCAGCGCGTCGGTCGCCACCGCCGATGCGGCGGCGGTGCGGATGGCGGTGATCTCGCCGGCGTGGAGGATGGCGACGGGCGCCCCGCTCGCCGGATCGAAGATCGCGACCATCCCCTGATGCGATTGCCGCCCCAGCGCGAAATTCCCGGGATAGACGCTCACCAGCTTGGCGCCGAACGGGGCGTCCGTCCCCATCGCCCCGGGCATCACGCCGAACGCCCGGCCCTCCTCCAGATCGACGATGCCGCGCAGCAACTGGCGCGTGCGCCCTTGCGAAAGCGCGATCATCGCCTCCGCGATCAGGGGAATGCATTGCCCGTAGCCGAGATGGCGGCGCACGTCCTCGCGCCCGATGACCAGGATCGACATGCTTCCCCCTCCCGTTTCCGACGCGGCCGGCCCCGCGCCTTGAGCGGCTTTCGTCTAGCGCCCGAGGGCGTCAAGCGCCCCCATCATCATCCGCCCCGCCTGCACCGCCGCCTCGTCCACCGGCAGCTTCGGGCAGGAAAAGGCGCGATTGCCGAGGCCGAACATGCAGGCCAGCAGGAATTCCTCGCTGGCGTCGAGCTGCGCTGCGCCGAATTCCGGATGGGCGGCGCGCGCAAGACGCCGGATGACGTCGCGAAAGCCATCGCAAAGCCCCCCGATCGTCGCCGCGACGCGCGGGTTGCGATGCGCCTCGGCGAGAATCTCGAAGGTCAGCCCCTCCTCCTTGCCGGTCAGCGCGTGGCGGGCGAGTTCCTCGAACGCCGCCGTCACCAGTATCTCGCCAGCCTCCAGCCGCTCGCACAGCGCGACAAGCTCCTGCCGCCGGACCGCCGATTCCTCCTGGACGATGGCGGCGATGACGTCGTCCTTGTTCTCGAACAGCCGATAGACCTGCCCCACGCTGACCCGCGCGCTCGCCGCCAGCTCGGCCATGGCGGACGAATGGAAGCCCTTGCAGGCGAAAAGCGCCCGCGCTGCCAGGACGAGGCGCTCGCGCGCCGTTCCCTCCATGGCTTGCTGGATCATTTGCCGGTCATCCTCATCCGCATCTCTCTCTCTCTCAACCGTTATCGCACGCCCGCGTTCATTCGTGTTTTTTGTTGACCTGTATCTCGCACGGTTTATTGCAGCGCACAATATGGAATGAACGTTCATTCCGATGTGAACCATGCGTATGACGGAGCCCTCATGACATCCTTCAGCGCCCGAGCGCTTGCCCTTGCCGCCACCCTCGCGATCGCGGCCTGCGGGAAGCAGCCCGCCCCGCCGCCGCCGCCGCCGCATGCCGGGTTCGTGGTGATGAAGACGGAGCCGGTGACGTTGACGACGGAGCTTCCGGGGCGGGTTTCCGCCCTCGAATCGTCGGAGGTGCGCCCGCAGGTCAGCGGCATCATCCGCCGCCGCTTCTTCACGGAGGGCGCGACGGTGCAGGCGGGACAGGTCCTCTACGAGATCGAGGACGCGCCCTATCGCGCCTCGGTGCTCAACGCGCAGGGCCAGCTCGCCAGGGCGCAGGCGGCGATCAGGTCGACCCGGCTCCAGGCGGATCGCTATCGCCAGCTCGTCGCGATCAACGCCGTCAGCCGGCAGGATGCCGACAATGCCAGCGCCTCCGCCGATCAGGCGAAGGCCGACGTGATCGCCCAGCAGGGCGCGCTCAGGACGGCGCAGATCAATCTCGGCTTCACGCGCATCCGCGCGCCGATCTCGGGCCGGATCGGCCGGTCGCTGTTCACGCCGGGCACGCTCGTCCAGGCGGGGCAGCCCGACGCGCTGACAACGATCCAGCGAATGGACCGGGTCTATGTCGATCTCACCCAGTCGGCCGCCGACCTGCTGAACCTGCGCGCGGCGATGAGTGACGGCGCCATCGTCCGCAAGGGTGACGCGGACACCGCGCGCGTGGAACTGATCCTGCCGAACGGCAGCGTCTATCCGCTGGAGGGAAGGCTGGAATTCGCCGACGTGACGGTCGACCAGACGACGGGCGCCGTCACCGTCCGCGCGACCTTCCCCAATCCGGACGGCGTGCTGCTGCCCGGCCTCTATGTGCGCGCGCGGCTTGTCGAGGGCGTGCGGCGGAACGGCCTGCTCGCCCCGCAGGCGGGCATCTCGCGCAACGAGCGCGGGCAGGCGACGGCGCTGGTGGTCGGCCCCGACAATATGGTCACGCAGCGGATCGTGAAGACCGATCGCGCGATCGGCGACAAATGGGTCATCACGGACGGCCTTCGTCCCGGCGACCGGCTGGTGGTCGCGGGGCTGGTCAACCTGCGGCCCGGCGCGAAGGTCCAGCCCTATGCGGTCGACGCCGCGCAGCCGCCCGCCCGCCCCTCCACGCCCCCAGCCGCCCCCGCCGCCAGCCCGAAGGGGCGGTGATCCGCCATGGCACGTTTCTTCATCGATCGGCCGATCTTCGCCTGGGTCATCGCGATCGTGCTGATGCTGGCGGGTGCGCTGGCCATCCGCTCGCTCTCGGTCGCGCAGTTCCCGGAAATCGCGCCGCCCGCCATCTCGGTCACCGCCGTCTATCCCGGCGCGGACGCCCAGACGCTCGAGAACACCACCACCCAGGTGATCGAGCAGCAGATGAAGGGCATTGATCATCTGCGCTATTTCTCGTCGACGAGCGATTCCTCGGGCACCGTCACGATCACGCTGACCTTCGAGCAGGGCACCAACCCGGACACCGCCCAGGTCCAGGTGCAGAACAAGCTCCAGCTCGCGACGCCGCTTCTGCCACAGGAGGTGCAGCAGCAGGGCATCCGCGTCGCCAAGGCGGTGAAGAACTTCCTGCTGATCGTGGCGCTCTATTCGCAGGACGGCAGCCATAGCCAGGAGGATCTGGGCGACTATCTCGTCTCGCGCGTCCAGGACCCGTTGAGCCGCGTGTCCGGCGTGGGCGATACCCAGGTGTTCGGATCGCAATATGCGATGCGCGTCTGGCTCGATCCCATCAGGATGGCCAACCTCCAGATCACCGTCGCGGACGTGAAGAACGCAATCAAGGCGCAGAACGCGCAGGTTTCGGCCGGGCAGATAGGCGGCCTGCCCGCGACCGAGGGACAAGCGCTGAACGCGGTCATCACCGCGCAGTCGCGGCTGCAGACGGCGGGTGAATTCTCCGCCATCCTGCTGCGCACCAATACCGATGGATCGACGGTGAAGCTGGGCGACGTCGCCCGTGTCGAGATCGGCGCGGAGATACCCGGTTTCGCGATGCGCTATAACGGCAAGCCGGCCGCGGGCATCGCGATCAAGCTGGCGCCGGGCGCCAACGCGCTGACGACGGTGAAGGCGATCAAGGCGGAGCTGGCGAGCTTGTCCGGCGGATTCCCGCCCGACATCCGCATCGCCTATCCGCTCGACACCACGCCGTTCGTCAGCCTGTCGATCGAGCAGGTCGTCCATACGCTGTTCGAGGCGGTGGTGCTGGTGTTCGTCGTAATGTTCCTGTTCCTCCAGAACTGGCGCGCCACGCTGATCCCCACCATCGCGGTGCCGGTGGTGCTGCTCGGCAGCTTCGCGATCCTCTACGCCGCCGGCTTCACGATCAACACGCTGACCCTGTTCGGCATGGTGCTCGCCATCGGCCTGCTCGTCGACGACGCGATCGTGGTGGTGGAGAATGTCGAGCGGCTGATCCAGCAGGAGGGGCTTTCACCCAAGGAAGCCGCGCGAAAATCGATGGACGAGATCACCGGCGCGCTGATCGGCATCGGGCTGGTGTTGTCCGCCGTGTTCCTGCCGATGGCGTTCTTCGGCGGATCGACCGGCGTTATCTACCGGCAATTCTCGATCACGATCGTGTCGGCGATGGTCCTTTCGGTGCTCGTCGCGCTGATCCTGACGCCCGCGCTCTGCGCCACCATCCTGAAGCCGGCGGCCGAGGAGCATAAGAGCGACAGGGGCTTCTTCGGCTGGTTCAACCGCACCTTCGATCGCGGCATCGCGCGCTATGGCGACGGCGTGGAGAAGGTCGGCCGCCGCTGGAAGCGCTCGCTGCTCGTCTACGCGCTGATCGTCGGCGGGATGGCGCTGCTGTTCGCCCGCCTGCCGGGCGGCTTCCTGCCCGATGAGGATCAGGGCCTGCTCTTCACCCAGCTCACCCTGCCCCCCGGCGCGACCATCGCGCAGACCGAAGCCGAGATGGCCAAGGTTCGCCATCATTTCATGGTCGACGAGAAGCGCGACGTGGAAGCGGTGTTCACCGTTTCCGGTTTCGGCTTCGTCGGCCAGGGGCAGAATGTCGGCATCGCCTTCGTCCGGCTGAAGGACTGGAAAGACCGTCACGGCAAGGCCGCCAGCGCCGCCGCGGTCGCCGGCCGCGCGATCGGGGCGTTGGCGCCGCAGATCAAGACCGGCCAGGCCATCGCCTTCGCGCCGCCCGCCGTGCTTGAGCTGGGCAACGCGACCGGCTTCGATTTCGAGCTGAAGGATATCGGCGGCGTCGGCCATGACGCGCTGATCGCGGCGCGGAACCAGCTTCTTGGCATGGCGATGCAGGACAAGGGGCTGGTGCAGGTGCGTCCCAACGGGCTGGACGACACGCCGCAGCTCAAGCTGGACGTCGACAAGGCGCGCGCCGGCGCGCTGGGGCTGTCGCTCGCCGACGTCAACGATACCGTCAGCACGGCCTTCGGCGGCGCCTATGTCAACGATTTCATCGACCGGGGCCGCGTCAAGAAGGTCTATGTCCAGGCCGACGCGCCCTACCGGTCGCGGCCCGAGGACCTGAACGCGCTCTATGTGCGCGGCGCGACGGGGACGATGGCCCCCTTCGCCTCCTTCGCCACCAGCGAGTGGAAGACGGGGCCCGCCCGGCTCGAACGCTATAACGGCCAGCCGGCGGTGGAGATACTGGGCGCGCCCGCGCCCGGCCGAAGCACCGGTGACGCGATCGCGCGCATGGAGGCGCTGGCCGCCAAGCTGCCGGCCGGCATCGGCTATGAATGGACCGGCCTTTCTTATGAGGAGCAGCTTTCGGGCGGCCAGGCGCCGGCGCTCTACATGCTCTCGCTGCTCGTCGTGTTCCTGTGCCTCGCCGCGCTCTACGAAAGCTGGTCGATCCCGCTGGCGGTCATCCTGGTGGTGCCGCTGGGCGTGATCGGCGCGGTGCTCGCGGCGCATCTCACCGGGCTCAACAACGACATCTATTTCCAGGTCGGCCTCATCACCACGGTCGGCGTGTCGGCGAAGAACGCGATCCTGATCGTCGAATTCGCCGAGGAACGGATGCGCGCGGGAATGAGCGTCACGCAGGCGGCGCTGACGGCGGCGAAGCTGCGCCTGCGGCCGATCCTGATGACCTCCTTCGCCTTCGTCTTCGGCGTGCTGCCGCTGGCCGTGTCGACCGGCGCGGGCGCCGGCGGGCAGAACGCGATCGGGCGCAGCGTGGTGGGCGGCATGCTCTCCGCCACCGTCCTCGCCATCTTCTTCGTGCCGATGTTCTTCATCGTCGTGAAGCGGCTGTTCCGGCAGGACCGGCCGGGCCGGGCCGGGGAGGATGCGGGCGCGGGCGATCCACCCCCTGCCCCCTATCCCTCGACTCCCCGGCCGCAGGAGGCCTGACATGCCCCGCTCACGCATCATCGCCCTGCCGCTGGTCGCCGCGCTGACGCTGGCGGGGTGCGATCTTTCGCCCCGCTACGTCCGCCCGGCGCTGCCCGTCCCGCCGGCGCTGCCGACGGGGCCCGCTTATCCCGCCACGGACGCCGCAACCGGCACCCATGCCGTGCCCGCGGACATCGCTTGGCGCGATTTCTTTACCGATCCGGCGCTGCGCGAGGTGATCGCGCTCGCGCTCGCTAATAATCGGGACCTGCGGGTCGCGGTGGCGAATGTCGCGCAGGCGCGGGCGCAATATCGCGTGCAGCGCGCCGACCTGCTGCCCACGATCGCCGCGAGCGGTAGCGCGACCTACCAGAAGTCCTCGGTCGCCTCGCTGGGCCTGAACGATCCGGCCGCCGTGGCCGGGATCGATCGGCGCAGCGACGTCTATTCGGCCCAGATCGGCCTCTCGTCGTGGGAGATCGACCTGTTCGGCCGCGTCCGCAACCTGACGCGCGAGGCGTTCGAGAATTATCTGGCGAGCGAGGCCGCGCGCAACGCGGCACAGGTCTCGCTGATCGCCGAGGTGGCCAACGCCTATCTCACGCTCGCCGCCGATCGCGACGGGCTTCAGGTCGCGCGCAGCACGATGGAAGCCTATGGCCAGACGCTGGAGCTGACCCGCCAGCGGTTCAGGCTGGGCGTCTCCTCCGAACTCGATGTGCGTCAGGCGCAGACCAGCTATGACGATGCCCGCGCCCAGATCGCGCTCAAGACCACGCTCGTCGCGCAGGACCTGAACGCTCTCACCCTGCTGGCCGGCGCGCCGGTGCCCGAGCATCTCCTGCCGTCCGGATTGCAGGCGGACGGGGCGACCATCGCCCGGCTCCCGGCGGACCTTCCCTCCGAGGTGCTGCTGCGCCGCCCGGATATCGCCGAGGCCGAGCACCGGCTGCGCGCCGCCAATGCCGATATCGGCGCCGCGCGCGCCGCCTTTTTCCCCAATATCTCGCTCACCGCCGCGCTTGGCAGCATCAGCCTGGGGCTCGCCAACCTGTTCGCGCAGGGCAACGGCGCCTGGTCGGTCGCGCCTTCCGCATCGCAGACGCTGTTCGATTTCGGGCGCAACAAGGGCAATCTGCGCTATTCGCAGGCCAGCCGTGACGCGGCGGTCGCGCAATATGAGAAAGCGGTGCAGACCGGCTTTCGCGAGGTGGCCGACGCGCTCGCCCGGCGCGGGACCATCACCGACCAGATCGAGGCGCAAAGCTCGCTGCGCGACGCCGCGTCGGCGGCTTATCGCCTGTCGGAGGCGCGTTTCCGCACGGGGATCGATCCTTTCCTGACGACCCTCGATTCACAGCGCGCGCTTTACGTGGCGCAGCAGAATCTCATCGCGACTCGGCTGACGGCGCAGACCAACCTCGTCGAGCTTTATCGCTCGCTGGGCGGCGGATTGAAGTGAGGTTTGCCGCACCGCCATATCGGGAAAGCGCCCGGGCGGGAAATCTTGAGCCGGATGAGCGCAGGGCGGAGCACACCGGCAGAGCCAATGGTTTACAGGACGTTGCGCAAGATTCCATTCAGAAGCTGAAAGAAATCCTCACCTGAACAGGCAAAGCGCAATCTGATACGCAAGATAGGCTGGCACGACTATTGTTGCGGCGCAACATAGACGATGCATGACCTTATCGACGACAACCATGGCCCTCTCCCAAGGTTAATTGTCCTTGTGGAAGAACAGGGAACCATGAACTCGCCCGACTTGCAACAGCCAATTGCTCCAGCTGCGTCGTCACGCCTCGCTCCGTCGGGCCCAGAGCCGGGCCTGCGGTGTGTTCAGCCGGCGCGCGCAAGGTTACCCGGGCGCGGCGTCTTCACCATGTGGATGAACGATGTCACGACGCTCCGCTCGATCAGGGCATGCGCGGTGGCGCCACGGCTTTTCATGGCCCGCGAACACCGTCATGCCCTCCATCGAGGCGGAGACGAACAGCGCGAACGTCTCCCGCTCGTCGGGCACGTTTCAGGGTCTCGGCGGTTCATCTGGCCGGGAAGCCGGGAAAGAGCCTATGATCCGACCGGACTGACGGACGCCGGCACGACAACGAGGCCGAGCTTTCCGGCGCCGCCCGTCCGGATTGATCCGAAATGGAGATAGTCGGGGCTTTACCTCCCTCCGATACGGGCGCCAAAATGGATCGATCCAGGGGGGATGCGGCGATGATGGAAATGGCGGGCACGGCGGCAGCGGCGGATACCGGACAGGATGTCGCTTATGATGACGCGCCGATCGCGCTGATCTTCGCCGACAGCGACGATCGGCGGATGCGGGCGGGCGAGGATGTCTGGTCGCTGGGCGGCCGCGTCGCGGTGTCGATGCCGGTGATCGGCGCGCCCGAACGGCTGGCCGACCAGGTGGCGGCGTCCGCCGTGATCGTCGACATCGCCGCCGACGCGGGCGCGCCGCTCGAACAGTTGCTCGACCGGATCGAGGAGGCCGCGCATGCGCGCCGCTTCGCCAGCGTCGTGACCGTCCCGCCCGCGCTGATCGACCTCGCCGCCGCGCGCGCGGGCCATCCCGACATCGTCCTGATGTGCGATCCCACGCCGGCCGAGCGGATGGCGGTGATCGGATCGGTCCTTTCGCGCGAACGGCTGCGGCTGAACGATCCGTCGCGCGAGGCGGTGCTGCCCCGCCTCCAGCAATTGAGCGAGGAAGTAGGCCGGATCGCCCATGCGCTGGCGACCCTGTCGGGCGGCGAGACGGGCGCCCGCGCCAGAGGCGTGCGACGCGAGGCGGATGGCACGCGCGGCGGGGGCGAGCCCGCGATCGATGCCAGCCAGGTCCGCGCCGTCATCCGCGCCCGGCGGCTGCGCGATCAATATTTCAGCGCCGATCTTTTCGCCGATCCCGCGTGGGACATGCTGCTCGACCTGACCGCCGCGCGGCTCGAGCGGCGGCAGGTCGCGGTCTCCAGCCTGTGCATCGCTGCCGCCGTCCCGCCCACGACGGCGCTGCGCTGGATCAAGACGCTCACCGATCAGGGCATTTTCGTCCGCATCGCCGATCCGAGCGACGGCCGCCGCGTATTCATCGAACTGTCGGAGGAAGCCGCAGGCGAGATGATAGCCTACCTCGCCGCCGCGGAGCGCATGGCGGCGACGCCGATCTGAGCGGGTGCGGGTCCCGAAGCGCCCAATTGATGCCGTCCAAGCAGCCATCGCGCATACCAGATAGCGGTCGTTCGTCACGGATGCTAATGGCACGTAAATGAGCATCGGGACCGCAAAAGCGATATTGGTGGTCGTCGCAATCGGTCTGTTTATGAGTCCGTATTCGGCAACGGCATCGGTTGTGCCTCCTATCAGGCACGGCGCATGGCTATCGTTGCACGAGTTTCCAACTGCAATAAACTCGGGCAATTACGAAATAATTCGAAAGCGTTTATCGCCTGAGACTGTCGTTATTGTGGATAGTGATAACGTCAGAGCAAAGGGGGCAGATGGAATTATCGCATATCTGAATGAATGGTTTCGAACTGGCAATCAAGTAAAGTCAATATATGCGGGCGCGGACTCGGTGATGTTTTTCGTTGAACGGATCGCGTCCGATAGACCTTGGGATAAGGCCTACGTTATGATCGTTTCATTTCACGGCGACGAAGATGCCGCGCTCTCGATTAGGATTATCCCGCATAATCCTACTATTCCACAAGTTATCCCGCAGCCCTGACGCAGATCTAGCCTAGCCTCAGCAGAGGCTGGACTCGCTTTGCGCGAGGCCAAAGCAGTCGGTCAAGAATCCACTCATAACGGAAGTCCCGCCGCACCCCTTGCCCCCGCGCGCCGGGCGTGGCATCGCGACGGGCGCGGGCGGTTAGCTCAGTTGGTAGAGCATCTCGTTTACACCGAGAGGGTCGGCGGTTCGAGCCCGTCACCGCCCACCAGAAGCCGGCAGGGCGTTGGACCCGGATTAGGACCGCCTCAAATCCCGGATATCTCAGGGCCTTTGGCCGGTTCGTGCACAATTGCCGACGCTCGCGTGAAGATCGCGCTACCTGATTGCGGGCTTCGCAGGCGACCCGGCGTTGGCGGCGTCGGCACGATCCTGCTGCCGTCGGCGCCGACAGCTCGGCAGCCCTAAGCCCGATGGTTCGGTCCCTGCGGGCGATCACTTCCCCGACCACGAGGACGCCGCAGCGCGGAACGTCGAGGAAGCGCGCGCCGTCCTCCATGATCTCCCTGCTCGGTTCCGGGTCGAGCAATATATCGCGCGCGGACTGGCCGAAGGAGGCCGGATCGTCGTCGGCGGCCGGCCCCGCTCCGTCGCCGCTTCTTTCTCGAGCCGACCGTCTTCACCGACGTCGATAATGCGGCGACCATCGCCCGCGAAGAGATTTTCCGCAAGGTGATTGCCGTGATCGCGGCCGACGACGAGCAGGACCCCATCCGCATCGCCGACGACAGCCCCTATTGGGCCGGGCGCTACCATTTTCACCGGCGATCCCGACAAAGCCTGGAGCGCGGCGCGCGCCGCGGTCGGGCACGGTCAGCCACAACGAGCTGCTGTTCTATTCCAACATCGGCTTCGGCGGCTTCAAGCAATCCGGAACCGGCCGGCGGCGGACGCGACGGAATATTGCCCTATCTCGAGTCCAAGACGGTCATCCTGGCCAGCGCACCATCCAGGCCCGCATAGCGACCGACCGGGATCGTTGGCGTGATGAGCTGCAATGATCAAAGGCATTGCGGCCGGCCGAACGAAGCCGATCGAAGACACCGAGCACATGAAGAGAGGGCCCGGCCAGCCCTCCTCCTCGGAGCGTGCGGCGGTTTGTCGCCAGTTAAAAGTCGAAACCCACCGTTCCGCTGACAAACCGCGGCCGCGTGTAGACGGCCGACGTACCCGAGGTGGACGGGAGAACGTAGGTCGCGACGGCATGATTGGTGAGATTGTCGCCGGATACCTTGATATGAATACCGCGCAGAGAATCCCAGCTGAGGCCCGCGGATACGGTCGCATAGCTTTTTTGCGAGTAGATGTTGAGCACGTCCCAATAATATTTGCCGGTCGCAAAGACGTTTCCGCTCAAGGTGATCCGGCCGCCCGCAAACGGCCGCGTCCAATCCGCAGCGAAGCTGGCGGTCCAGTCGGGGGTGCGAATCAGCTTGTTCCCGCTGGCGTCCTGAATGACCGCGATGCCTCCGTTGGGCGGATTGGTGGTGGTATTCGGGATCGTCGCCGATGCGCCAGGGAAGCTTGTATATTTATCGTCAAGAAGCGAAACGCCCGATCGCAGCGTCAGGCTGCTCGTCGGGCGGAAGGTGAGATCCGCGTCGAGGCCGCTTATCTTTGCCTTGGCGGCATTGATAAGCTGAATCAACGATGAGTTGAGCGATGCCTGCACTTGAAGATCGGTATAATCATAATGGAACAGTGCAATATTGGCGCGCAGATTACTACTGATGTCTGACTTTATGCCGACTTCATAGGAATTGATTTTCTCGGGCTTTACCGCCTCCGGTAGCACGGATACGGTAGTTCCGTTGAAGAGACCACTTTTGAATCCTTGGGAAAAGGACGCATATACATTGGTGCGCCCAAAGTCGTAGCGCGCCGAAGCGTGCAGCGTGGTGTTCTTGAAGGTCGCCTGGTTGCTTCCCGTAAGGCTGGCCGGCGAATAGGATATTCCGTAGATCTGATGCTTCTCGTCGGTATATCGAGCACCGCCCGTAATGAACAAATGGTCTAGGAGTTCGTAAGTGCCCTCGGCATAGCCGGAGTAGGAATCCGCTTTCTGATCGGTAAAGAGATGCGCGACCGATGATCCGATCACCGTCGAGCCAGTGCCGGCGATGCCGTTCAGCGCATTGAAATTAACCGATTTCGACGTGAGATCCAGCGTCACGGCAGAATGAAAATAGTTGAGGCCGACAATCCATTTGAACCGGCCGGCGTCGTTCGAGGTGAACTGGAGATCGTGGATCGTCGTATTGGTATGATAGAAGGCGAGCACGCTGTTAAGGTCTGCCGCCACAAGATCATTGTCGAAGGTCAGCCCCAGCGAGTTGTGCGCCAAGCTGCCGACATAGCCTATAGAGAACGGCCCTACGTCCCACTTGGCGTGCAGGCTGTATTCGAGATGTTTTACCTTGGTGTAGGGATTGAAAGTCTCCGAAACTTCATAGGGTTCGCTGGCGACGAGGATGCCGGGAACGTTGGAGCGGGCGCGGGCGATCCCCATGAACGCGTTCGAGGCGACGGCGTTGTAGTCGTCGCGATGATCGTAAACCGCTGTCACTTCCACCGAGAAGTTGGAGCTCGGCTTGAACAGCAGCGACCCGCGCGCATTGGCATATTTCCGGCCGCCATAGGTCTGGTTGAGAGCAATATTGTCGAGATAGCCGTTTTCCTTCATCACCGAGCCAGATACCGCATAGGCCAAGACATCGCTGATCGGACCAGAATAGCGGCCTGAAACACGTTTGTAGGCGAAGCGGCCATAGGTCGCCGAAAAGTCGCCCACCGGCGTGAACGATGGTGCGGACGAGATCACGTTTATCGCGCCGCCCGTTGCATTGCGTCCGAACAGCGTCCCCTGCGGCCCCTTGAGCACTTCAACCCGCTCGACATGGTCAAGGTCGAAATTCAACGTGTACTGATCGGGCTGGTAAACGCCGTCGATATAGACGGCGACGTTCGATTCATCGCCGCCGCCGGTGCCGCGGGAGCCTACACCGCGGATGGTGGGCTGGTAAGCATAGGTGGATGCCGTAAAGTTCAGGCCCGGCGCGATCTTGGTCAAATCGCTCATCTCGGTCACGTTCGCAGTGGCCAAGCTCTTGGCGTTGAACGCCGAGATGGCCATCGGAACAGCCTGGACATTCGCGGCGCGGCGCTCAGCGGTCACCACAATGTCTTCGATAGCGGCTGATGACTGGGACGCGTTATTGTTGGAGGGCGCCGCCGGACCGCTGGGCTCGGCCTGCGCCAGCACGGGCGCGGAACAAAGCGCAATCCATGCGACCGTACTGCTCAGAAGGGTTTTCATGCCTCTCCCCTATATTTTTTTACCCGACGCCTGACATCAGCATCGAGCTTCACTTCAGGTAGCACAAATCCAGCGAAGGGAAAGACTAAAATGCACCAGAAGTGCGTATTACGCACGCTTTAGCGCATTATCGCAATCCAGGAGTCGCTATTACCCAAGAGCGCCTCGAGAGTTGCGCCGTCACCGGATGGGGACGGCCAGCGCGGGCAGGCCTTGGTCAAAGCCGCCAGTTCGGCTTCGCAAAGCCTCGAGGCTGGCGTTCGGAGATGCACCGCCGATCGCTCGAGTTCTCAATGGCGGCGTGCCATGCCGTTACGATGCCGTTTCAACATGGCCTCCGGTCAGGCCGGCGCGAAGGGCTGCCTTGTCGACCTTCATCATCGCGGTCAGCGGCAAAGCCGGGACAAACCGAATTTCGTCCGGCACCTTATAATCCGCGAGATTTGCCCGAACCCAGTTGCGAAGTTCGTCGGCAGTGGTGCCGGGCCGCTCGGAATCGGCGACGATGAACGCGACCCCGATTTCCCCGATGACGGGCGCCGGCGTGCCGATCACGCTCACGTCGGCCACGCCGGGGTGCTCGCGCAGGACGTTTTCCACCTCGATGGGATAAATATTATAGCCGCCCCGGATATACATGTCCGTCGTCCGGCCGACGAGGATGAGGTTTCCCTCCGCGTCGAAGCGACCGGCATCGCCGGTCAGCAGCCATCCGCGCTCGTCGAAAACCTTCGCCGTCTCCTCGGGTGCCCCCCAATAACCTTTCATCATCCCGTCCGACTTCAGCGTCACGCGCCCGATCTCGCCGTTTGCCACCTGTGCGCCAGCATCGTCGACCAGACGCACCTGCACGCCGGGCAGCGGCTTGCCCACCGTCAGGTTCAGGATCTCGGGTGCGTCCGAAGGCGCCGTGCTCGAGACCGAGGGCGCCTCGCTCATCGCATAGCGGACGAGCATCGGCGCACCGAGCCGATTGCAAACGGCATCGACCAGCTCCGGCGAAGCCGGCGCGCTGGCGGTCAGGCAAAGCCTCAGGCTCGACAGGTCGGCTCGTTCGATGTTGGGCAACTCGACGATCTTGGACCATTGCGTCGGCACCGCGGCGCCCACGGTGACCTTTTCGCTTTCCATCAGCGCCAGCGTCTCGGCGGCGCGCCACGGCGTGGGCGTGATCACGATCGTCGTTGCGAAAGCGATCTGTTCCCACAATTTCGTGATATAGCCGGCGTGACAAAATGGAGTCGGCATCAGGCGCGTGTCGAAGGGCGCGGCGATGTAGCGTGCGCTCGCCGCACTGGCTTCGAGTGCGGCATGATCGTAGCTCGCGCCCTTGGGCATGCCGGTCGTGCCGCTGGTCCATACGATCACGGCAATATCATCGCGCGCGCTTCGGGTCTCGAAAGGCAGCGGAGTCTTGCAGCCGGCAAGGTCGCTACGTCGGATGAGCCCAGCCCCGTTTGTGTCAGGAACCGGGATGCCATTTTCGCAGACGACGACGCGCGGAGCGCAGCGCGCGAGGATGCCCTCGATCTCGACCCGGCCGAGCCGCAGGTTGATACCGGTCGCGATCCCGCCCACCCGCTCGATCGCCGCATAGACAACGGCAAAATCGATGGACGATTCGAGCATCATCGCCACCACGTCGCCCGGCCGGACGCCGCGGCTCACCAGCTCCGTCGCGACGCAGTCCGCACGATGGATCCAGTCCTGATAGCTGATTCGGGCGCCGGTCTCGACATAGGCGGCACGATTTCCGAACTGGGCCGCCGCCCCGCCGAGCGCTTCGCCCAAGGTAGCGTAGCGCCCCTGCAGCACGGGCGACCACATGCCATCCAAGCCCTCGGCGGTCAGTTGGTTTTCCGAGATCGATGCCATTGCGCTATAATCCCTTCGATTTGGGTGATAAGGGCGAGTGGCTGCTCCGCGACGATATGGTGCCCGGCATCGGCGATCGTTCTGACGATCGCGCCCGCCGGCAGGCGAGCGGTCATGGTGTGGACCACCTCTTCGCTGAGCACCGGCGATTCCTCGCCGCGGATCAGCGCGACGGGACAGTGGACCTGGTGGAGAAGCCGTTCCTCGTCATGCCATTCGAGGTTGCTCACGAAATTGCGATCGTAACGCCAGATCCAACCGCTTTCGGGCGCGGCCGGATCGATGGCCTTGAGCCCGTGGTGAGCAAGATGATCGAGAATATAGTCCGGCACCCGAAGCGTCGGCGGCACCGGTCGGAACGTCCTCATCGCAGCCTCGCGGCTGGGATAGATTCTTTGCGGCGGTACCGGATCGGCCTGGGTGCGGATGCCCGGCAGCGGAGCGGGCATACGCAGGAGACTATCGACGAGGATCAATCCACCGACGCGATCGGGATGGCGTATGGCGCATTGGACCAACGGCAGACCGGCAAGCGACAGCCCGACCAGGATGGGCGGCCCGCGATCCGACAATCCGGCAGCCTCGGCGACGGCAAGCAGTTCCTCGGCAAGCTGGACGGTCGAATAACGCTCACGATGGTCGGATCGGCCCATACCCGAAAATGAGAGCGCCGCGACGCGCCGTGACCGCGCGAGAAGCGGGCCGGCGAAAGACCACCAATGCGCGTGGGCGCGACTGCCGGGGGCGAGCAACAACCCCGGCCGGCCGCGTTCGCCCCAGGCGAGGAATTCGATGTCCGCCCCCTCGACCGTGACGCTCGATTCTTCGGGACGCTGTGCAACGGCCTGGCGAAACCAGTCCGGCGCGTCGGCGGCTGGACCTTCGATGCTTTCCGTCACCGATCTCATCGCCGGACTGTCACGCGCCTTTGAAGGCCGGCCTGCGCTTCTCTCCGAAGGCGCGCATCCCCTCTTTGAAGTCGTCGGTCCATGAAACGATCTCGACCAGCGACGCCTCCTGGAAAAGCGCGTTCTCTCGCGACATATCGAACGATTGGTTCAACAGTCGCTTAGCGAAACCAATGACGAGGGTGGGCGCTTCTGCCAGCCGGCGAGCGTAATCGTTCACGCAGGCGGCGAGTTCGTCCGGCGGGACGACCTTGTTGAACAGTCCGATTGCCAGCGCATCGGCAGCCGAGAGCTTGTCGCCGAAGAACACAAGCTCCTTCGCCTTCGCCATGCCGATCCTGCGCGGCAGAAGCCAGGCACCAGCGGAGTCGAACAAGATGCCCTGCTTGACGAAGGTCTCGGTGAAAGACGCGGCTTCGGAGGCGATGATCAGGTCACACGCAAGCACGATCTGCGCACCGAGCCCGGCAGCCGTCCCTTGAAGCGCCGCGACGACAGGCTTTTCGCAATCGAGAATGGCCGTGATCAACCTCTGCGCTCCGGTCATTACGCGGCGCATGCCGTCGCCATGCCTTCTATCCATGCTCGCAGTTGCGTTGCCGATCGTCGTCAGATCCGCTCCGGCACAAAAGACCTTACCTGTGGCCTCTAATATCACTGCCCGAATTTCCGGATCGGCTGAGGCCTGCTGCAGCAGATCGATCATCATATTGCGCTGCTCGGGCAGAATCGCGTTTGCCCGTTCAGGGCGATTCAACGTGATACGAAGCACGCCATCCTCAACCGCCTGCAGCAGCGGCCCCGTGGCGACATGGGGTATGCCAGCCATAATCTCTCCTGACGCGGTCAATTTCCATTATTCTTGCAGATGATGTCGACGGCGATCAGTCGAAGTCCATGACATCCAGATAATATTGGATCATGTGCTGGATCGGTGCCTCCATTCCCATCAAGGGGCCCGGTACGTAGCGGGAAGAGGCGGATGCGCGCTGAAGCGATTCCACGACAGCCAAATCCTCGCCTGCGATCACGCGAATTTGCTCTTCGTAATAAGCGCAGCCCTCGTCGGCATCTTCGGCTGCCAGGCTGTCCTCCGGAAGCAGGAAATACCAGGTCGCTTCCGTACGATCGACCGCCAGCGGGCGGAAAATCGACGTGCGCATGCTTTCGCGGTTCGCGAAGAGATTGACGTTGGGAAAAATGGCGGACTTGCCGGCCGCGAACGTCTGATGCTCCTCAAGCCACGGCAGCGTTTTGAATTTCTGCGGAAAATTCTTGCGGTCCTCCGTCGTGAAATTCATCACCCAGCCACCGCCGGGAATGAGCGTGACGGGCGCCTTGCCGTCCTTCAGTTTGAACTGCGATCCGAACGATGCGCCATGCACCGCGCTGGCATGATAGAGATCCGAGACATTCTCGGTCAGCAGCTTCCAGTTGCATTTGAATTCGATCGTGACCTTGAAGGCCGTCTTGCATTGACCCGCTTGATAGAACCACAAGGCCGGTTCCCAAGCCGCGATGAACTCCGCGAAGGGGACCGCATCGGTGTCAAAATTGACGACAACCCATCCTTGCCATTCCTCCACCAGAAGCGGTCGCAAGCGGCAGTTTGCGAGGTCTCGCCCCGATTGAGCCGCAAGCGGCGCTCCGATCAGCGCGCCGGAGGAATCATAGGTCCAGGCATGATATGGGCAGACGAACTTTGTTGCGTTGCCCCGGCCCTGCGCGACTTCGACGCCGCGATGGGCGCATTGGTTCATCATCGCCCTGGCCTTGCCGTCCTTGCCGCGCGTGACGAGGATGGGCTCCCGGCCGATCGTCGCGGTCCAGAAGTCGCCGACTTGCGCGATCTCATCCGAACGACAGACAAACTGCCATGTCTTGAGGAAGAGCTTCTCCTCCTCGGCCGCAGCAAGATCCTCCGAGCAGTAAATCCAGCCGGGCGCATGATGCGCCTCGGCCAGGTCGCGACGGATGCCGTCGAAATCTCCTCTCTCGTGGAGATCCAGGTGTAGCGGTATGTTCATTCATCCCTCCATCGTCATTTTGTCGTCTCATGGCCTTGTGACCGACCTGGCGCAGCCTCGTTCCGGCCCCGCGTCAAACATGGTCTGGTACAATCAGCCCACGACCGATTCTTGCAACTGATGATCGAGCCCTGAGCCGATATCGGCCGGCAGGCGAAGCCGGCGGGTCGCGGCCCGATCGACGATACCGGTGCCGCGCGCGACGAAAGATCGTCGCATGGTTACCACCGGCAGTTGCGCAAGCGCCGCGACGATGCGTGCGGAGGTCGGGGCCTCGGCTGCACTAGGTGCAAAGAACTCGAACGAGCCCTCCCCCGACCATGCCTCGGCATACTCCCAACGGTTGATGATCAGAGTAGGATAATCAGCGTCAGCCCCACCGCCAACCGCAGGAATATATTTCCAACCCAGCGCCTGCGATGTGGCAGCACCCCGATTAATCCGGCCGAGCGCGTCGCTGGAAAGAGGCGCGAGATTATATGCCCGCGCGGACAGGAGCCTGGTGCCGAACTCGAGGCAGGAAAAGCTGCGCTCGTCCTTCCCTTCCAGGACAGGAGGCAATTCGCCTGCGACCTTGGCATATCCCATCAGTTCCCGGCCTGCCGTAATTGCTGCGACGTCCGACACCCACAGCACCGGCATATAGGGCGCGGCGATATAGCCGTCCGGGCCATCATAGACGGCGTCCAGACCAACGACCAATTCCTCATAACCGCGCATTCCGAGATAGGAGACGCCGCGATAGACCATGCGCGACAGCGACACCCTGGCATTTTCGCCTGGCCGGTAAAAGGCGGGCAATAGCCGCTCGATCGCCTCGCGCGTCGTCTCGAAGGTCACCACCACCGCCTCGACCTCGGGGACGAACTCCCGAGCAGCGAGACGCGAGGGGCCGAACACCGCTGGCATGTCGTAACGGCAGGTCGGCGACTCACTCATATGCTCTCTTCTCCAGCGCCCTTCCCAGCATGAATCGGCTCTGATATTGCACCGATAGCGACATTTTCGTACTCCTTGTGTAATTAAAGCACATTTAGTGCGAAATACAGCAAAAAGAGGCAGGACGATGGGAGAGATTCGGCGCGGCGCGAACATGCCGGTGCAAAGCCTGCCAAGAGGGATCGAGATGGTGCCGCTGCGACTCGTCTCGCAGGACGGAGCGATCACCCGGGGCATGCTGTACCGTCCGGCGGGCAAGCTCGCCCGCATCGGCGTGCACATCATGCATCCACGCGCGGACCAAACCGCCAACTATACGATCCCGCAACTCGCGGCCGCCGGATTCGCCGTGCTCGGCCGTGCTGGACGCTATGTGCACAACGACATCGCCGGTTCGCAGGAGAAGCTTCTGCTGGATTATGCCGCGGGCGTGAAATATCTGCGCGAACTGGGTTGCGAGACCGTCATTCTGCTGGGCAACAGCGGCGGCGGCGCGCTGGCGTGCTATTATCAATCGCAGGCGCGATGTGCCGGAGGGGAGCGCTTCACCGATACGCCGGCGGGGGACCCATTCGATCTCAATGCCTTCGACCTGCCGCCCGCAGATGCCATCTCGATGATCGGTTCCCATATCGGGGAAGGTCATATGTTGACGAAGTGGCTCGATCCGTCGCTCGTCGATGAACGCGATCCGCTCTCCTGCGATCCCGAACTCGACATGTACGACCCGGCAAATGGTTTCGCCGTGCCGCCCGCACCCAGCCATTATGCGAAAGACTTCCTGGAGCGCTTCCATGCGGCCAGGCAAGCGCGCGCGCAGCGACTCGACGAGACCGCGCGAACGCTGATCGCGTCGCGGCGGGAAGCGGCGCGACAAGCAACACGGCTGGCCGAACGGCAAGCGGTGCTGGCCGACCATATGGTGATCTATCGCACCTTGGCGGACCCTGCGTTCGTCGACCCCTCCATCGAACCTGACGACCGCGCCATCTGTTCGTTCAATAACAATCCGCGTCCGGATCTCGACAATTACGCGGCATCGGTTGCGCCGTTCCTCACCCCGGAAGCCTATCTCAGCACCTGGAGCGGGCTGTCGAGCCGGGCCAATGCCGTCGCGCGGCTGGCGGAGATTCCCGAGCCCCTGCTGATCGTCCACTGGGGCGGCGACAGCAATACGCGAGGAAGCGAGTTACAGGCGATGATCGACGCGTCGGCCGCGACCGACAAGCAGGCGGTGGTGATCCCGGGCTGCGATCATTTCGGATTTCGCATTCTGGGTCCGGGCAATCGTGCCGACCGCCCGGCAGAAGGCGTGGAAACGATCGTCGACTGGGCTCGCCATCGCTTCGGCTGAACCGAGGCGCCGGATGAGGTCGCGCGACGGCGGGAATGTCGATGGAAGCCGGACCAACAGCAAGGAACGAAATATGGCCGTGGACGACGGGTTGGGCGAAGAACTGGACCGGCTCAAGGGATTATGGGCGCAGCACTGGCCGAACGGCCGGCCGACCGCGATACGCTATCCGCTGGGCGAGCAACCCCTTACGGCCTATCTGGCGCACTGGGCGAGCCGGCAGCCGGACAAGCCGGCGGTGGTCTTCCATGGCCGCCAATGGACCTATGGCGAGATCGACCGCCTGAGCGATGGTTTCGCGGCGGCCGCTCGCGACGCCGGCGTGGTCGCCGGGGACCGCATGGCATTGTTCCTCCCAAACTGTCCCCAGTTCATCATTGCCTTTTTCGGCATCCTCAAGCTCGGCGCTGTCCATGTGCCGATCAGCCCCATGTCGAAAACGCAGGAGGTGGAACACGAACTCGTCGACAGCGGCGCGGTCGCCGCGGTCGTCTGGGACCAGCTGCTCGAGACCTTTCACACGGCGCCCAGCGCCGATCGATTGCGCAATATCTTCACCGTCAACCCTGGCGCAGGGGCCACGGACCTCCACAGCCTGCCGGACAGCTTCCGGCCTGCAAATCAGGTGGAGCCGAAACATGACCCGTTTCTTGAACTTGCGAGATCGCGCAGCGCGGCTTTCGAGGCACCCGCGAACGATCTCGATGCGGTCGCGGCGCTGAACTATACCGGTGGGACGACAGGTCTGCCCAAGGGCTGCATGCACACGCAGCGCGGCATGCTCTACACGGCCGCGGCGAATTGTTCGGTCGCGATGGACCTGCACGTCGACGACGTAATCCTTTGCTATTATTCCATCGCCTGGATCGCGGGCGAGGACATCTCGATCCTGTTTCCCTTCGTTTCAGGCTGCACCTGCATATTGTTGGCACGGTGGGATCCGGTGGCCCTGTGCGCCGCAATCGAACGGCACAGGGTAACGCATGTCAGCCTTCTGGTCGACAATCTGATCGAAGTGCTGGACGATCCACGAACCTCAGGATTCGATCTGACGTCGCTAAACAGCACGCGCGTCTCCTCCTTTGTGAAGAAGCTCGACATCGAGACGCGCGCGCGCTGGAAGCAGCGCACCGGCGTGACGGTGGTCGAGGCAACCTGGGGTATGACCGAAACCCATAGTTGCGACACCTTCACATCGGGCCTGCAGGAGGGCGACGGCGATCTGCGCGGCGATCCCGTGTTCGTCGGCCTGCCTCTGCCGGGTACGGACATTGTCATCCGCGATTTCGATACGGGCCTGATAGCGGCGCCGGAGGCTGCCGGCGAAATCTGTATTCGATCACCGTCCATCATGAAGGGATATTGGAACAAGGATAGGGAGTCCGCCATCGCATTGCGCGACGGCTGGCTTCACAGTGGCGACATTGGACGGATCGATGAATGCGGCTTTCTGCGCTATCTCGGGCGGAAGAAGGAACTGATCAAGGTGAAGGGGATGAGCGTCCCTCCGGCGGAAATCGAGATTTGCCTGCAATCGCACGCTGCCGTCATGCGGGTCGGAGTCATTGCGCGTCCCGACGAGCATCGAGGTGAGGTACCCATTGCCTTCGTCATGCTCGCCGCTTCAATTTCGGACGAGGAGCAAGCGGCCGAAATGCTCAGAAGCTGGTGCCGTGAACGGCTGGCTTCCTATAAAATCCCGGAAGTGCGCATCGTCAGCCAGCTACCCATGACGGCGAGCGGCAAGGTCCAGAAACACGAGCTCGCCCGCCTGATTTGAG
>Ga0182749_1000491_pt1 | contig 36866 bp, 41 predicted proteins | sample eDN3rd37CKraftMG_FD_128875 | JGI IMG/M metagenome (GOLD analysis project Ga0182749, IMG submission 128875) | Enriched Miracle-Growth compost microbial communities from Emeryville, California, USA - eDNA 3rd pass 37_C Kraft MG (version 2) (version 2) ...
CGCGCAGGGCCGCGCTTACGCCACCGGCCGCCGCAAGGATGCCGTTGCGCGCGTCTGGCTGAAGCCGGGCACGGGCAAGATCACGGTCAACGGCCGCGATCAGGAAGTCTATTTCGCGCGTCCGACGCTGCGCCTAGTCATCAACCAGCCGTTCGGCGTCGCCGGGCGGGACGGTCAGTATGACGTGGTCTGCACCGTGAAGGGCGGTGGACTTTCGGGCCAAGCGGGCGCGGTCAAGCACGGCATCGCCCAGGCGCTGACCCGCTACGAGCCGGTGCTCCGCGCGCCGGTCAAGGCCGCCGGCTTCCTGACCCGCGACAGCCGCGCGGTCGAACGCAAGAAGTACGGCAAGGCCAAGGCCCGCCGCAGCTTCCAGTTCTCGAAGCGCTAATCTGGAAGCCGGGCTTAACCAGTTGGAAAGCAAGGAAAAGGAGGTCAGAAATGGCCCCCTTTTCGTTACACGTGGTTTACACGTTTGCCCCAGAAATGCGTTGCCGCGAGTTAGCCTGACGCACGCATTTAACACGCGCGATTACACGTTGTTCATGTTTTGATCGCGTTAACAGTTCCGCGAGCTTACGACTTAGTCACCTTTACACGCATCGGGTGGCAAGCATGGGGCATCAGCAAAACACCGTGAAACTGATGGGCGGTGCAATCGTCCTCTACAAACGCAGCGATAATGGCGACGGCACGTGGCAGACTCGCTTAGAGCTTGGTGGCGGGAAACGGACACGACGGAGCCTGAAAACAGCAGATCAGGCGGGGGCAGAACGTGCCGCCTTGGAGCTATACAGCAAGCTCAAGCCCCGCGCAGACGCGGACATGCCGCTTAACTCCATCAAATTTGACGAATTCTGGGACAAGCGTTGGATTCCGTGGGTTGAGAAGAACCTCAGCATTCATCGTCAAAGGCTGCATAACGGGACGGGCAACCGCTACATCAAGCCATATTTCGATAACTGCGCGGTGGATAAGATCACCGTGCAGAAGGTTGAAAACTACGCCGCTTGGCGTCGGGAAAAGGGGACGAAGCGACCCGCGCAAAAGATGCTCCTCATGGAAACAGGCTTGATCCGCCAAGCGCTGGATCAGGCTGTGCGCTGGTCGCTCTGTCCTGTGATGCCGGGCATCAAAGTGCCGTTGCTCAAAACCGATCCCAATCGCGCCAAACGCTTCGGATTCGATGCAGACGAATGGTTCAAGTTGGCCCAACACATGGATACGTGGCAGCATGAGGTCAACATAAACTGCACAATCATCAGCGTCAGATCGTCCGATGTCTCGTCTGGTTCTACTATCTCACGGGCATGAGGCCGCGCGAGGTTGCGCTATGCAAATGGACTGATGTGAAGTGGACCCGCGATGGCCTCGCCAGGATCACTGTGATGAACGAAACGAAGACCGGCACGCGAATTGTGTTCAGCCAGTCCGGCCTCAAGCCATATTTGCAGGAATTGGAAAATCTTCGAAAGGATGATAGTAGCACGGAGGAGGAGAAGCTGTTTCTCTTCAAGCCCGGTTGGGACCCGCACCACACCTTCCGCAATCTGCTGACCGAGGCGGATTTGCTCAAAGGGCCGGATGGCTGCAACCGTACCATCTATAGTCTGCGGCATACCTACATTACGGATCGACTGACAAACCGGAAACAGCACGCAGACATTGCCCGAAACTGCGGAACCTCGGTCACGCAAATCCATAAACATTATGGCCATGTGCTGCCCGAACACCGCGTCAAGGAACTGACTGGATATCCTGAGGGCGAGTGGGACCCTGCAACCATCCTTGCTGCGTTGCGCTTTGCGAAACAAAGCGGCGGGCAGGATTTCGATTTCGACGCGCTGGTACAATCCATGGAATTTGCTGAATTGGAGAACGACCCGTGGGGCGACAAGCATCCAGCGCTCAATCGCGTTCTCCAGCCCGACGAAGGCAATTTGCCCCTGTCCAGCAGTTCGACAGTGTAAAGCGCTGTCCCTGCGTTCAGGGCCCTGACAGGGCACCCCCACTTTTAGTGGGTGTCGCCAGCTATCCCAGATCGACGCATGGCAAAGCTGGCGCTTGATCGGCGGCCTCGGATTTGGAGGCTGGAATGCGGCAAAATTTGCGGAACTGTTCGGGGAAACTGCTGGGATGGCGGCAGCAGGCAGGGAGACAGATCAGGGGCCATGCTGCCAATGGATCGCCAGCGGCGTGGTACGATTTCGCTATAAATGCCACCTATGATCGCAACGGTTGCCGTGTTGGCGTCGGCGATCTGCTCGCCTCACTAATAGTGAGCGGGCGTTAGGGCGGACACGCGGCCCGCCCTATTGAGTCGGTTGCATCAGGCCGCAGCCTTCTTTGCCTTGGGCTTGAAGTTGGCACGGCGGGCATCGCGGGCGGCGTTAAGCTGGGGGTCCAGTTCGCCAACGTTGATCGCCTCGATGATCGACGCGATGAGACTGGGCAGTTCCGTGAGGTTCTCGACCTCCACGGCGTTCATGCCCTTCGTGAATTCCAACGGCTTACCGCCGTAGCGCATCTGGAAGAACAGCTTGCCAGCCGCATCCGCAAACCAGCCCTTGCGGACATGACGCGGGGCATCGACGCGGATATTCTCGCCCTCAGCGTTCTGGCGCGTGACCTTCTTGGTTGCGACGAAGGACGTGCCGTTGATTTCCGCTTCCGCAAGCGCCTTCTGTTCGTTGAGATAGCTCACCAGCTTGCCGCGCAGCATCTGCTCAGGCGTCAGGGGCGCATTGCGGGTGGCAGCGGTCAGTTTGAGGGTCTTGAGGATCGACATTTTCATTGTTCCTTGGCCGTTATGGTCCAGGTCAGTCGATGGCATCGCCCTTCAGACGGTCGATCAGAATTTGGCAATCAACCTATATGGCGCTGTCGTGATCGAGGCCCATGTTCGACTCGGCCCAATCGGGGTAAAGACACGATATGGCAGATATCGTCGATACCCAGGTCCGATCCCGAATTATGGCTAAAGTGCCCCGCTTCAACACCGCTCCAGAGGTGGCATTGCGCCGGGCGCTGCACGCCTTAGGTTTTCGCTTTCGCCTGCACAGGTCTGATCTACCTGGCAGACCCGACCTAATATTACCGCGCTATCACGCTGCCGTTTTCGTACACGGATGTTTCTGGCATCGCCATCAGGAATGCTCTCGCGCTACTACGCCCCAGTCAAACGCATTATTTTGGAAAGAAAAATTCGGCCGGAATCAAGAACGAGATGCACGGGTGAAAGAAGCGCTTCCGCAGGCAAACTGGCGTGTGGCATTCATTTGGGAATGCGCAATCCGCCGCTGCGCAGGCACTTCTGCGAAAGCGGTAGCCCAATGGCTTCAATCGACCGCGACGGAGTTCGAATTTCCGCCTAGACCGGGAAGCGACGAATCGGGTGAGTGATATAGGGGCAAAATGAACAAGGTTGAGTTCGAAGCCGCGGTCTCGACAGCAATCGACGCGAGTGCAAACAACGGTGCCAAGTGGCACCTGCTTGCGAAACTTTTTGCAACAAATAGGGTGATTGCCGGTGGTGCGATCAGCAATCAACAAGCCGAGCAGCGCACGCGAATTCGACAGCTTCTTACTCGTCGGGATATAGGTGGAAAGGCGGAGTATTTTCGCTTTGGTGTCTTCGTTTTAAATCAGGATCAGGCGCTCCGTCACGCAGCGACGCCCGATAAAGTGCTAAAATCGGTCATCGGAATGATGGAGGCCGAGCGCCCACAGCTGGCTCCGCAGGACTGCCTGGAATGCGTACTTATCATACGTCACGACGGGGGACACGTTTATCAGGGTCTCGCTCTTGTAACCTGGGGGAATGGCGCACTCACCCAACTTATGAAGCAAATGTATCCTGGCGCCGAGCTTTTCGACTTCTCCGCCACGCTTGCGACAACGACCGCAGCTAATGGAAGTAACTCAGCGAAGAGTGCCGACGCGGTTACCAAGCCCGGCGACAACGTTATATTTTTCGCCCCCCCGGTACGGGGAAAAGCTACCGGATCAAGCGTGAGACTGCTGATTTTTTTGACGTTGTAATGACGGCTTTTCATCCAGAATATGCCTATTCAGATTTTGTCAGTTCGTACAACCTGTCTGCGGCACAGATGGAAACTCGAAAATTATCGATTTTGTGGGCATGAAGGAAATTGCCCGCCCGGTAGTGTATTATGATTTTGAGCCCGGCGTGCTCATCAGGGCTATCGGGCGGGCGCATGAAGCCGGTGGCGCGCCGGTGGGCTTGGTGATCGACGAATTGAATCGCGGTGACTGCGCAGCAATTTTTGGTGATTTCATGCACCTGCTGGATCGAGCGCCTAATGGGCGGAGCGAATACGGACTCGATGTTTCCCTTCCACTGGGGGCTTGTTTGGTGAGTGCTGGTGTACTGGAAGTCGTTCAGCCTCTTTCCTGCGCTTCTGCTGATCCTTCACCGATTGAAGGGCCTGCTTGGCCAATTCGACCCGACGCTTTTTCGCTGCCACCATGGATTGCGCGGGAGTCATAGGCTTTTGGGGTTTGCGCGGCTTCTTGGGTGTGGTCGTGGCGAACTCGTAAAATCTCATGCCGTATTTATATCTCTTCGACATAAGCTTTTGAGAAATATAGATATTTATGAATTATAATTACACGGTCGTTACACGTGGTCCACCATTAACTATCTATCATATTGATATTATTGTTCAATTTTACAGGCTCGGACTAGCGAAGCGCTAAGCGTTTCGCTTACCGTTTTTCGTCAATCCCGCGAAGGCCCGGCTTTCAGCGGCGGCGGCGACTGGACGCGGCGCGAGTTGACGCGGTTGATCCTCGCCGCGTTCATTCCGTTCGGCGGTTTCGCCAATGCCGGGCTCCTGCGGCGCAAGGAAGCTGCCGCAGCCGCTCAAGTCGGGCGGCACTGATGGACTATCTCTAGCTCAAGGCGCTGCATGTCACCGCAGTCCTGATCTTCATTGGCGGGGCTATCTGTGCAGGCGATCGGCGTTGCCGCAGGCGCTCGCGGCGCAACCGGGACGGTCGTCCTGGTGTCCCGCTGGGATCAGCGCGTCACCTTGCCGGCCATGCTTGCAGCTTGGCTCACGGGGGCGCTGGTCGCCGCCAGCGGCGCAGGGTTTTCCAACCACTGCCTATGGGCGAAACTTGTGCTTGTCATCGCCCTCAGCGGTCTTCACGGCATCCAATCGGGCCGCCTGCGGCGTCTGAGGCGGGGTGATCGCATCGAGCCGAGCGGCAATCCCTTCCTCGTCTCAATCGCCATCGCCAGCTCGGTGAGTGTGATTGCGGTCCTGGCGGTCGCGAAACCTTTCTAGCGCGAGATCGGCTATTCCGCCGCGGCCACGGCCGTGAATCTGCGCCGGTATTCGCTTGGCGTGAGCCCGACCGCGCGCCGGAACCGCGCGCGAAATGTTACTGGCGAGTCGAAACCGGCGAGTAAGGCTGTCTGGTCGATCGAAGTCTCGCTCTCCTCCAGCAGTTCCTGGGCGCGCTGGATGCGGGCCGTGACGAGCCATTGAAGCGGCGTCGTGCCAGTCTGCTCGCGAAAGCGACGCGCGAATGTGCGCGGAGTCAGCCCCGCCCGCGCAGCAAGCGTGTCGACGGTTTGCGGGGCATCGAGATTGTTCGACATCCACTCGATCAGAGGGGCGAGGCTCGATGGCGAGCTTGGCGGATCGTGCCGAATGAATTGAGCCTGGCCTCCGTCACGGCTCAGCGGCGCAACGGCGAGCCGCGCGACCCGCGCCGCGACGGCTTGACCGTGGTCGCGGCGAATAACGTGAAGGCACATATCCATTCCAGAGGACGCCCCGGCCGACGTGACGATGCTGCCCTCGTCGACGAACAGGACATCAGGCTCGACGCTAACTTTGGGGTAAAGCTGGGCAAGCTGCGCCGCGAAGGCCCAATGGGTCGTGGCGCGCTTCCCGTCGAGCAGCTCGCTCGCAGCCAGCACGAACGCGCCAGTACAGATCGACGTCACCCGCGCCCCGCGCTCCCATCCGCTACGCAACGCCGCTATCACCGCCTTTGGGATGGGAATCGCTGGGTTGTTGATGCCTGGGACCACGATGGTGTCGGCACTGGCCAAGGCTTCCAACCCGTGGGGCACGCGGATCTCGAAACCGCGCGTGCGGATGGTCCGCGACGGGCCGCAGACCTGGACGTCATACGCTTTTTCGCCAGTGGAATCGCTCACGAGCCCGAACGCATCGGTTGCGATGCCGAAATCCAGCGGCACGAAGTCGGGAAGCGCCAACACGGCAACTTTGTGCATCGATGTCTCCTTGGACAACGATTTAGCAGCTTTAGAACATGGCAGCAATCGAACGTTGTTTGTCATTCCTGCCACTCACGACACTCTGAGGGCAACGCTATTCTGTTATCGTTGAATCGTGAAGGAGTCATAGTATGGCCGAAGAAAACGCCTTGAGTTGGGATGTCGGTGAGAACCCGCTGCAGATCGGGATGCTGCTCTATCCGGGGCTCACCCTGCTGGACCTGGCCGGCCCGGCGAACGTGCTGGGTCTGCACGGCAAAATCCATCTCATCTGGAAGAATATGGAGCCCGTGTGGACCGACATGGGCATTTCGATCAATCCCACCGCCACCTTCAACGACGTTCCCGAGATCCTCGACGTGTTGTTCGTGCCCGGCGGCTTTGGCACGAATGAAATGCTGGAGGATCGCGAGGTTTTAGACTTCCTGGCACGCGCCGGCGCAACCGCCCGCTACGTCACCTCGGTATGTACCGGTTCGGCAATTCTTGCTGCAGCCGGGCTCATGGAGGGGCACAGCGCCGCCTGCCATTGGGCTTACTACGAGCCGCTGGAAGCCTTGGGCGTCAAGCCAAACCACGATCGCGTCTGTGTCGACGGCAATCGCATCTCGGGCGGGGGCGTCACCGCCGGCGTCGATTTCGGTCTGACCTTGCTCGCTGAGCTGAAGGGACAGGACGTCGCTGAGTTCACGCAGCTCGCGCTCGAATATGATCCGCAGCCTCCGTTCAATGCCGGACATCCGCGCGTCGCTCGCCCCGAACTGGTCGAAATGATCACCGGCGCCGATGGCATCATGGGCGCGATGAATCTCGCTGCTGTGCAGATCGCCAAGGCACGTCGCGAGCATTTGAACGAGGTGTTGGCGGCACCCGACCGCCTGAGCAGCCTGCCCCAAGCTGCTGTCTAGCAGCGGGTCGCGGGCTCGCGGGTGGTGTCGTTTTCAGGGCTGTCCCAGCTCAACGGCACCGCCCGCGTCTCTCCGGGCGCTCATCAGCCCAGGGATTTCGCCCATGACGATCGAGTCTAACGGCAGCATCAATGTTGAAGAGCAAGGCGAAGGCGATCTGCATCGACCAATTTGCGCGGGATCTCCCGTGATACGCAGGGTGCGCCAGTTGCTCGGGAGGGCCGCTGCGAAAACCGGGGCCGCCTTCCGGCTCCTTTATCAGTATTTCAAGTTGTTGGCGGAAACGGACGACGCCTTCGACCGCGCGGCGAGGATGAGCCGCGATCCTTACGATCCATCAGCATGAAGGAGGAGTTCATCTCATGGCCAATTCGGCTCAGGCCTATATCGCAGGGAACTGGAAAAGAGCGTCGGTTATTCGCAGGCGATCTTGTCGGGCGACTTTCTGTTCATCGCGGGGTGCGTGTCCTAGGACATGGATGGGAAGGTACAGCATGTTGGCGACTTTCCCGCACAGCTCGAGGCGGTTTACGCCGATATCGACACGACGCTGAAGGCACATGGGCTCGGCCCAGCCGATGTCGTCAAGGAAACCGTGTTCACGACTGACATGGACGCCATGGTCGCCGCGAACTCCAAACGCGTCGCCTACTATCAGGGCGTCACCCCGCCGGCCGGGACATGGGTCGAGGTCAAGCGTCTCGTCGATCCCGACATGCTGCTCGAAATCGAAGTCATCGTCCAAAAGACGCGCTGAAGGAAATACTATAACGGGCACCAAGCCTTACGCGGAGAAGAAATTCAAAGAGATCAACGGCAAACGGATGGCCTACGTCGATGAGGGTCAGGGTGACGCCACCGTCTTCCAGCACGGCAATCCCACGTCGTCCTATCTCTGGCGCAATGTGATGCCGAGGCGAAGGCAAAGCTCAAGGACCTCTATGACGCGATTGAGAACGGGGTGATCGACGTGAGCGACCCGTCGCCGAAAGATCGCCTTGCCGAGCTGACCGCAACGCGGGACCAGGCCAAGGGCGATTCCGCGCGAGCCTTGGCGCATATCGTGAAGATTGGCCCGACGATCACGCCGGAGAGCCTGCGCGCCTTTGCGACCGCGCTGCGCAAGAAGCTGCGAAACGACGACGGGACGTTCGCCCGCGATCAGATGCAGGCGGTCGCGCAGCGTGTGGAAGTCGTAAGCCGGCAGGAGGTTCGCATCCGTGGGTTGCGGAGCGAGCTACTTCAATCGCTAACCGATGCGGTTCCGTAGAAGACGGCGGTCTAGGCGTTCGTGCCTTCGAACCCAATTGGCGCACCGCACCGGGCGAAGATGATAACTATGTCTACGCCATAGCCCTCTAAAATAATCCTTGAGAACTCTCGCGGGCGGGCATCGTCTTGGTGCGCTCTGGTGCATTTTCGTGTAGCTTCGATTCGTCTCAGCATGCACGGATACGACACGATGCCCCAACCGACGGCGCTCAAGCGCTTTACAGTCTCGCTCGATGCGACCGACTACGAGGCGCTCTGCACGTTGGCGCAGGCACAGCGTCCGCCGCTTTCATTGCAATACGCGGTGCGGCTCGCCATCCGGCGTTTTCTTGACGAGCATGAGGGCCGCGCCATCACACTTGCGGCAGCTAACCCCCTATCCAAGGGGAGCAAGCGATGAGCGGCAGAACTGCGATCCGTAGCCTTGTATCTCCCGGTTGGGCACGTCTGGCCCGTGCCGCCTCCCTGGACCTGCCGTTCGAAACGTCTGTGCGGGACGCCATCATCCTTGCCCCGTTGCCCGGTCCCCGAGCCCTTGAAGATGACGGTTTTCCGTTCGAGACGCTAAGCGATGTGGCCCAGGCGGAAAGCTGGCGCAAGGAGATCAATCGCCCCACCACTCACATTCACAAGTGGTGGGCGCAACGGCTCGGGACCGTTTTCCGCGCAATGACTATTGGTGCGTTCGCTCCCTCCGGTGCGGATATCTTCGATCTGTTCTACAAGCCTGTGCGCATCCCCAGCGGAACAGTCTTCGATCCGTTCATGGGCAGCGGCACAACGCTGGCAGAAACCGTGAAGCTGGGCGCCAAGGCAGTTGGCCGTGATATCAACCCAGTGGCACATTTCCTGGTGAAATGCGCGCTCTCTGTCCACGACCGTAAGGCGATCCTTGAAACCTTCCACGCCATCGAACGCGACGTGGCCGATAAGCTTCGCAGCTATTACCGTGCGACCTTGCCGGACGGAACGCAGGCAGAGGTCCTCTACTATTTTTGGGTCAAGACAGCAGACTGCCCATCCTGCGCAACGCCCGTCGATCTGTTCTCGTCGCAGATTTTCGCCCGCCACGCCTATCCGAAGAAGTTTCCACAAGCGCAAGCCGTGTGTCCGCACTGCGGGAACGTCAATGAGGTCCATGTCGAAGCACGGGATGCGAAGTGCGGTTCCTGTAAGAAGACTTTCAACCCCAATGCTGGTCCCGCCAGAGGGCAAAGTGCGACATGCCCTTGTTGCGATCACACTTTTCCCATCGCTAAGACAATCCGCGCAACCGGCAGTCCGCCGGCCCATCGTCTCTACGCCAAGCTGGTCCTGCTACCCAACGGTAAGAAGGCATACCATCCGGCAACCGACGAGGACCGCGCGCTTTACGCCGATGCAGAGCGCGCACTGGCCAAGCGCAAGAATGCGTATCCGCTTGTCAGTATCGAACCTGGCTACAATACCAATCAGGCTTTGGGCTACAACTACCAAAGCTGGCACGAGATGTTTAACGCCCGCCAGCTCCTCTGCCTGTCCATCCTTGCGGACCGTATCCGCGCCATCCCCGATTCCATACTACGCGAGTTGTTCACCTGCTTGTTCTCGGGCGCGCTGGAGTTCAACAACATGTTCGCCTCCTACAAAGGCGAGGGAACAGGCGCAGTGCGCCACATGTTCGCGCATCACATTCTCAAGCCCGAGCGGGTGCCGCTTGAAGCGAACCTTTGGGGCACCGAGAAAAGCTCAGGCTCGTTTTCAACGATGTTCGAGGGGCGTATTCGCCGCGCGCTCGACTACGCCGACGACCCCTTTGAACTGCGGATTTCGTCGGAAAAAGGCAGCAAGGCCGAGAAAGTCTTCGGACTTTCCGAAAAAATCGGTGCGCCCGTGGCCGAAACCTACCGCGCCTTTGGGGACAATGCGCGCATCTATCTATCCTGCGGGGATTCCGGGGCAACCGACCTACCGGACCGTTCGGTGGACGTTGTCCTCACCGACCCGCCCTTCTTCGACAACGTGCATTACTCGCAACTCGCCGATTTCTTCCATGTCTGGCAGCGGCACATTCTTGGAGAGGACGACACACGCGTTGCGGACACCACGCGCTCGGAGCGCGAGGTTCAGAACGCGAAGGCCGAGGACTTTACCGACCGTCTTGCTTCGGTCTGGCAGGAGACGCATCGAGTCCTCAAGGATGACGGCCTGTTGGCCTTCACTTATCACCATTCCCGGCCCGAAGGCTGGCGCTGCGTCTTACAGGCGCTCATGCAGGCCGGATTCGGCATCACAGCGGCCCATCCCATCAAAGCTGAAATGTCCGTCGCCATGCCCAAGCAGCAGGCCAAGGAGCCGATTGACCTAGATATCATTGTGGTCTGCCGCAAACGCGCGGGGCTTGAGACGCACCGCTGGAACGGCGACCTTTGGGGAACCGTCGCGCCCCCAGCGCAGGAACAGGTTAATCGTTTGCGGGCCGCAGGTCGCAAGCTCAGCCGCAATGACGTGCGGGTCATCGTGACGGCGCAGCTTCTGCGTCAGATTTCGCGTTCGCCGACACTGGATGCCGCCCTTCATCTGTTGGACAGCGCTACCGGCGATACCGAAGCCTTGATTGACCGGATACACGGCACTCGAAGCGAACAATCAAACAAGCCCAGAAACCACATGGGAGCAATGTAAACGTGTCGAATGCCTCTGCCATATTTAAAACCTGCGTGCAGGCGATCCAGCGCGGCGAGCTGATCGAGCGTGAGGGTAGCAACGACAAGGAGTTTCACTTCCAGAACTGGTTCAAGCGGCGGCTTGAATCGGTTGAGCTGAACTTTGACTCACCGGGCCGCAACTCCTACCCGGATTTCCGGCTCGTGCGGTTCGCGGAAGGTTTTGAACTCAAGGGATTGGCTTATCCGGGGCGGGAGGCCGACTACGATTGCAATTCGCAGGTGCCTTGCGGCGAGCACAATGGGCGGCAGGTCTATTACGTGTTCGGACGCTACCCTGTGAAGCCGGACGGCAACCGCTACCCCGTGCTCGATCTCGTTTTGTGTCACGGCAGCTTCCTGAACGCCGATAACACTTACGTTCACAAAAACAAGAGCTTTCGCGGCTTCGGCAGCTATGGCGACATTCTCGTGCGCGACCGCAAGATGTATGTCGCGCCCACGCCATTCGCGCTGGCCGAGGGAACCGCGCATCGCCGCACGCTGATTGTCCCCGAGGGGCACGCCGTCGATGCCGATTTGATGGACGTCGGCACGCTCACGCGGCGGGAAGTGGATAAAATGGTCGTGGCCTACAGTTTCGATCTGCGCACAAACGAACTCGCCACCACGCAGGTCGCAAACCCGAATGCGGGCCGCGAACATGTATTCAAAGCCTATCGTGTCGCCGACGATCCCGTCGATGCCGTCACTTTACGTGCGCGTCAGCGCGTGTTGGCAGGACTCGGTGCAGCAGATGCGGCGTTGGAAGATGATGAGGATTAGGCGGACGACATACAATCGTATGAGCTTTACCGAACTCTCGGAGCCTCAGAAGGCGGATACTAGAATAGCAGCCGATCAATAAACCGGACGCAAGGGGGGAGCCGGAATGCACATTGTCCGTCTCAAAATCTCCGGTTTCCGGGGCGTTCGTTCGGCGGACATTGCGTTTGGCCGCCATGCCGTACTGGTCGGGCCGAACAACAGCGGCAAGACCACCATCATCGAGGCGCTGGCCTTACTGTTCGGGCGCGACCGTCTGGTGCGCCGCCTCACCGAGCATGATTTTCACGGCAGCACGCCCGACGAGGCCGCACGCATCCTGTGCATTGCCACCGTCACGGGTTTCACGCCTAACGACCCGCATCACCATTCCTCTTGGTTCAGCCCCGAACGCGGCGTGGAGAAATGGTTTGATCCGAACGCCAAGACCCTAAGTGCCACGCCGGATGCGCAGCACACCGACCTAGCCGTGCAGATCGGCTTTGCGGCGCGCTTCGATCTTGACGAGTTGGAGGCCGAGACGATCCGCTTCTTTGTGGACGACGAAGCCACGTTGGGCGACCCATTCGCGGAAGACGCACACCTACGCACCATCCACACGAAGATTCTCCAGGAGTTGGGGTTCTTTCTGGTCCCGGCCTCGCGCACATGGGACCGCTGGATTTCATTTTCCTCGGAGCTATTCCGCCGCGTCGTGGCAACGCGCGGGGACATGCCCGCGCAGGCCGTTCGCGCCGAACGGGCACGCCTTTGGACGCCGCCCGAAGGCGCGCGGCTCGAAGACCAGGCGGGTCTGTCCGAGATCGTCGGCGCGGTCAATGACGAGTTGCACACTCTCATGGCCAGCGCCCCTAGGCTCCAATTGCGCCTGACTTCGACCGATAGCGATTCCGTTCTCGAAAGCGTGGTGCCGCACTTCGCTCACGGCACGGGGCCGACCCTTCCCTCGCAGCGGCAGGGCACAGGACTTGTCTCACTGCAAAGTCTCCTCCTGCTCATGCAATTCGGCAAGGCGCGCGCCGAGACGGGACAATCCTTCGTGCTCGCGGTCGAAGAACCCGAACTGCATATCCAGCCTTCGCAGCAAAAGCGGCTGGTCAACCGCATCAACGCGCTGTGCAACCAGACCCTCGTGACGACGCACTCACCCATCGTCGCAGCAATGTTTCCCGCGCCCGACACGCTGTTCATAGAGACGCGCGTGGGTGTGCTCAACGCGAAGCCGCTCATGGACCCGGTGCCTGCGCAGCCAACAAACCACCAGCAGCACTTACTTTTTGCATGGCGGCAGAAGCTGGTCGCCGCACTTATGCACGAATGCGTCTTGATCCCTGAAGGGGTTTCGGACGTAGCATGGCTTGAGGCACTTCAAACCGCCCTTGAACTGCATCAGGGCTGGCAGCACGCTGGGGACGGCGCACCGCTTCTCTCAACCTTCGTTGGCGTCGTGCCGACCATCGACGCCAAAATCGCCGACACGTTCGCGTTGGTCAGCGCCGTTCACGCGCGACCCTGCATTATGGTGGACGGGGACAATGATGGGCGCGGCTACTTCGATGTGGTGAAGGTGAGCAATCCGCCGCCGCGCGTCGTCGTGTTCTGGCCGCAGGACTGGGCGATGGAGCATGTGATTTCATGGATTGCGGGCGTCGACGAGGCGGCGATGCTGGCCGCGCTTGGAACCGCGCTTGGCCGGGTGTTCGCCGACCGTGCAGCGCTCACCGCCCACTTGCTCACCCAGAAATCCTACGCACCGACGCATGAAAGCACCGCCATTGTCCTCATGGCCAGCGCTGCCTGCCGGGCGCGCGCCGCGCAGTTGCTCAATGCCTTGTGCGAAGTGCTGTGTGATCCCGCCAATGCTAACACGCCCCTCTTTGCGCGCATCGCAGCGGACTCGACCGCCACCATGCATGTCTTCCGGTTCGTGCCCACATGACGTTCGATTTCTTCGAGGGCGCTGCGGGCACGGGCAAGACCCATAACCTTGTGGGCCGCGCAGAAGAGATTGTTCAGGACGGCATGCTGGGCGAAGGACACAAACTCTTGGCGCTGACGTTCATGAATGGTGCGCGCCGGAGGCTGGACTCGCGCCTTGGCGAGAACGCAGCGTTTCGTCGGCGCTTTGATTGCCAAACCTTCGACGTGTTCGCTCGGACTCTAGCCGCACGGCGTAGGAGCCTGATTACGCCGGACATGCAGGCGCAGGTCGCCGCTTTGAGCGAGTTCGATGGGCCATGCGCGCTGGCGGCGGCACTCTTGGAACAGGAACCTGTCCGCCGGTGGGTGGCGCGGAGTTTTCCACTAGTTCTGGTTGATGAAGCACAAGACCTCGACGAACACCGGATGCGTATTCTTCAAGGGCTTTCGCCGTCCTGCCGGATCGTAGCAGCGGCGGACGCCTTCCAGTGTCTTCACAACGGACGCGACACCGCGCCCCTCATGGGCTGGCTTGAAGGCGCGGGCCAGACGCACCGCCTCACCCTGGTTCGGCGCACCACTCAGCAGGGCCTTCTTGCCGCCGCGCTGGCCGTGCGCGAAGGCAGGGATATGAAGGCCGCTCTTACAGCCCGGACAAGCCGGAACGGGACGGCATGGAATGGCGCGGGTTTCCGACTTCAGGATGCGGTCGCTACGCAGAGGAATACGGGACTCCTTGCATGGACGATTGCCAACGACATTTCGCAGCGCCAAGGTCCAGTCGTCATTCTCACGCCCGATGGGGGTAACGCCATCATCCGGGCTGCGCTTGCGACTGTGCAGACGAGACAGTGGCCCCGGAATAACGGCGCGACGTTCGGACCTTATCCGCACACATGGGACCGCCACGATAACGAAGAAGCAGACGCCTTGCTGGCAGAGGTGGCGTTGCCGGAAGCAGCGTCCTACGCCGACCTGCGCGCGTTGCTAACTCCCTTGTCAGCACACGCGCCTATCGCGCAGGCCATCAGCCGCATGAACCGTTTGCGCCGCGCGCACGGGCAAGCGTCCTTCACCGCCGCGCAAGTCACCGCGTTCGTGCGGGAGTCCGTGCGCAATCGTTCGCGTCTGGGCTTCCGGCAGCAAAGCGGTCATCTTGTCATGACAATCCAGCGCGCCAAGAATCGCGAGTTTCCGAACGTCATCGTGCTTTGGCCGCACACCGCCACAGGCAGCGCGGAGCATCTGCGCAGGTTGCTCTACAACGGCATCACCCGCGCGCAAAACCACTGCACGGTCATCGTGTTGGGCCAGAACCGTATGAACGCGCCGCCGTTCGCGCCATAGCGTGTGATCGGCGGTTGTAGCGAAGGGCTATGCTGACTGGTAGGGCATGCGAGAAACCCTCCTCGTGGTGTAATCGCCTGTAAGGCACTATCCATTTGATAATTAAAGGAATATCCGGCCAATTTGTGCGGCGATTGGCGGTTCTTGGCGCACCGCACCGGGCGAAGATGACAACTACGTTTACGCCATAGCCCTATAAATGACTTTCGAGAACTGACCGTAATCAACTGTTTTAACGCCGATTTCTGCCGCTTATTGTGACGCGGTGATATTTTGGCGGCCCTATCCGTACACGGACGCCCCAACCCCGTAGGAGCCCACCATTGAGTTCATTCGGTCTGGCCACGGAGGCTCGGTTCCAAAAAAACGATCTACCGCGCTGATAGCGCATTGATGTTTTAGTATCGGTGTGATACTTATGGATCATAATGAGACCTTGGTCAAAACCTCCAGCCAAGCGTGATTCCTATGAATAAGCCGACTGGCCGCCAACTCGCAGCGGCGCGCACTTTGCTCGGCCTTACTCAAGCAGAAGTCGCGGCTCGATCCAACCTGTCCGTCCCTACGCTCAAGCGTATGGAAGCGCGCGAAGGGCCTGCGACTGGAATGCAAAATAACATTGATGCGGTAATCCGCACGCTAGAGGCGGCAGGCATCGACTTCATTGACGATGCTGCCGGCGGCCCGGGCGTGAGGCTGAAGACGCAGAATTTGTAACACTACAACTCACTTCTCTGACAAAGAGAAATTCAACGGGTTTATGAAAGGGCACTCAACATGGCGATCTATGCACTCTGGAACAATAAAGGGGGCGTGGGGAAGAGCTACCTCACGTTTCAAATCGCCGCCGAGTATGCTCGAACCCACCGTGATCAGCGCGTCTTGGTAATTGACCTCTGCCCTCAGGCGAATGCCTCTAGTATGCTCCTTGGCGGCATCGAGGCCGGTGAAGCGGCAATCGAAAATTTATCTGGAATGACTCCACCGAGAACTATAGCGGGGTACATAGCCGATCGAATTGTTAGCCCCTACGTCGATACACATTCGGGAGCGAACTATTTAACGCACGTCCGGAATATCAATGGTTACGTGCCCGATAATCTCTATTTGATTTGCGGAGATGAAGAGCTGGAAATGCAGGCTGCGCGCATTCAGTTAGCATGTGCCGCTGGTCCCAACAACGCCTGGCAAATTGTGCACACTTGGATACGCAATTTGACGGAGGATGTCCGTCGTTCGTGGAACCAGGACGATATTACTGTTTTCATTGATTGCAATCCAAGTTTTACTATCTATACAGAGCTCGCCATTTCTGCGGCCGATAGACTGATTATACCGTTTTCGGCTGACGGCTCTTCAAAGCGAGCTGTCCGCTCAGTTTTATCGCTCGTCTACGGCATCCTTCGCCGGCCTGGCCAACCTCAATCACAGTTCTTTAGAAACACCCAGCAGTACCGGATGGCACTGCCTCTTATATATACATATGTCGGCAATCGACTTACCCAGATGAACAATAGTTCTGCGAGCGCCTTTCGGAATGTAGTCCTAGAAATATTTGCTGAAGTATATCGAGTCTATCAAGCCAATCCAGGGCTTTTTGCAGTGCATCCAGGAGGAAGCCCGGCACCCACAAATCGACAATCGTTTCGAGCCATGTTTGAAGAACAAATCAATGATGCGAATACGGCTTCGGTCGTCTCGGGAGCCCTCGGCATCCCGATGTGCAGCCTAACGGCCGGCACGAAGCGCTTTGCCGGTAGAAGCGCGCACGTTAATCAGTCTCAATTGGACCGGCAGCAACCCAATTTGCGAACGTTTGTGGCGACAATTGAATAGGTGGCTTCATGGCTGGCGAGCCATCACTGAAAACAGTCGGCAAGCCAGCGGGCTAGGTAATTAGGTTAGGCGCTGGAGGGGGGGACATGGCTTTCGCTTACTGGAGGAAGTGCGATTTTCAGGTGCACACGCCGCGTGACCCGAACTGGACGGGTCCACGTCCGATTGGCCAAGGCGAGGAGATGGCCGGAACCGGCGGGAAGGCAATAGTACAAGATGTTGACGCGGCCCGCGCCGCATGGGCCAAGGGCTTTGTGAATCAGTGCCTCACCAAAGGGCTGGAAGTGGTCGCGCTGACGGACCATCATGAAATGATCATGGTTCCTTACGTGCAGCAAGAAATTGCTGCCCGAAAGATGGCCGATCCCAATTTCGATTTATGGCTCTTTCCAGGGATGGAGCTTACGGCAAGCGGCGGCAAGCAGTGCCTGATCATCTTCGATGCCGATCTGTCGGAGGATTGGCGAAGGCAGGCACAGGGCAAGCTCGGGATAGTCTACGCCGATCTTGACGAGAAGAGCGCGAAAGGCCCGACTGTCACGCAGCTAACCAGCAACTATGCCGACATTGGGGGCTTGCTCGATGAGTTGGAGGGATTGCGGGGTAGGTACATCGTCCTGCCGAATGTCTCGCAGGGAAACAGCCACACCGTCCTGACGGACGGTGCCCACGCTGATTTTCGCCGCATGCCCTATGTCGGCGGCTATCTTGATTGCGGCCAGACCATCAAAACGCTTGGAACCAAGAATCAACGCCGCTTGTCAGGCGAAGACAAGAATTGGTCGGTGCGCGAAATCTATCCGCTCCCAACGTCCGATAGCCGTTCGTCTGATTATGCCACGCTTGGCCAGAACAATGCCTGGGTCAAACTTGCTGCCCCCACCGCTGAAGCGATCCGACAGGCGTTCCTTGGGCACCGTTCCCGCATCAGCATCGAGGAACCGAAGCTCCCTTCGCTCGTCATCGCCAGCATTGAGATTGAAGGTTCCGCCATACTTCAACAGACGGCCCTCCCGCTCAGTCCCGAACTCAATGCTGTAATCGGTGGACGCGGCAGCGGCAAAAGCTCGTTCCTTGAGTACATTTCGTTCGGCCTTGGCCGGAGTTGTTACGACGTTCCCCGCGACCACTATTCCGGCACTCAGAGGCTTCACGACCTCGCCAACGATACGCTTGTGACGAAGAGCGGGCGTGTAACCCTCACGATCGTACAGGACAGGGCCACATTCAAGATTGTACGCAGCCAGGCTACCGCGTATCAGCCGCAGATTACTTATCCGAACGGCTCCACCCAAACCATTACGGTCAAAGAGTTGCGGGCACTGTTTCCCGCTGTCGTGTACAGTCAGGGCGAACTCGCGGAGATCGGCAAACAAGCGGGGCAGAGGACGCAGCTTTCCGACCTACTTCAATTCGTCAATCCGGACTACAAGCGAGAAGACGACCGGTTAGCGGCGGACATCGATTCCGCAAAAAGCAAGATCAAGGCAGCCATTCAGGCCCTTGCCGAGAATTGGGCGCAGCAATCCAGATTGCGCAAACTGACCACAACCCGTGATTCCGTCAGGCAGCGTGTCGAAGCCCTAGAAAAAACGCTTCCCACGCTTTCCGAAGACGATCAGGCCATTGTCAGCCGCTTCGACAAAGCCAACGACTTCGAGTCCAAGAGGCTTCTCGCGTCAAAGCACGCCAACCAAATTGTTGACGACCTCGACGCTTCCGCATCCGAACTGCTGAACCAGCGCGATTTGACGGGCGACGCAGAGGGTGCTGACGCCATTCGGCAACATTACCTCGCACTCTACAAATCGTTCGCTGGCGGAATTGACAAACTGCTGAAGGAGTTAAGGGAGAAACGAGCAATTCTAGCTACGGCAGAGGTAGAGTGGGCTACAGGGTTCAAGGAAGCGCGAACGGCTCGTGACCGCGTGCTTGAGAAACTCGGTGCGCACAAGACCGTCACCAGTCAAATCATCAAGCTCCGCGAGGAGATCACCGACCTCACCAATCAGATAGGCGCTCTGGAAGCGAAGCTGAAAGCCGACGGCGATCCCGCTTCCGGATTAACCCAGGCGCTTGCCAACCTCCGGCAAATTCACGACCGTCGAGCCGAGCGCACGCAGCAATGGGCGAGCGAGATTGAAAAGCTTTCGAGCGGAAAGATAAAGGCCGCAGTCGACATCGCGGGCGATACTTCCGACATCAAGGACGCGGTGGACCTCATAGCAGCCAAGACAGGTTCACAGGAGGCTACCCGCCTCAGGGCTCTCGAAGAGGCGCTGGCATCGGAGTCGGTTTGGGACGTTCTTGATCGTCTCCGGACAGATTGCTTGTCGCTGCTCTATTGGCGGCAGATGGGTGCGGCGAGTGGAGAGCAGCAGCCAGCATGCGCCGAACTGTTGAAGATTCTCGGCGATACCGATCGCATCCGGGCCGCGCTCACCGAACGCATGGACACATCGCGTGTTGAAGCTATCGCCGCAGCAGTACCCCGCCCGGAAATATCACTGTCCTATTGCGACGGAATGCGCGAAATCTCATTCGAGAAAGCGTCCGAAGGTCAGAGGGCAGCAGCCCTTCTGTTTATGCTTCTTGAGCAGCCGGGCGGACCTCTGATTATTGACCAACCCGAAGGCGACCTGGACAACAGAATCATTGCCGATCTCACCGACCGGCTTCACACCGCAAAGCAGAACCGCCAGCTCATCTTTGCCAGCCACAATGCAAACATCGTGGTCAATGGCTCCTCCGAACTGGTCGGTCATCTTGATGTAAAGGACAACGGTGAGCGTCAGTTCGAGTGCGCTGGAGCGATTGATGCGCCGCTGATTTGCAAGGTGATCACCTCGACAATGGAGGGCGGCGAAAAGGCGTTCAAGGATCGTCAGAATAAGTATGGATATTAGCGTGAATCGGCGCGCATGATCGCTCAATTGATCACGCGATCTAGACCTTGCGTTGACAGCAGTGAGCTTCCTCTTTCGATCTGCCGAATGGTAGGGCATTCATGAAGAACACGACAAAATTGGTAGAACTCCCTAAATATTTGAAAATAAAAGAGAAACGATCATATTTTGTGCGGTAATCGGCGGAACGTGGCGCACCGCACCGGGCGATGATGATAACTACGTTTGCTCCATAGCCCTACAAAATGATCGCTGAAATCCGGCCGGGACGTGCTGAAACCACAGCAGGTTTCCGGCCGCTTCCTTCTTCCCCATGTGTCTGCAAGAGATTTAAGCGGACCCGGCGCTATCGCGCCGGGGCTTTGTCATTGGCGGCCCTCCGGCTCTCTACAGCGCAATGTGGAAGCGCGTTCGCCTCCGGGCCGGCGCGGCTGCCGCCGCGTCTCATCTGATCGTTACGAAGAAGGTTGCTAAGGGCGTTGCCCTCGCGCGGCGCAAGAAAACTCTTTGCCCTTTCGCGGCATAAACGGCCCGCTCCCCGCAAGCGGGTCCCCTCCATTTATTCCACGGTGCCAAAGACTTCTCCTGCGCCTTGCTACCCCTGGCTCGCCGCCGGGCAAGGGTTCAGGAGCGGCGCTTCGCTGCTCTGAACCCCACACCCGAAGGAACAGAGAGATGACCAGCGCAACCGACACCAATCCCCGCATCTATGTTGCCTGCCTCGCAGCCTATAACAACGGCTATCTGCATGGTGCCTGGGTCGACGCGGATCAGGACGCCGACGACATCAGGGGCGAGATTTCCGCCATGCTTGCGCGTTCCCCGATCAAGGGCGCGGAGGAATATGCCATCCATGACTATGAAGGCTTTGAGGGCGTCACCATCAGGGAATATGCAGGCATCGAGAACGTGGCACGGATGGGCGCGTTCATCGCCGAGCACGGCGCACTAGGCGCGGGTTTGCTGGAGCAGTTCGTCGGTGACATCGACCAGGCCGAGAGCGCCTTGCAGGATTGCTATCATGGACAGCACGCGAGCCTTGCGGACTACATGGAGGAGTTGACCGCCGAGAGCGTCACGATCCCCGAAGCCCTGCGCTACTATATTGATTGGGAGGCTATGGCGCGCGACGCCGAAATGGGCGGCGAGTTCTTCACGATAGAAACCGCACGCGGCGAGGTGCATATCTTTTCCAATAGATGAAAAGGACTTGCTTTGCCTGCTTCGGCAGGCAAAGCACCTTTTGACATTCCCCGCCAATAGCGGCGGCCGGTATGCGAAATGCTTACAAGGACGCTGGCGCAAAATCATAAGGATTTTGTATCTCGCAGGATCACCGAAACACTACTAATAATTAACTATCCAACGCATTCATTAGGTTACGCGCTCCGGTTATCGGGAATGCGCGGCTACAACTACTTCCGGTCTTCTTGGAACCTCTCTATCCGGGCGTTGCCCTGCGCCGCCCGGCATAGGGAGGTGACGCCATGTTGAGTATTGATTGGCGTATGCCGAGGGCATACGGGCACGCGAAAGCTATTCCCCCGTCCGGCTTCGCTTGGGAGTATCTTCGTCGCCACGAGGATTATCATCGCGACTTCCAGACCATTGCCCGCGTGAAGGAGCCGGCCGAGAACGAGCTGGAAACATTCTCGCAGCGTTGGGGCTTGCGATTTCCCATGCGATCCCGAAACCCCGCCTGACCGGCAATCACTGTTCTGGATTCCAAGCCTTCAGCCGCGAGCTATTCAACTGTCCCCGGTGCAGCATCGCGACGGGGCGACCGAACCGATAGTGACGCTGGCGCATCTGTCCGGCCTCGACCTCCGGCACGCGGCGGACGGATGGCATGGCATCTGGCACGTCGATGGCGTCACGCATCAATTCTGGTTGCCCCAGGCCGTGCCAGATGCGGCGGCCTTCTATGGGACATTCCTGCCGATGGACGACTTCTATGACCTTCGCGCTCATGCCGCCCGGAGGCTTTGGCGTTCGATCAAAGGTCGGTCGCCCGGTCCCGATTTTCGCACCATGCCGGCGCAGCTCCGGCAGTTTCATATCCTGTCCCTGCGCGCGCTCGACGCCCGCTTGCGGGGCGAGAGCTATCGCACCATCGCCGAAGTGCTGCTCGGCTTTCGCGGGACCAAAGAGGATTGGGAAGTCGATCCCCGCAAGAATCAGGCCCGGCGATTGGTCGCGCACGGCCTGAAAATGATGCGAGGCGGCTACCGCCTGTTGCTGCATTATCCGATCAAGCGGCCCGCCGAGTAAAGCGCCGGCAACGGTTAGCGCCCGGCCGCGACCTCTTGTTCCAAGATTCGCCGATAGCCTTCGCGTGAAAGCCATTGAGCGCGCGCAAGGTGACTTTCCCAACAATGCCGCGTCCGCTCTTTGTCGGCGACCGGATCACGATGCAGCACGATTCGCGCGACTTCCATCCAGTCCGCGCCTTCCGCCTTCGCGTCGAGAAGGCGAAGATAGGTGACGTAGTGCCGTTCGTCATAAGGCGTAATGTCGTTTCCGCGTGGCGCTTCGTCGTCCACATCGGGATCGAGTTCGACGGGAACCCGCATAGCCATTCCCCTTCATCCTGGGGAGCCGTGCTTGCGGTGCGCCCCCGCAAATGGCTCCTCTACCTGGTGATCGGGGAGTTAGTAACCGTGTTGGACGGCCCCATGGCCTTTAGGCGAGAAGCCCTGAACATGCGCCAAGGGCTCCCCGACCATAGGGTCAAGGAGTGTGGTGCCGTCACGGCCGACACCAACCGCCAACAGGGGTTACTAAGCCCCAGAGCAGCGCGTCTGCTCCGCTTTCAGTCTTACCCGACCCGCGCGTGAATGTCTTCGCCAATTCGGCGCGGCGGGTAATGACGCGCTGAAATCCATCATCTTTTCAGCTTGCCGGCGCTCCCCAAGGGGTGCCGCCAGCGCATAGGCGCAAATGCGGCACGCTACGCGCCGCCGATCACCCGCCAAGGTTCGCCACAGCCCGCCGAAGTTTCGGCGGCCACATCAACGAACCAAAGGTGATCTTATGGCCATCCGCCGCAATGCGGAGCTGCCGCCGCGCCTGTTGCGCACACAGGAAGCCGCGCGCTTTCTCGGCATCTCCATCCGCACCCTAGAGAAACACAGGACTTACGGCACCGGGCCGGCTTATCGCAAGATCGGCGGCCGCGTCCTCTACACCGTCCGCGACCTTGAAGCCTGGAGCGCAGTCGGCACCCGCAAATCGACGCGCGACAAGAACGCCGGCACGGTCTTTCCCGCGCGCCCGCTTACCCCCGACGAGCGGGGTAAGCTCTGAATGCTGCACGACGATTATAGACCCGCGCAGCCGAGCGACAGCAGTGAACGCAGCCGCCTCGACCCCTTCGTGGTCGCGACCGGCGACGCCAGCCCGCGCGATCAGCGCGACTTGATGGAGCGGCCCTTCTTCTCCCTGGCGAAGCGACCGCGCACCACACCGATCCTTTACCGGGCTGCCGAAGTCGAGGTGCAGGTGTTTGCCATGCCCGAACACGGCATGGCGACGATTTGGGACGCCGATGTGCTGATATGGGCGGCCTCGCAGATCGTGGCGGCCGAGAACAACGGCCTCACCACGTCGCGCTTCTTCCGCTTCATGCCCTATCAGCTCTTGCGCGCCATCGGCCGGGCAACAGGCAATCGGGAATATCTGTTGCTCAAGGCCGCGCTGGCGCGGCTGCAATCGACCGTCATCGCCACCACGATCCGCAACGGCGCGCATTGGCGGCGGCGGCAATTCTCATGGATCAACGAGTGGGAGGAAATGACGATGCGCGCCGGCCGCGTCGAGGGCATGGAATTTGTCCTGCCCGAATGGTTCTACAACAGCGTCATCGACCGTTCGCTGGTGCTCACCATCGACCCGGCCTATTTCCGGCTGACTGGCGGCATCGAGCGTTGGTTGTATCGCGTCGCCCGCAAGCACGCCGGACGCCAGCCCGAAGGCTGGGCGTTCGAGGTTTCTCACCTTCATCAGAAATCCGGCAGCGCGGCGCGGCCGTCCGACTTCGCGCTCGACCTACGGCGGATCGCGGCCCGCCAATCGCTGCCCGGCTACAGCCTCCAGATCGAATTGGAGGACGGGCGGGAATTGCTCCGCTTCCTCCCTGAAAAACAATTCACAGTGCCTGTTGATAACCCTGTGAATCCTATCGGGACATTAGGCGCACGCAGTATCGGGACATTAGGCGCAAATCGCGCGCCGGACTCTATAGAAGAATCTAACAAAGAATCTAACTCTTCTTCTTTGACGCGCGCGCACGCGATGCGTGGTGCCGGTTCTGGCCGGAGGGCCGAGCCATGAACCGCCGCGCCCATCGCGGCGCGCACGGCCGTCCGCTGCCGGATGGACCCGCGCCCTTCACGACGCTGGTTGAACTCACCTTCGACAAACGCAAGGTCGAGCACTGGATACGCTTCGGCCGCAAGAGCTATGAGCAGATCATAGACCGCCGCCGAAGCGTCGTCGGCTTCGCGCCGGAGAGCATCTTCGCCTTCGTGCGATGGGCGGCCGGCGAGCATGGCACGATCATTTCCCGCATCGACATTGTGCGGGCAATCGGTCGGGGCGAGCCGTTCCAGACGCTTCCCTTCGTCCGGCCCGGCGGCGAAATCCTGTTGCGCCTCGACGGCTGGCCGAAGGTGCAGCGTGCGCTTGCCGTCATCGACGCCGTGGAGGCCCTGGGCCTCGATGCGGCCGATGTGTCGCCGGACTACTGGCGACACGCGCATAACCGTCTGACGGCCAATCTGGAGCCGACCGCCTACACGCCGGAACGTCATGCCGCGTGGATCGGGCGTAGGAGGATCGACCCATGACGCGCCGCCGCTATCTCGCGGTGACGGCGCTGGCCGCTATCGGCGTCGCCGCCGCAAGCGCCGTCGAGACGCCGACGAAACTCATCTGGAACGCCACGGCCAGCGCGCCGGTCGGCTTCTACACCGTCGAGCCGGCCGACCGGATCGAGGTGCCCGATCTTGCCGCCGTCATGCCGCCCGAACCGCTCGCCGCCTTCATGATCGGGCGCGGCTATGTCGGGCGCGACGTGCCGCTGTTGAAGCGCGTCGTCGGCCTTCCAGGGCAGCGGGTTTGCCGCACTCGCAGCACGATCACGGTTGACGGGATCGAGATGGGCCAGGCGCTGGAGCGCGACCGGATCGGCCGCGAACTGCCCGTCTGGCAGGGCTGCCGCGTCATCGCTCCCGGCGAAATCTTCCTCATGAATTGGGAAGTCCGCGACAGCCTGGACGGCCGTTACTTCGGACCCATCCCCGCAAGCTCCGTCATCGGCCGAACGGTCCCGCTCTGGACCGATGAGGAAGGCGTCGGCCGCTACGAGTGGCGCGCGCCGACGCACTGACTTCGTGCTCCCCCACCAACCACAAGGAGACTGACAATGCCCGCCAATATCTTTGAACCTACCGCCAACGGCTATTCCGGCCGCGTCCGGCTGTTCGGAATCGACGAGGCAATCGCGCTTGTCACCATCGAGCCGGGCGACGCGGACAACACGCCCGCCTATCGCGTCCACCTCGACGACGAGGACGGCCCGGAAATCGGCGGGGCGTGGAAGTGAGCCGCATGAACGCCGAAAAGCTCTTTGGTGTGCCGGCGATGTCTTTTGACGATACAGCGGCGGCAATCGCCTGGGTGCGCGATAGCGTTCTCGCGCCCCGCCAATTCTCCATGGACGTGAAGGCTGCGAGACAGTTCCTCGAAATAGGCTAGGCCAACACGACCGCGACGTGGAATCCGACAGCCTACAATCCCAATCCCCTCTGCCGCCCGAACTGCCACGACACCGAACCGCCCTGCACAACGCCCATCACCTCGCGGCCGAGCTGGCGGTCGATGACGGGTCGCCATGGGACAAGGGTGAACTCGTGCGCCTTCTCGACGATGGCGAACTTGCCGCTGGTTAACTGCACCGTGCCGGTGAACGTCCCGCTGACGGTTTCGCCGTCCGTGGCAGCCCGGAACGGCAGCGCCTTGCTCCCGGCGATCTCCGCCCCGACGCTCGCAACCTCGCGCTCGCGCAGGGTGGCGAGAAGATTGCGCCGGTAGAAGATTCGGCCGTCCCGGCTGCGGGTGGCGTCGCCCTGGTCGATGTGATGCTCGCGGCGCTGGTCCATTGCGTCGCGCACCTGTTGCCCGAAGCCGGCCGGCGCAAGGTCGGATGCCTCGGGCGTGACTAGCCGCCGGTCGAGCCAAGTCGCGCCGTCCGCGCCGATCTGCTTCTCAAGGTCGAGCACCGAAAGGACGCGAACGCTGGCCTGCCGATTGCGGCCAGCATCGTAGGCGGGGGCGCGGCTCTCGAAGTCCTCGGGGATGCGCCATTGGTCGGCGTCGATCCGCTCGACGATGCCGGCGCGGCGCAATGCCTCCAGCCGGCGCACATGAGCATCGACATAGCCCTCATAGTCGCCGCCCGGAACGCGCCCCTCGAACTTCGCCTGCTCCAGATGACGGCTCGGCCGATAGATGCCATCCTCGGCGATGGCGGCAATGGTCCGGTCGGATGGGCGCTGCGCGGTATCGGCCGGGCCAATCTCGATGATGCTGCCGATCCGCGTATCCTCGACGCGGGCCGGGTCGATGCCGGCGACATGGTGCGTCCGGCCGTCGATCCCGTCCACCACAAGGGTCAGGTTCTCGCCCAGCTCGTCGGACAGGTATTTGTCCACGACGCGGCCGACGATGGGTTTTTCGGGCGGCCCGTCATGGATTTGGAAAGTGAGCGGGTCGCGCTCCAGGCCATCGGCCTTTAGCGCCTTGTGCATGGTTCGGATGATGTCGCCGTGCTCGCCCAGGTCGCGCAAGGTCGGCTCCATGTCCTTGCTCAATTCCCAAACGCCCGGCGCGTGCTCGGTCGCAAGCCCCATCTTGTCCAGCTTGGCGAGACGGCGCAGGCGCAGGGCGCGATTGAACTGGCGGCGCGGCTCGGCCGGCTCTTGGCGAAGGTCGAGGAACCTGTCGTCGGCTTCCTCGACCATCGCCCGGTCGATGCGGGTGAAACGGTCCTGGTCGATCTCGGCCGACAGCTTGCGGGTCTGCTCGATCTCGGTGACGGGGCCAAGCTCCAGCGTGGTCAATTCGCTTGCCCGCTCGCGGATGCCGTTGGCGAGATAGTCGCCGTTGATGACAAGGTTCTCGCCCAGGTCGCCCTTGCCGCGCACGATGACATGCACATGGGGATGGCCGGTGTTGTGGTGATTGACCGCGACCCAATCGAGTTTCGTGCCAAGGTCGGCTTCCACCTGGCGCATGAGGTCGCGGGTATAGGCCGTCAGGTCCGACAGGTCCGCGCCGTCCTCCGGCGAGACGATGAATCTAAATTGGTGGCGATCCTCCTGGCCTCGCTCAAGGAAGGCAGCGCCATCGGCGCGATCCTCGGTCGCGGAATAGAGCTGCCCGCGCTCGCCGTCGCGCGATGTGCCGTCACGCTGGATATAGCGCAGATGAGCGGCCGCCCTTCCGTTCCTGCCGGCCTCCTTGACGTAGCGGGTCTTGACGACGACGCGGCGCATTCCGGGCGCGCTGTGACGCCAGCCGCCCGACAGGGTGCGGGCGCGAACGAAGGCCGCGCCACGCCCGCGCCGGACGCCCGGTCCCTTGGGTGAGCGCGCGCCCTTGCCGCCCTTGGCGGTCGGGGTCTTGCCTGGGCGTGGCGATGATCTGGATGGCGTGGTGCTGTGCTGCCGCGCGATCTTCTTCGCCTGGGTTAGAAAGCTCTTGGTCTTGCCGCCCTTCGGCGCGTCGGATCGGATGCGGCCGGGCTTCGGGCGGAAGCGGCTTTCGTCGTCGGCGCTCAAGGATGCGCCTCCGGCCAAAACTCAAGGAAATCGGGCGTTCGGCGGCCATGGTGCCGGTCGAAACCCAGCAAAGCCAAGGCTTTGCGCAACATCGCGGCACGCGGGATCAAAAACCGTGGTGCCGCTCGCGGCCCACCTAAACAGTGTGCAGACAACAACAATTTCAGAAATCCGGCCGACCTAGTGCCGGTTTCCTTTATCTTGCCCTCCGCTCTTTCGTCCTTCTCTGCCCCTCCGGCCCTCATGGTTCTGCTCCATCCGCTGCCTGATCCTGCACAACGATGGATGCAGCGACCCGCGCCGCCGGCTCGTCCGGCAACGCGAATTTGAGACGCCATGTGCGCCACGCTTCCGCGACCGCGCCGCTACCGGGAAACAGGTCGTCGAGCGTGTCGTCGGGCCGCGCGGCGACCATCTCGAACGCCCAATGACAGACCGCTTCGGGCTTCGCGCCAGTGAGGCCGCGACGAAGCGTGATGCTCTCCTGAATCCAGTCCCGCATCACCAGCCGCTTGCTGACGACTGGCTTTCGCGCGGCCTTCACGATGACCGGCTCCCACGCAAACGCGACGGGGATATTGCGCTTGAACGCGGCGAATCCCTTCACCCAGGCCATCCACCGCGCGCCCGTCCGCTCGACCAAAGGCGCGAGTGTCGCGATGGAGCGCGGCGTCGCGGCGGCGTGCAATATCCAGCCGTCATAGTCGCGCTCCAGCCACTCGATCAGGCGCGCATGATCGACCTCGCCGGCATAGTCGGGATGGTCGCGGTAGAGATGCGCGCAGCCGATATAGGGCGGGTCCGCGTAGGCGATTTTCATCGGCGATCCCGCTCCGATGCGGACGCAAACAGGTCGCGGGATTGTGCGTCGGACGACTGCGCGGCGGTTGCCCGGCTGTCGCTCGGCCGCACGATAAAGAGCGGTGCGTCGCGCCAGTCGGGCGGCGGTGGCGATGCCGATGACGGCGCTTCGGATGCAGCCGCGCCGCTCAAGATCGGAGTGAGCGCGGCTACATAGGCGCGTGTCTCGGCCGGCAGCGGGCGGCCGGTCGAACGATGCTCGTCGTAGCGACCGGGGCCGGCATTGTAGGCCGCGAGCATCGCGCCGACATTGCCGTAGCGATCCCACATCTCGCGCAGGTAGGCCGTGCCTGCGAGGATGTTGTCACGCGGCTGATAGGGATTGCGGCCAAGCTGGTAGCGGACGCGCAAGCCCGCCCAGGTGTCGGGCATAACCTGCATCAATCCCATCGCGCCGGCCGCCGAAATCGCCCGCACGTCGCCCGCGCTCTCGGCGCGCAGCACGGCGCGAATCCAGCGTTCGGGGATGCCAAACCGCTGCGACGCCTCCGCGATATGATCCGCGTGGGGATCGGCGGCAACCGGGCGCGCGACCGGCGCGGATTGCGCGACCACGACGCTCGGTCCTGTGCAAACGGAGAGCGCCCCGGCCAGGAACAGAACGGCACAACGCCATGCCGCCCTGTCTCCGCAACGACGCCAGTCCGCCAGCGTGCTCGCTGCGGTAAAGGGTGCGCGCGAAGCGCCGGCCGATGGCCCCCCTTGACCTTCGCTGCGCGCGCCGGCCGTCCGGTCGTCGAGCGGGACGAAGGGATGAGACGGATTCCCCGCGAACAAAGGGATGACCGGAACGCGCACCGATTAGCTCCGGTCCTCGCGCGCCTTCGGCCGCTTCCACGCGAGCCGGAAGGTGCGTCCCTCGTCGTCTGCCTGGAACAGCGCCGGCCGAAACAGCGCGGGGAAAAGCGGGCTGTCGATCTCCAGGGCGATGTATTCCCCGGCGCGTTCGCCGACACGTTTCTACGCCGCCGCTGCCGGAGAGCGCGCAAGCCTCCGCACGCGCGAAAGGTGCCGAACGGTTCGGCGCAATCGTGTTCGTCGCCATCGCCATCACCGCGACGGCCATCGAAATGAGCCGCAAGGAAGACGTGCCGGCGCAGGCGCCGGCACGCCTTGTCCTGCCCGGACGCGATGCGCTGCGCGAGGGACAGCGCCGATGCCAGCAGCTTGGCCAGAAGGCGGCCGACGACGCGGAATGCCTGCGCGTATGGGCCGAAACCCGCGACCGCTTCCTCGGCCGGACCCGCGCGCCGGCCGCACCGGAAGGGCGGTGACGTGATGGGCGGCGCGGGAGTCATCGACAACTTTCTCGGCACCTTCACCCGCTATATCGACAGCGGGTTCGGGCTGCTATCCGGCGAAGTCGCCTTCGTGGCGACGACGCTCATCGTCATCGACGTGACGCTCGCGGCCCTGTTCTGGAGCTGGAGCGCGGACGACGATATTTTCGCCCGGCTGGTGAAGAAGACGCTGTTCGTCGGCGTCTTCGCCTACCTGATTTCCAACTGGAACAGCCTCGCGAAAATCGTGTTCGACAGCTTCGCGGGCCTGGGCCTGAAAGCGAGCGGGACGGGATTTTCAGCCGCCGACCTGATGCGGCCCGGCAAGGTTGCGCAAACCGGCCTCGACGCGGCCCGGCCGCTGCTCGACTCCATTTCCGACCTTATGGGCTGGGTCGCATTCTTCGAGAATTTCATTCAGATCGCGTGCCTGCTGTTCGCCTGGGCGCTGGTCATCCTCGCGTTCTTCATCCTCGCCATCCAGCTTTTTGTGACGCTGATCGAGTTCAAATTGAGCACGCTGGCGGGTTTCGTCCTGATCCCGTTCGGTCTGTTCGGCAAGACCGCCTTCATGGCCGAGCGCGTGCTTGGCAACGTGATTTCCTCCGGCATCAAGGTTCTGGTGCTCGCCGTCATCGTCGGCATCGGCTCGACGCTGTTCTCGCAATTCACGCAGGGCTTCGGCGGCCAGACCCCAAGCATCGACGACGCTATGGCCGTTGTGCTCGCCGCGCTGTCGCTTGTCGGCCTGGGCATCTTCGGACCCGGCATCGCCTCCGGCCTTGTCAGCGGCGGGCCGCAGCTCGGTGCGGGCGCGGCGGTCGGCACCGGCCTTGCCGTTGGCAGCGCTGCCCTTGCCGCAGGCGGCGCGGCCGGCCTTGCCGTCAAGGGAGGCGCAGCCGCGCTATCGGGTGGAGCCGCCGCCGTGCGTGGTGGCGCGACCGCAGCCGGCGCAGCATCCGCAGCCTATAGCCTTGGCTCGGTCGGCCAGTCCGGCGCGGCGGGCGTCGCCTCCGGCCTGGGCGGCGTCGCGCGTGCCGCAGGCTCCGCTGCTATCTCGCCGCTCAAGCGCGCCGTCGCGCGCGCCTCCGAAAGCGTCAAGGCCAGCTTCGCCGATGGCGTCAAGGCCGGGTTCGGCGCGACCGGGGGCACGTCCCCCGCAGGCGCGGCGGAAGCCGCATCCGCGCCCGCATCCTCGCAGGGTTCCGGCTCGCCGCCCGGCTGGGCGCAGCGGATGCGGCAGGGCTGGCATACGGGCCATGCCGTCCAGACAGCCGCGCACGCTGTCCGCTCCGGCGACAGCCACGCCTCCGGTTCTTCCGTCAACCTCTCTGAAAGCGACCGCACATGAGCATCTTCAAACGACCCGCCGTGCATTACGGCAAGACCCCGCAACCCGAAACGCCCTACCAGAAGGCCGCGCAGGTTTGGGACGAGCGCATAGGTTCGGCCCGCGTGCAGGCGCGCAACTGGCGCTACATGGCGTTCGGCAGCCTCATCCTTTCGGCCGGCTTCGCGTCCGCCCTTGTATGGCAATCGGCGCGCGGGACTGTCGTGCCCTGGGTGGTTCAGGTTGACCGGCTCGGCCAGGCGCAGACCGTCGCGCCGGCCACGGCCGATTATCGGCCGACCGACCCGCAAGTGGCATGGCACCTTGCGCGCTTCATCGAGCAAGTCAGGAGCATCCCCGCCGATCCCATCATTGTCCGGCAAAATTGGTTGAGGGCATACGAGTGGACCACGGATCGCGGCGCGGCTGCGCTCAACGATTATGCGCGAGCGAACGACCCATTCACGAAAGTCGGCAAGCAACAGATCGCCGTCGAGGTATCGAGCGTCATCCGCGCTTCGCCGGATAGCTTCCGCGTCGCCTGGACCGAGCAGCGCTATGAAGACGGCAAGCTCGCCACCACGGAGCGATGGACCGCGATCCTGACCGTCGCGATTCAGCCGCCGCGCGATGCCGACCGGCTCAAGGTCAATCCGCTTGGAATCTATGTGAATGCAATTTCGTGGTCGCGGGAGATGGGCCAATGAGCAAGGCTTTCCGTAAACCCGCATTCGCCGCCGTCATGCTGTTAGCGACCGCGTTGGCCGGCTGCGCGACCTACAAGCCGCCGCAAATCACCTACGACGCCAACGTGCCGCCGCTGCCGGCGATCCCCGCGGCCGTCACCGACGACCGGCCGCGGCCGATCCATATCCCGCCAGCCTGGACCGTCGCGCGCGGCGGCCAGACCGCCAGCACCGCAACCGGCCGCGTCGAGAACGCCAACGCCGCCGCCCGCGTGCAGCCACGCCGCGAAGGCTATTACAACGCCATCCAGATTTATCCGTGGTCGGAAGGCGCACTCTATCAGGTCTATGCCGCGCCCGGCCAGATCACCGACATTGCGCTGGAACCGGGCGAGAACTTGACGGGCGCGGGACCGATTGCGGCTGGCGACACGGCCCGCTGGATCATCGGCGATACGGAATCCGGTTCGGGCGTCACGCGCCGCGTGCATATCCTTGTGAAGCCGTCCCGGCCGGACATTACGACGAACCTTATCGTGACCACCGACCGGCGCACCTACTTGCTCGAGCTGCGATCCGGCGAGAAGCCCTATATGCCTTCGGTTGCGTGGGCCTATCCGCAGCCGCCAGCCGGGCAGCGCCAGGCCGTGCCCGCCACGCCAGTCATTCCAGCCGTCGCCGCGCGCAACTATCGCTATGGCCTGACCGGCGACAATCCGCCGTGGAAGCCCATCGCCGTCTATGACGATGGCAGGCGCGTCTATGTCGAGTTTCCGGCCGGCATCGTCCAGGGCGAAATGCCGCCGATCTTCGTGCTCGGCGCGGACGGCGAGGCGCAGATCGTCAACAGCCGCATCTATCGAAACATCCTGATCGTGGATCGCCTGTTCGGCGCGGCCGAGCTGCGCCTTGGCGGCGGCAAGACCCAGCAGACCGTCAGGATTGTCCGCACTGACGGGAGGCCATCATGAGCGAGAATGAAACGAACGCCGCACCGATGCGGCTTCGCGCGGAAGCCCCGCGCGTCACCCGCCTGTCGCGCAAGATGATCGCCAGCGTCGGCGCTGTCGCGCTCGTCGGCATCGGTGGCGCATTGATCTATGCGCTCCAGACCCGCGACGGCGGCAAGGGCGGCGAAGAACTCTATTCGACCAGCAACCGCCAAACCGCCGATGGGCTTGCCGGATTGCCGAAGGACTATACCGGCCCGGTCCTGGGGCCGCCGCTGCCGGGCGACCTTGGCCGCCCGATCCTCGACGCGCAGAACCGGGGCCAGCCTGTCGTGCCGCCGACGATCACCACGCCGACCGTGGATCGCGCCGAGGAACGCCGGCTCGCCGAGGAAGAAGCCGCGCGCACCAGCCGCGTGTTCTTCCAGACCGAGGCGCGCACAGGAAGCCCGGCAGCAATGCCGGGCGGCGCGACCACGCCGGGGCTGCCCGGCCTCGACCTTGCCGGCCTGACAGGACAGCCCGGCCAGCAGACCGCGCAGGACAAGCAGCTTGCTTTCCTCAATGCGCCTGTCGATCGGCGCACCACATCGGCGGATCGCGTCATGGCTCCGGCATCGCCGTTCGTGCTCCAGGCAGGAGCCGTGATCCCGGCCGCGCTCATCACCGGCATCCGTTCCGATCTTCCGGGGCAGATCACCGCCCAGGTGACGGAGCCGATCTATGACAGCCCAACCGGCCGTATCCTGCTCGTGCCGCAGGGGACGCGGATCATCGGCCAGTATGACAACGCCGTGCAGTTCGGCCAGCGCCGCGTGCTGCTCGTCTGGAATCGCCTCATCATGCCGAACGGCCGATCTATCGTGCTGGAGCGGCAGCCGGGCGCGGATAGCCAGGGCTATGCCGGGCTTGAGGATGGCGTCGATTATCATTGGTGGGATTTGGCGAAGGCCGCCGGCCTTTCGACGCTACTTTCGGTCGGAGCCGAGCTTGCCGTTGACGACGAGGACCGGCTGTTGCGCGCCATCCGCAACGGCGGCCAGGACACCATCAACGACGCCGGCCAGCAGATCATCCGCCGCCAGCTCAACGTCGCGCCAACCCTGACCATCCGGCCGGGCTTCCCCGTCAGGATCGTGGTCACGCGCGACCTTGTGCTCGAACCCTACAGGAGTTGACCATGACCAAGCTGAAACTCGGCGCGCTCGCCGACGACAAGCCCGTGAAGGTGTCGCGGGAATTGCCCGCCACGCTCTTTCGCGATTTGCAGCTTTATGGGCGCTTGCTGGCGCAGTCAGGACAGCCGCCCATAGAGCCGGAAAAGCTGATCGTGCCGATGCTGGAACGTTTCCTCGCTACGGATCGAGAGTTTCAGAAAGCCCGCCGCGCGGCCGACTGATCCACTGGCGGCACCCGGCAACGAGGGGTGCCGCCAGCGCAGCAGCATAAATGCGGCACGCTACGCGCCGCCGATCCCCCTCCATGCTTCGCGTAATTCCGGGGCTTCCAGCCGCCCGGAATCCCACAGCGAATCAAGGAGGATTCCATGTGCGCACAACGCCGTCGCACCAGAAAAGGCCGCCCCCGGCAGCCGGCCCCGAAGACGCTTCCCGAAGACCTATACAGCTATGACGACGAGCCAGCGCCGAAGCGCGAGCGTCGCAACTCTCTGCTCGACGCCATAGACGGGGAGAATTTTTCCGTCACCGACGATTGGCCCGATGAAGTGCCCGTCACCGAGGCCGAGATCGAGGTGTTCGAGCGCTGGTTCGGCGATGTGTTCGACGAACTGCTAAGACCGAAAAGGCCGAAAGACGGCTTGCCTTTCCTATCACAGTCTGATAGGAAAAAAGCATGAGCGAGGATCGCGATCCGAACCTCGACACGCTTCTGGACCTCGACGGCCAAGTGCTCGTTGTCGATCCCGAAGGCGGTCATTGGGTGAAGTTCGTTGTCACCCGCGTTCCGGTATCGCCGGAAAAGCCGCACGGCCTCGATTACTCGCTCACGCTTCATGGGCCTTCGGGCGAACGGCTGGTCGGCTTCGATAACGCCCATCCGGTCGGCCGAGGCAGGCGCGGCGAGCCGATGGACCATCGGCATCGCCTCCAGACCGTGAAGCCTTACGCCTACGAGGACGCGGCCACGCTGCTGGCCGACTTCTGGCAGGCGGTGGACGCGGTGTTGAAGAAGCGAGGCGTGATATGACGACACTAAAAGTCGGTATTGCCGACTACGAAGAAATGAAGGCTCGCACCATGCGGATTGCGCGCGGCGAGGAAAAGCCGGCGACAGGCGATCCGAAGGTGTGGTTCACCTCGACCGAATCTTTCGCCAAAGTGCTGTCGGCGGGCAATCGCGAATTGCTGCGCATCATCGCTGAGAAAGCGCCCGCATCGCTTGAGGAGCTGGCGGAGATCACCGGGCGGGCGGCTTCCAATCTCTCGCGCACCCTGAAAACGATGGAAACCTACGGCCTCGTCCGTTTCGAGCGCGGACATGGCCGCAAGCTCGCGCCCAGGGTTGTTCATGACCGTGTGGAACTGGCGTTGCCCCTGATCGACCGTGCCGAACCAAAAACGGCTTCGGGAGGCCGCTCATGAACATTCATAACCCCAATATCGCCCTGCGCGCCGCCCTTTATCTGCGCGTCTCGACAGCCCGGCAGGCCGAGCATGACGTGTCGATTCCCGACCAGCGCAGGCAGGGCGAAACCTGGTGCGCCTCGCGCGGCTACCAGCTTGTCGAAACGTTCGTGGAAGCCGGTGCTTCCGCAACCAACGACAAGCGCCCGGAGTTCCAGCGCATGATCGAGGCGGCAACGACCAAGCCCGCGCCGTTCGATATTGTCGTGGTGCATTCGTTCAGCCGTTTCTTCCGCGATCACTTCGAGCTGGAGTTCTACGTCAGGAAGCTCGCAAAGAACGGCATCAAGCTCGTCTCCATCACGCAGGAGATGGGCGACGACCCGATGCACCAGATGATGCGGCAGATCATGGCGCTGTTCGATGAATACCAGTCGAAGGAGAACGCCAAGCACGTCCTGCGCACCATGAATGAGAACGCCCGGCAAGGCTTCTGGAATGGCGCACGGCCGCCTATCGGCTATCGCATCATCGCGGCCGAACAGCGAGGATCGAAGATCAAGAAGAAACTGGAGATCGACCCGCTGCACGCCGACACCGTGCGGCTGATCTATCGCCTGTTCCTTGAAGGTGACGGCACATCCGGCGCGCTGGGCGTCAAGGCCATCGCGACCTACCTCAACGAGCGCCGCATCTTCACCCGCGACGGCGGCCGATGGGGCTTGGCGCAAGTTCATGCCATCCTGACCCGCACCACCTATATCGGCGAGCACAGGTTCAACACGCGGTCGCACAAGGATCGCCAGAAGAAGCCGGAGAGCGAGGTCGCCATCATGGCGGTGCCGCCCTTGATAGAGCGGGAGCTTTTCGACGCGGTGCAAGCCCGTCTCAAATCCCGTCAGCCGATGGTGACGCCGGCGCGCGTTTCGAGCGGCCCGACGCTGCTGACCGGCATTTGCTTCTGCGCCAAGTGCGGGGGCGCTATGACGCTGCGCACCGGCCGGGGTAGCGCGGGCGGCACATATCGCTATTACACCTGCTCGACCAAGGCGCGGCAGGGCAAGACCGGCTGCGAGGGCCGCACGATCCAGATGGACAGGCTTGACCATCTTGTCGTCGATCACATCGAGGGCCGCTTGCTCCGGCCGACACGGCTGGAAACCATCCTTTCCAGCGTCATCGACCGTCGCCAGGAGCGAACCGAGCGCCGCCGTGAGCACCTTTCCGAACTGCATCGGCGAATCACGGAGGCAGACCAGCGGCTCGGCCGTCTCTTTGACGCCATCGAATCCGGCTTGGTCGATAAGGACGATTCGGTGGCGAGAGATCGCATTGCCGGCCTCAAGGCGGTCAGGGATCAAGCCCAGGCCGATGCTGACCGCATAGAGGCCGCGCTA
>Ga0182749_1000492_pt1 | contig 36820 bp, 35 predicted proteins | sample eDN3rd37CKraftMG_FD_128875 | JGI IMG/M metagenome (GOLD analysis project Ga0182749, IMG submission 128875) | Enriched Miracle-Growth compost microbial communities from Emeryville, California, USA - eDNA 3rd pass 37_C Kraft MG (version 2) (version 2) ...
ATGACGTCAGCATCGCCCCCGCCAGCGGACGACGCCTTCAAACCGAATTCCATTGCCTCTTCTCCTCGCGGCGAGCCAGTAAGCCTATCGCCAGCCAGCAACTCAATAGCAAAAACGCCGTGGCCGCCTCAAATCCGGGCGCCGGAACGCCGAGAAACCATGCCTTCCGCACCCACATCGGAATGCACAGCGCGAGTTGCAAGTCGCGGCAGCACCGGAACTTTCCGGCACTTCGCGCGAGCCCTAGTCTTCGCGCACAGCGTCAGGGCCGAGCATGGCAACCCTCGGCTCGTGACCACAAGCGCGAATGAACCGCAAAAGGTCCTCCCGTGCAATGTTGGTGGTCGCGGTGTTCTCAAGGGGATGACAATTGACGGTTTCATAGCCCAGCAGTTCCTTATCGAGCACGACGTTGACCCGCCGGTCCTTGTCATTGATCAGCGCAAACGCTGTCACCGCGCCAGGGGATACGCCTAGCACTTCGAGCATGAGATCCGGCTTGCCGAAGCTGAAGCGCCCGGCACCGAGGGCGCGCGAGAGGGCTTTGAGGTCGACGCGGGTGGAGGAGACGGCCACGACAAGGAACAGCGCCCCCTTGTCATCCTTGAGAAACAAATTCTTCGTGTGGGCGCCAGGAAGTGCGCGCTCCACCGGGGCGCTCTGGGCCACCGTAAACAGCGGCTCGTGCTCTACGGTCGTCGTTTTGATGCCGAGCGCGGCGAGACGGGCGAAAAGATCCTGGCGAATTGCGGGCATGGCTCGTGGCGATGAAAGCGGAAGCGCGCGATGAAATCGCCGCCCTACTTAGGCGAGAAGGGCGGGATGCGCTACGCTCCCCGATGTCGATCAGCCGGATCACCTTTCCGTTGTCGAGGGCTTGCCTGCCCTGTGCTCGCTCGACCCTTTCAGCCCGGCTGAACATGCGCTTACGGGCCGCCTCCTGGAGGGAGACCCCTCTTTTTTAGCCCAGGCCTTCCGCCATCGACCCCGCTTGATGGCCGATTGGGCCGGCAGTAGCATCGCCCTTTCCGTGGACGCAGGAGATCAGATGCTCACCCGAGCCCTCTCGGCAACTTCCGCCGCACTGACTGTTCTCGTGTTCAGCATGTCGTTCCCAGCCTTCGCACAGGACCGCTGGGCCGCCATCGCCCCCAACCTCGAAAACACATCGACGGTGGTCTGGGCCACCAGCAAGGATCAGGCGAAAGAGCTTGCCGTCGTAGCTTGCAAGAAGGTGTCATCCACCTGCGCCGAGACCCCCGCCAGCACCAACGGCATGGACCACACCTTCGCCGTGATGTGCTGTACCGCCCCGAAGGCGGGATGCGCCGCCGCCGTGGGGGCGACGCGACAAATCGCGCTGAAGGAGGTGAAACGGCTCTTTTCCGAGGGGGGCTATTCCCAGTGCAGCCTCAAGAGCTATTTCAACGCCGGAACGGGGGAAAAAGGCTAGCTGTAGGGCCCCGGGCGGGTCGGACCCGCGGGCCGGACCAGCAGACCAGCGGGGTTTCAAAGGGCCGTTCGTGAGCGCTTGCAAACCTCGCTTAGTTGCGTCATAAGGCGGTCCGCGCTCGTCGCAGCGCCGATTACCCTAATGGATGCGGGCGTAGCTCAGGGGTAGAGCATTACCTTGCCAAGGTAAGGGTCGTGAGTTCGAATCTCATCGCCCGCTCCAATAAATTCTCAAAATCCGGTCGTACCGCCCCTCCGTTCATCCGGAGCGGGGTCGGCGTCGAGCCATTCCCATCACGTCCATGCCGAGCGCTTTGCTGCGCTTTTCTTGTGTGACGGCCTTATGTGACAAGCGTGACCAGCGGCCCCCAGTTCGCAGTTGTCGGCGGAAGGATTCCGCTTAGGCCTGTGCGCGGAGAGCACGCGCGAATAACAGCCGCCCTGAGTTGAACAACTTACCGTTGCAAATCTCGATAACTGTCGTGGGTTTCTTTGCAACGCACCGCGCTGGAGCATCAACACGCAGCTGCCGGCACCCTATAGTCCGCACAATCAGTGTTTAGACATCGCGTACGACGCACCGCGTTTTGCCGCGACCCGCGACGGCGAGTTCACAAAGGACGGGAATGGATTTGTCCGCAGTTGACCGCGCGTCAGCAAGCGCCAGCGACGTCTCGCCCTCCCGCACGCCCTTCGGCCGCGTGCTCGTGCTCCTCACCGAGGATTGGTTCGCGCTTTCGCACTTCAAGCCCCTGTTGGCAGAGCTGCGCAGCCTCGCCCGCGAAGTCGTTGTGGTGACGCACTCGTCGGGCCGGATCGGAGAGCTTGCCGCCCTCGGCGTCCGCACAATCGAGTTCGACTTCCGCCGCTCCTCCCTCGACCCGCTTGCCCAGGCCCGCGCCATACGCGGACTGGGCCGGTTGATCTCGACCGAAAAGCCGGAGGTGATCCATGCCATCTCCATGCAGACGATGGTGGTGGCGTGCGCGGCACTGCAATTTACACCCGCAGTTCCGCACGTCGTGCTTCACCTGACCGGGCTCGGCTATCTGGGCATTTCCGAAACGCGTCCCGCCCGCATCCTGCGCCCCATAGCGCTCCGCCTTCTCGGCACGATTCTAAAACGGCCCGGCAACTGGCTGTTGGCCGAAAACCCCGACGACGCTGAGTTCCTGCTCGCGAGGGGGGCTAACCCGGGCCCGCGCGTCCGCATCCTCGGCGGCGCGGGAATCGACGAAAACGAGTTTCCGGCGCTGCCCGCTCCTGACAATCCTGTCCCCGTTGCGGCGTTCGTCGGCCGCATGGTCCGCTCGAAGGGCGTTGACGTACTCATCGAAGCGCAGCGTCTGCTGGCGGCGCGGGGCGTTGCACTCGACACTGCGCTCTACGGCAAATCCGACGAGAACAGCAAAGGCGGCCTCGATCGCGCGCAGCTGGAGGAATGGGGGCGGCGCGGGGGTGTCACCTGGCACGGACACGTCACCGACATCCGCAATGTCTGGACACGCAACGACATCGCCGTGCTGCCCGCCGTCACCCGCGAAGGCCTGCCCCGCAGCCTGCTCGAGGCGGCCGCCTGCGGCCGCCCGCTCATCACCACCGACGTTCCCGGCTGCAATCATTTCGTGCGGGACGGTATCGACGGCCTCATCGTGCCACCGGGCGATGCGATGGCCCTCGCCGATGCACTTGAACGCCTCGCTACGAGTCCCGAGTTGCGCCGCCGCATGGGCGCAGCGGCGCGCGAGCGTGTGCTCGAGGGCTTCACCACTGTCGTCGTGCGCCGCACAATCCGCGAGACCTACCTCGCGATGGCCCGGCAGTGAAAGCGCACCTGGCGGAGCGCGCGCCTCAACGTGCCAGCGGCTCGATCAGGTAAAGAAAATATATTCGTGGTCGCCGGTATAACCGGTCTGCTCGTAGATCCACTGCCACTCTTCCGGCGTGTGAAATGCCCGACACGTGAGCTGCCAATAGAGCAGGTTCATCTTCTCGCGCTCGTTGCGATACGCCTCGACGCAAATGTATTTGCCCCCGCGTCCGACGCGCTCGATCTCCTTGAACGCCGACCACAAATCGTAGACGTAAAGATTGTGCAGCGTGTTGATCGAGATGACGAGATCGAAGTGATCGTCCGGCCAGGGCAGCTTCGCCGCCGTGCCGACCTGCGTGAACGGCTTCACCGTCTCCATCGCGTGCTCGAGCCCATAGGTCGAGATATCGATACCTGCGATCTCGACGCCTGGACATGCCTCCATGAAGTCGTGCAGCAGGAAACCCTTGCCGCATCCGACATCGAGAATGCGCATACCCGGCTTGATGCCATAGCGCTCGATCATAGCATCGGCGACCTTGCGCCAGCGGCCGTCATACTTATAGCCGCCGTACCCGGTCTGGCGGCTGCCGTCCCAGTAGTCATAGCCATACTGAATTGCGAGCTCGGCCACCTCCGCTTTATCGCGCTCCGTGACGCGCGCGAGATAGTCGCGCTTCGTCGAGGTGTGGTTGGTGGTCACGAATTGCTGGTAAGCCATCTAGGAAACAACGCCCCCTTGTTCGATTGAGATCTGCGAGATTTTGGCTTCCGCCTTGGCGAGCTGATCGGCGCACCGCTGCGCCCATGAATCGCCGCGGGCAAACGCACGTTGCCTTGCGCCGACGGGACGGAAATCATTGAGAACAATACAAGCCCACTTAACGCGGTAGGCGTCGAGCAGCAATCGGCAGCGGCGCGTATCGTCCGGCGACAGATGGAGCCCCTGCAGAAGCTTGTCGATGAACGCGTCGAAGAATGGCATCGGCGCCGGCATGTCCGGCTGCGCAAAAAAATCGCAGACGAGCTTGGCCGGATCATCACGCCCCGCATACTCGAAGTCCGTGAAAACGATCGTGGCGTCCGGCCGCGCGAGCATGTTGTGAAAGCCGAAGTCCGACGGCGAAGCGATGACGGCGGCGTGTTCTAGAGATGCCTCGGCGGAGCGGTCGAGAAACTTCGCTTCCGCCAGTACACGCGCGCGTACCGCCCGCCACACCGGAACGAGGCGCGTCGCGATGAAGTGCGCCGCCGTCTCCCGCTGCGGCACGTCGGGATGCAGCTCTTGCAATCCCTCGACACGGCGGTCGACGGTCGCGACATGCTCAGCCACCGACATGCAGGCTTCCGATGCAAGCGGGAGAGCTGAGATGTCCCGCGGCCGCCGGTTGAGATCGAGGATGAACACCCCCGCAGCTTCGAGCAGCGGCCAGCCGATGTCGTCGGCCCTCACAGCGCGACCTTCGATGAACTCGTAAAGGCCGAGCTGAAGCACAGGGTCGGCCGCGATGGGTTCCGGCACGCTGCGGATGCCACGCCCCCACGCATATTCGAGGAACGACCACTCTGCGGCGAGCCGCGCGCGCGTATCCCGTGGATCGTGAAAGTACGACTTCAGAAACAGCGGCGGACCGGCGTCCATTGCCAGGCGATAGACCTGATTGTTCCGTCCGCCGGCGAGCCGCTCCACGGCAACGGGCTCGGATAGACCGGCGCGCCGCGCCAGCCTCGCCGCCTTGTCGAGCAGGTCATCGTCGGGAAGGCCCATGCTGCCTCACACCGTATCGATCGCAGCGCCGATCTCCCGCCAGCTCCGGTACCGCTCGAATATACGATCACGCCAGACGCCATCGGGATAGTGATCGTCGGGATCGAACAGGATCGCCCGCAGCGCCGCCGGATAGCCGTCCATCGCCAGGATCTCCGGCAGGTCGTCCACGAAGACGTCGCAGCCGAGCGCGGCAATGCGCGCAACCTTTTCTTCCTTCGTCAGCTCGAAGAAAACATTCTGCGCCGGAATCTGCACGTCGCTCTCGCCCACGATGGCGCGCGCACTCAGAAACTCGCGCGCCGCGGCATGCAAGTCGTAGGCCGGTCCTGCGAACGGCGTGCGCGTCTTGTGGCTGACGATGAAGACGTCATGTCCCTTGGCGCGCAGCACCTGCAGCGTTTCCGCGAATCCTGGAAACACATTCACGAGCTGCATGCGGTTGCCGTAAACATAGCCCTGCAGCTCCGTGAAGTCCGCATCCATTCCCAAGCTGCGCAAGTGATCGCGCACGCTCGTCTTGTCGGATGGCAGATCGACGGGAATGAGCTGGCGCTCCAGCGCGGCGGCGTGGAAAACGCCGTCATAGCAGGCGATCGTATTGTCGAAGTCGATGCCGATGCGCATCGCCGCCTGGCTCACTGCAGCGACATGTCGATCAGCGGTCGGCCGACGCGGCCGGCTTCGAGATCGTCGATGGCGCTGTTGATGTCCTCCAGCCGATAGGGCTTCGACAGCAGATCCCGCGCCGGGAAGCGGTCGGAGCCAAGCAGACGCGCGAAGCGGATATAATCGCGGTCCGGCACCGAGTCCCCGCCCCACGTGCCCATCAGGCTCTTGCCCTGGTTGAACACGCCCGGATTGAGCACCAGCGTCTGTCCCGCCTGCGCATTGCCGATGACCACCGCGCGTCCGCCCTGCTGACGCGTCGCGTTCACCGCCTGATCCATCACGCTCGGCACGCCCGTCGCCTCGATGGCGACATCGACGCCCTGCGGCACGATCTTCTTGATCTCGGCGATCACGTCGTTGCCTGTCGGATCGATGGCGTGCGTCGCGCCATGCGCAAGCGCCATCTCCCGCCGCAGCGGATTGGGGTCAACGGCGATGATCGGCATGCCACCGCCGAACGCTGCGCCGATACAGGCATTGAGGCCGATGCCGCCCGTACCGAAGATCGCAACCGATTCACCCGGCTTCAATTGCGTAACGTTGAAAACCGCGCCCATGCCGGTCGGCGCCGCGCATCCGAGCAACACGGCGGTTTCCATGGTCAGCGATGCGGGCAGCAGCGTGAGGCGGTTCTCGCTTACGACCGCGTGCCGCTGGAACGTCGTCACGCCGCCCGCATTCACCTTGCGGCCGTCCCAATCGTAGACCGCGCCACCGGCCTCGATGCCGGTGCCCTTGATCCACGACAGCACGACCTTGTCGCCCGCCTTCACCTTCGTGACGCCGGCGCCGGCCTCGAGCACGGTGCCCGTCGCCTCGTGGCCGAGACAGTGTGGCACCCACGCGTCCTTGCCTTTACGGCCGCGGATTTCCATCACCTGCGTGCCGCACGCGCCCGAATAGGCGATCTCGACCAGAACCTGTCCTGGCTTGAGTGCCGGAATTTCGATATCGGCGACAACAACGGGCTGCCCCGTTTCGACGAGGATGGCTGCTTGCGTTTTCATAGAGACCTAGTGCTGACCCAAACCGTTGCGAATGCGATCGGCGATCTGATGCGCCGAAAGACCCAGTTTCTCGCGCGCGTATTCCTGCTCGCCCGACCATTTGAAGAAGGCGTCCCGCGTGCCGAAGCGGAGGAACTTGTGCGGCCGGATGCCCGTATCGGCGAGCCACTCGGCCACCGCGGCGCCAAACCCGCCGATGAGCGAATGCTCTTCCAGCGTGGCAACGAGCGGGAATTTGGCGAAGGCCTCGGTAAGGCATGCCTCATCGAGCGGCTTCACGGTGTGGAAGCTGACGACCCGCGCCGACACGCCCTGCTCTTTCAGCAGCTTTGCCGCTTCGAGCGTCTCGGGAAGCATGTTGCCCGTAGAAAGCAGACAGACATCGTCGCCATCGACGATCGTCAGCGCCTTCCCGATTTCGAAGCCTTCGGGCATACCGGCATGCACCACCGGCTCGCCCTTCTTGCCCATGCGGATGTAGACGGGGCGGTCTTGCTTGAGCGCAGCGCGCAGCGCGGCGCGCACCTCCCACGCATCGCCGGGGCAGATGACGGTCATGTTCGGGATCGAGCGCAGGAACGAGATGTCCTCGCACGCGTGATGCGTCGGCCCAAGCCCTGCATAGGCGAGCCCCGCACCGACAGCAACGATGATGACCGGAGCCTCGTGATAGCAGACATCGGTGCGGATCTGCTCCAGACACCGCGTCGTCACGAACGGGGTAATCGTATACGTGACAGGGCGTAGGCCCGACATTGCCATGCCGGCTGCGAGCCCCGTCATGTTCGCTTCCGCGACACCGCAATTATAGAAGCGGTCCGGATGCGCCGCCTTGAACTTGTCGAACAGCCGGTTGCCGATGTCGCCCGACAGCATGACGAGCCGCGGATCGTCGTTGCCGATCTTCGTCAGCTCGTCTGCAAATGCGTTTCTCATGCCAGTCCGAGCTCCCTGCGCGCCTTCACAACCTCTTCCGCGGTCGGCGCGCGATAATGCCAGTTGTTGTCGTCCTCCATGAACGACACGCCCTTGCCCTTGACGGTGTTGGCGATGATCGCAAACGGCTTGCCCGATCCGTTCGGAACGTTCTCCATCAGCCGCGCGAGCGTGCCGATGTCGTGCCCGTCGATCTCGACGGCATCCCAGCCGAACGCTTCCCACTTCGCACGCAGCGGTGCGAGCGCCAGCGTCTCGTTCGAGCGCGCCGTCGCCTGCCATTTGTTATAGTCGACGATGACGCAGAGGTTATCGAGCTTCTGTGCCGCGGCGAACATCGCCGCTTCCCACACGGAGCCCTCGTTGCATTCGCCGTCTGAGAGCAGCGCGTAGACGCGGAATTTCTCCTTGCGTATGCGCCCCGACATCGCCATGCCGATCCCAATCGGAAGGCCGTGCCCCAGCGAGCCCGTCGCAGCTTCGACGCCGGGCAACAGGTTCGCCGGCGGATGTTCCGCGAGCCGACCGCCATCCTGGCAAAACGTGTCGAGCTCCTCCAGCGGGAAGAAGCCGCGCATCGCCAGCGCCGCATAGAGCGTACTCGCGGCATGGCCCTTGGAAAGAATGAATCGGTCGCGCAGCGGATCACGCGGGTTCTTCGGGTCGATCGCGCACACGTGCCAATACGCGGCGGCGACGATATCGCAGCAAGACAGGGAAGAGCCCAGGTGCGCCGTTCCCGCCTTGTGGCTCATCTCGATCACCTTGCCGCGTAGCTCGGCGGCGACGCGCTTGAGACGCTCGGTGTTGAGAGACGCGGAAGCCTCGGGCTCGCTTGTCTGCAGCTTCAACATCACACTGCCTTCCCTGCTGTCGGGCAACGCCATTACGGCTTGTGCTCGTACTTCGCCGGAGCGCTCCGCAGATAGTCGGAGTAGCGCCGCACCCACGCGATAATGTCGTCGATCCCTCGCTCCAGGGATATGCGGTCCTGCCATCCCAGCTCCGTCCGGAGCTTGCGGGAATCCAGCATGTAGGCCGTGTCCTTCCCTGGACGCTCCGGCCCGATTTCCACGCACTCGTCGAAATCCTTTCCGAGGCGGTCGAGGATCATCTCCACCAGTTCGCGGATCGAAACGAGATGATAGCCCGAGACGTGATAGGCCTCGCCCAGCTTGCCGTGCGTCGCGACGCGATAGGTGGCGTCGCAGACGTCGTCGAGGTGAATGAACACACGGACCGACTTGCCGCCGCCGTCGAGACGCAGCTTCTGCCCGCCGATCGCCGCGAGAACCGTGCGCGGAATGATACGGTAGAGCTGCTGGCCGGGGCCATAGACATTCGCCGCGCGCGTATAGACGACCGGGAAATTATGCGTGCTGAAATAGGTGCGCAGCGACATATCACCGGCCGCGCGCGACACCGCATAGGGCGTCGACGGATTGAACGGCGCACTCTCGTCGATCCAGCCATCCGTCGATCCGTAGACCTCCGGCGTCGTGATATGCACATAGCGCTCGAGGCCGTCGTGGCGGCGCAGCATGTCGTGGAGGCGCACTGCCGAAACGACGTTCGTCATCATCCAATGATCGGGAAACTGCCAGCTCTCCGCGACCATGCTTTGCGCGGCGAAGTTGACGACGTGCGTGGCGCGTTCGCTACGAAGCAGCTCCGCAAGGCGGTCGAGATCGGAATTGAGGTCGATGCGCGCGAAGCGCACCTTGCCCGGATGCTCCTGCCATTTGTAGGGCAGGAACGCCTCGTGCAGCTCATCGGAGCGGCTGGTCGCCAGCACGTCGTAGCCGCGTGACGCAAGGTGATTGCAGAAGCTCGCGCCGGATATCGAGTTCGAGCCGAGAACAACGAAACGTTCTGTACTTGCCATAGTGCTCTCAGCTCGCGACTTGGTCGCGGCGGGCATGCAGCCACTGCATGATCATGTGGCCAATGATGAGCTGCATGTCTTCTGCGATCTGCATATCGTCGATTTTGCAATGGATTGGTACGTCGGCGAGCGCCTTCGCCTTGCCGCCGGAAAATCCGAGCACCGCATAGGAGCGCATGCCGATGCGGCGTGCCTCCTCCAGCGCCTTCAGGATATTTGGCGAATTGCCGCTGCCCGAGTAGACGACCAGCACATCGCCGGGGCGCGCCTTCACGGCGAGCTGCAGCGAATAGATCTGATCGTAGCCCTCGTCGTTGGCGAGGCACGTCAGCACCGCGGGATTGGCCGACAGCGATTCAATGCGCAGACCAGACCCGGCACGCTTCGAAAGCGCGTAGAGAAAGTCGTTCGCAAGATGCACGGCATTGCCCGCGCTCCCGCCGTTGCCGGCGAGGAACACCTGCCGCCCAGTGTGCCAGCAATCGAGGAAGTCCTCCGCCATCGCAGAAACGGGCGACCAGTCGAAATTTGCGAGCAAGCGCGAGAGCCGGCGCTGATAGTCATCGAAGTGGGTCGCCGGATCGCGGAGCGCCGCGTCCTCCGAAGTCTTGCTGATTGCTGCGGTCGCCGTCGTCATGCCCGATCCCCGCTCATAGAACGTGCGCCTGCATCCACTTGAGGTTGTAGAAGTGGTCCTCGTTCTTCAATGTGCCCTGACGGTAGAGCCCGATGATCTCTTTGATCGCGTCCTCCACCGTGCGCTTCGGACGGAAGCCCGTGGCCAGCAGCCTGTCGGAGTTGAGCCGGTAAGAGCGCGGATCGTTCGACGGCAGCACGACGATTTCGGCATCCGCGTGCTCGGCAACCTTCTTCGCAATATCCATGATTGAGATATTTTCGAACCCGGCGTTGAAGATGCCCGTGTGCTCGGGATTGTCGAGCAGGAACACATAAAGGTCGGTGATGTCCTCGGCGTGGATGTTCGGCCGCGTTTGATCCCCGCCCAGCACGGTGATCTTGCCGTTCGCCAGCGCCTGCATGGTCAGCATGTTGACCGAGACGTCGAGGCGCATACGGGGGGAATACCCGCAAACGGTCGCCGGACGCACGATCTGCACCACCATGTCGTCCTTGTAGGACAGCAGGATGCGTTCGGCGCACATCTTCGTCTTATTGTATTCGGAGATCGGCACGAGCTCGAGGTCTTCCGTGACCTGCGGCTCATCCTTTACGCCGTATACGCTGCCGGACGACGCATAGATGAAGCGTTTGATCCCGGCGCGCTTTGCCCGGTCGGCAAGCTGCATGGTGGCAAGACAGCTCACCTCCCAGGTGAGCTTCGGGTTGAGATCGCCGCAAGGGTCATTGGCCACGCTCGACAGGTGGATGATCGCATCGACGCCGTCGAGATTGATTTCGTCCGCATTGCGCACATCGCCTTTGACGACCGTAAGCAACGGATGCGGACGCAGAAAATTGCCGAACCACTGAATGTCGAAGGCGATAACTTCGTGCCCGGCAGCCAACAATTTCGGAACCAGCACGGTACCTTTGTAACCACACGCACCGGTCACAAACACCCTCATGCGATCCCCCATCAAATCCGTATCCATTGGAGCGGCCGCGCGCACCCCGGACATCCAGGCCCTGCAAGCGACCGCTTTGCAGCATTCGCTCGCAGCGCAGAACGACATCACACTCCGCATCCGCACCTCTGCGATCTGCGGGGCTTTCATTGCGATGTCAACCGATGTTCTCGAATGGCGAAAAGTCGACTGAGGATTGAATGCGCGCCCCCTTGAAATGAGCGGAATAATCGTGCCGCCCGTATCGATGACGCAACACGCCACCGGGATTCTCCCGATGCAACCATGCGGTGTGGTAGCAGCAGTCTACGTTTTGTAATTATATTCGCGGTGTCCTAGTAAATGCGTAGCAGGCACCTGATCGCAACAGAGCCGCCTGGTCCGCAGTGCGCGCAGTCGGCGCGTGCGGAATCCTGCAGGAGATACGCATGCCGCAAACGCTTCGTGTCGAGCAGTTCTGTCATCACATGCGAGAGCGGATCGGCGACGACAAGCGCATCGCCTTCGTGTCGGGAAACTTCAACTTCCTGCACGCCGGCCATCTGCGGCTGCTGAAGTTTGCCGCCGAAAACTGCGACGCGCTCGTCGTCGGCGTGAACAGCGATGATACGCCCGGCGTGATGGTCCCGGCGGCGATGCGCATGGAAAGCCTGCGCGCCACCAACATGATCGACCACGTGGTACAGCTCACCGAGCCCGCGCACGAGTTCATCGCCAAGCTGCGGCCCGAGATCGTCGTCAAGGGCAAGGAATATCGCGACCAGCACAACCCCGAGCAGCAGGCCGTGGACGCCTATGGCGGCAAACTGATCTTCACCTCCGGTGAAATGCGCCTCGCCAACACCGAGCTGCTGCAGCGCGAATATTTCACGACCAATTTCTCCAATATTCACAAACCCGCCGACTATCCTGCCCGGCACGGATTTCAGGTGCCCGACCTGAAGCTGATGCTGCAGGCTTTCCAAGGCATTCGCGTTCTGGTTGTGGGCGACCTCATCGTCGACACCTACGTCGACTGCGAGCCCCTCGGCATGTCCCGCGAGGACCCGACCGTGGTCGTGACGCCGCTCGGACAGAATGTATTCCTCGGTGGCGCGGGCATCGTAGCGGCGCACCTGCGCGGGCTTGGCGCGGAGGTTTCCTACCTCACCATCGGTGGCAAGGACGAAGCTGCCACCTTCGCCGAACGCGAGCTCGACCGCTACAACGTCGCGCACGAAATCCTCTACGATCCCACGCGCCCTACGACGAACAAGACCCGCTATCGTGCCCAGGGCAAAACGCTTCTGCGGGTCAACCATCTGCGCCAGCACGCGATCGACGACGATCTCATCGGCAGTTTCTTGAAGCGCGTCGAAGCGCAGCTCCCGACGACCGATCTCCTGCTGTTCTCCGATTTCAACTATGGCTGCCTGCCACAGGCCCTTGTCGATCGCATCATCGAGCGCGCCAGGAAACACGACGTCACTATGGGCGCCGACAGCCAGGCATCATCGCAGCTCGCCAATATCTGCCGCTTCAAGGGCATGCGGCTCATCACGCCGACCGAGCACGAAGCCCGCCTTTCGATGATGGACTTCGATTCCGGTCTGGTTGTGCTCAGCGACAAGCTTCAGCGCGCGGCAGAAGCAGAAAACATCATAGTAACGCTGGGAGCAGAAGGCCTGCTGCTGCACGCCCTCGATAAGAACGGCGCCTACCGGACCGACCGCCTGCCCGCATTCAACACCGCGCCCAAGGATGTCGCCGGCGCTGGCGATTGCCTTTTCGCGTGCACTTCGCTGGGCCTGCGCGCCGGATACGACATCTGGCGAAGCACCTACCTTGGCGCCCTTGCCGCCGCCCATCAGGTGTCGCGCGTGGGCAATTTACCGATCAACAGCAAGGATCTCATCTCAGAGATCGACTATACCTCGGCCGACTAGGCAAAATCCTCGCAGAGGCTATCGATAGTGCGCGCGCTACTCTTGGCCGCCGGCATCGGAAGCCGGTTGCGACCAATCACCGAGACGGTGCCGAAGTGCCTCGTGCCCATCCACGGGCGCCCGTTGCTCGACTACTGGCTGGACATCCTGTTTTCCGGCGGGACCGTCGAGCGCGCGCTGGTGAATACGCACTATCTGCACAGGCAGGTGGAGACGCACATCGCGCAGTCGCCCTGGCAGGAAAACGTCGATCTCGTCTACGAGCCCGAGCTCCTGGGCACGGGCGGCACCATCAAAGCCAATCGGCTCTACTTCGGCGATGGCGACGCGTTCGTCGCCCACGCGGATAACCTGACGGACCTGGATATCGCTGCATTTTTAGCCGCGCACGGGCGCCGCCCTGCCGGCTGCGCGATCTCCATGCTCACCTTTGAGACCGACGATCCGCGGTCCTGCGGCATTATCGAACTCGACCGGAACGGCGTGGTACGCAAGTTTCATGAGAAAGTTGAAAATCCACCGGGAAATGTTGCCAATGCGGCTGTCTACATTCTCACACCCGAGGTGATCGACCGCATCTGCGCGCTCGATGGACCTTTCATCGATCTCAGCACGCAGGTCATCCCGCAGTTCACGGGCCGCATTTTTGCGGTGCCCACGACCGGTTATCACCGCGACATAGGAAACGTGGAGAGCTTGGCGCGCGCACACGCCGAGTTCGTTGCAAGCCCCTCGCAACCACAGCGCGATACCGCCCGCGGCGCACGATGAGCCGCTCTTCGGCGGCGCCATCGCGCATCCGCGATGCGGTGACACACCCCGCACCGGAATTGGTGATCACCTCCCCGAAGTTCACACCCGGTAGTAGCCGAACGCGGAAATCGAAGATAAACACGCCCGGTATCCTGTTTCGACCTTCGCGATCGAATGGGATCGCAGAACAGAGTCTTCCATGAACGGGACAATGACGGAATCGATTCGTGCCAAGCAGGATCTCCAGCAGATCCTGACGCACAACCATGTTTGGCGCGCCCTCGCCGCTGCCGATATCCGCTCCAAATATCGGATGTCTACGCTGGGCTCGTTCTGGATCACGCTCGCCACTGGAACCCTGGCGCTCTCGATCGGTCTCATCTACGGCCAGTTCTTCGGTCAGGATATCCACAGCTACCTGCCGTACTTCACGGTCAGCTACATCACGTGGATGTTCATCGCGACGGTGCTGAACGATTGCTCCAACTCCCTGATCGCAGCTGGCAATCTGATCAAATCCTCGCAGATGCCGATCGTGTTCCATGTTCTGCGGTCCGTGCAGCGCAACTTCATCGTGTTCGCGCACAACGCAGTCGTCGTGGTCCTCGTGTGGATGTTTATTCGCTGGCCCATCACCTTTGAAGCCCTGCTCGTGATCCCGGCGATGGTCCTGCTTTTCATCTTTCTCACCTCGACTGCCATCACGATCTCGGTGGTTTGCGTTCGCTACCGTGACATCCCTCCCCTCATCCAGGTTCTTACGCAGTTTCTGTTCTTCGTCACGCCGATCATCTGGTATCCGGAGCAGCTCCGTTTCGGCAGTGTGATCCTCGCACTCAATCCAATTGCCTACATGCTGATGATCGTCCGCGATCCGGTCCTTGGACGGCCCATCACATTGGAAACCTGGCTCGGTGCCATTCTGCTCACCGTCGTCTCGATCGCGGTCGCAGTATTCATGTACCGGCGCTTCCGCAGTCGCATCGCTTATTGGGTGTAATTCGTGGCTCTTCTGACCGCCGAAAATGTCACCGTCGACGTACCGATCCTTTCGGTGCGGGCGCGCTCGCTCCGCAGCCTTGCTTTCGCGAGAGCGCGCGCCGTCGGCGGGCAAATCGTCGACCACGGAACGAACATCAATACCGTCCGTGCGCTGGACAGCGTATCTTTCCAGCTCAAGCAGGGGGACCGCCTCGGCCTTATCGGCCACAACGGCGCAGGCAAGACGACGCTCATCCGCGTGCTCGCCGGAATCTATACGCCCACGGGTGGCACTCTGCGCGTGGAAGGTAAGCTCATTCCGATGTTCGATATCGGATTGGGCTTCGACGATGAATTGACCGGAAACGAGAACATCACGCTGCGCGGTCTGGTAATGGGACTGAGCCCCAAGGAGATCGCGGCGCGCGCCAATGAAATCGCCGCCTTCAGCGAGCTGGGCGAATATCTCAATCTTCCGATCCGCACCTACTCGGCGGGCATGATGCTGCGCCTGATGTTCTCGATCGCCACCTGCGTGCGGGGAGATATCGTCCTGATGGACGAATGGATCGCGGTGGGCGACGCCAACTTCCGCGAAAAGGCCCAGAAAAGAACGCTCGAAATTGTGGGTAACGCCGGTGTGCTTGTGATTGCCTCCCACGACCCGGATACACTTTTACGCCACTGCAATCTCGGCATGCACCTTGAAAGAGGCCGTGTAAAGGATTTCGGACCCATTCAGGAGGTCCTCGCCCGTGCGGGCCAGTACCAGAAGGTTCGTCGCGACAGTGTTTCATAATATTCTCCACTGTTGAGGTTTACTTACGCGGGGGCGGATGCTCGAAGATTTTTCCGGCAAGCAGCTCAATTTCACTTTTCCTCGTTTTGCACGCGCACTGCGGTACGCCGCACTAACGGACGGCAATCGGCTCCACGTCCGTCGCAAGCGCCGCCCTCAGTTCGTCTCCACGGCTATCGACATTCTCAAGAAAACGGCTAGGAAATCCGCCGCAGCACGAGCTGTCGGGGGAATGGCGCGCCGTATCTTACGTGCCGTACGTGCACAGATCGCCCGAGCGGGCGTGGCCATCGCCAACATCCCCTATGTGCAGCGCCACACCATCCGTCACATCGCCCGCATGTGGCTCTCCATCGGCGGCGATTCCGCTCCCTTTGTTCCCGGCCGCACCCTCGCAGCAAGCCTCTGGATCATCGAAAAGCGTATCCCGATTATCACGCCGCTAACGCGGGGTACTGTCGAGACCGCGCTTTTGCTTGCGCTTGGCGCGCAGATGGCGGCCGGCCATATGGGCAACACGATCGCGATGGCGCGCTTCCTGAACCTGGCGTTCCGGCCCGATATCAAGCGCCGCCGCCAGCCGAGCGCATACCTCTACTACCAGGCGCTCTACCACACGCGCCAATACCACCGGATCATCACCGATCTCGACGGATCGCCCGATCTCGATGGCCACTACCTCAACCACATTCTCGGGGCGGCCCATATGCAGGTCGGCAGCCCCCAGAAGGCCATCCACTATTTCCGTCGCGCGCTGCACTACTCGGATCGTCACGTGCCGGACCATCGCTATCTCGGGCGCTGCTACCTGCGCCTCGGCGATGAGGACTCCGCGGCGGAATGCTTCCGCAACGCCGTGCGTCTCGGCCCTAACACCGTGATGGCGCACCAGAACTACGCCGGCCGCTACAATATTCCCGCATACAAACCGAAAGCATGGGAGCTCGAGGACGCCGGGCGCCTCATGATCTACGACAACTACGGTCAGCTCGCGGAAGATGCTTTTCTGCTGGGCCGTTTCGAACAGAGCTTCCAGCTTTATCAGCGCATGCTCGATTATCAGCAGCGCATCCACGCGCCGCTGCCGGACAACCTCGTCGCCCAGCTCCGCACACTCGATCCGCGCATCGATCCTGCAAAGCCGTTCCGGCTGCTGCCATACGAATGGGTCACCCAGTACGGCCACATCGGGCTGCTCGACAGTTACATCAAGATGGCCGAGCTTGGGATGTATCCCGATGCCAATCGCGTCCTGCTCGCCCCGCCCGATAAAGTATCGAACCGCGAGTTCCTATCCTATTGGGACACCTACTTTACCGTCGTGCGCGACGAAGCGCTCGTCGATGAGCTGTTCCCTTATCAACGGATGATCGGCGACAACTTCCAGGCTTATCCGGGAAAAGACGGTGCCGCCGAGCCGTGGACGCGCGCCGCCGCGCGCGCGCACGTCGAATGGGCCCGCCAGAAGCGCGGACCGCTCCTCCATGTCAGCGACGCAGACCGCGCGATAGGCGAGAAAACCCTTGCGGCGCTCAATGTGCCGAAGGATGCCTGGTACGTGGGCCTCCACGTGCGCGAGTCCGGCTACTACGGCGAATCCGCCGGCGGCATCAGCACGCACCGCAATGCCGCGATCGAGGATTACCTCCCCGCTATCAAGGCCGTCACCGACCGCGGCGGCTATGTGATACGCCTCGGCGATAAATCGATGCGCCCGCTCCCTCCGATGGAGCGCGTGGTCGACTATGCCCGCAGCCGCCATAAAAGCCCGCAAGCCGACATCTTCTTCTGCTCGACAAGCCGTTTTGTCATCGGCACGACCTCGGGCCTCACCACCGCCTGCCTTTCCTTCGGCACGCCAATGGTGCTGGTGAATTGCATCTCGAACGACTGGCAATTGTGGTCCGCGGATACCGACTTCATCGTCAAGCGCGTTTGGGACATGCGCGGCAAACGCTATCTGCCCTTCAGCGAAGCGTTCACCCAGCCCGTGCAGGGCTACCTCATCAACGCCAGCGTGCTGCGCCGCAAGGGCCTCATCATCATTTCCAACACGCCCCAGGAGATCGAAGAAGCGGTGCGCTACAAGCTCGACCTGCTCGATGGACGCCTCGTCCGGCCCGGCGACGGCCAAGAGCCCATGGCCGCTTACTGGCACGCGATGGCTGGCAATCCGATGATGTTCGGGGCCGCGTACCCCGTGGCGCCATTCCTCACCCGCCACCGCGAGTTGCTCGCCGCGCCCGTCGAGGCCGAAACGAAAGCGAAGCGAGCGCCGGCCCGTTAGGCGGCAAACACACCACAGCGGGGGCGGAATATCACCCCAACGCCACGCGCTTATTTCACGCCGGGAATTGCCGCAGCAGCGATGTCGCGCAGCTTCTGCGCCCATTCTTCCCGCTCATCCGGCCGGTCAGCGCCGGGGAACCAGGCCGCGAAACGGTTCTCGGTGAACGGGCCAACGATCGTTTCGAGAAACACGGTATCACCCGCCAGCGGAATGATCGTATGCCACGCGGGCGCACGCAGCCGCGCCATGCGCGCGCCCGGCCAGCGCCTCGCATCTGCGGAAAGCACGATGGGAGTGATACGCGTACCGTCCTGCGAGCATACCATCACAGCGAACTGCCCCGACAGGGCCAGGAACGACTTGCCGGACTTGAAGTTGATGTGCGGATGATCGCAGCTGTGCTTCGGGAGCGCGATCACCATCTCATGCAGCGAATCATCCCGGTCGGGATGCAGCAGGAGGCGCGCACGCCCCGCCGGTGCCTGCGGAGCCGCCGCAACGAGGCCATCTATATCGCCCCAGGTGACAACCACAGGATCGGCATCCGTTTCATAAACGGCCGCCGATACCGGATGGAAGGCGCCGATGGCGCTCATGCATCGGCTCCGGCGAGTTCACGCGACCAGGCGTTGACCTGCGGATAGAAATCGCTGCCGCCGCCGAGCGTCACGCCGAAGATCGACTGGAAGATGCCCTGCGCGCGCTCCCATTGCTCGTCGGGAACCGTGCGATAACGGCCGAGGAACCGCGCAGTACGCAGACGCAACGTCTGGAACAGGGGGGTTGCCTGGATCGCCGCGTTGAGTTTTCCAGCAACGGCGCATTCGCGCAGCAGGTCAACCGCCAGATCCGGCGCATTGTTGAGGAAGCAGAACGCGGAAAGCTTCAGCTTCGCGATCGTCTCGGCATCCCCCGTGAACGTATCGCCGAGGGTTTCCGGCTTGCGGATCCACACCGCATCGGCGGCAACGAGAATGCCGTAGCGGTGATCTTCGTTCTCGATGGGGTCCGGCTTGCGGAAAAGCCCGAGCCGCGGATAGCCGTAGCCCTTGTAATCGAGATTGAGCAGCACGAACCCGTGCCGCATCAGATAGTCGTGGCTGTCCGAAAACAGGCGCTGGCCGATGAAGCAAGGCTGGAAATTGCAGCTCGAGCGAATGCCGAGCACACCCTTGCCGAGCAGCTTCTCGAAGCCCTCGATGACATCCTGCTCCGTGCCTTCCGTATCGACCTTGAGGAAATCAGGCACCACGCCGAGGCCTGCGAAGAGGTCATCGCCGGTCTCGGTTTCGATCTTGAGAATCTTCTCGATCTCCGCCTGCCCCGGCTTCAAGTGCCGGAAGCACTCGGAGGTAAGATCGGGCTTCAGACACGAGCTGAGGCCGCGGTGCTTCAGAAGGTGGAAGTCTCGCTGCCCCTTCTCCTTGTCGAGCGCCGTCTCGAGCACCTCGTACTGGAAGTTCTTGGTGTCCTTGTAGAGAATGCGAAGGCGGTTCGCCTCTTCGGCGTCGGGCTCGAACGCGATGTAGCGCAACGGCGCATCGAAGCCGTTCCAGTTCGGATGGATGCCGTAGCGAGCGCCGATATCGGCAACGACTGTCAAGTCGCTCAAGCCAGCCATAGTCATTGTCCCCCAATCAAGCTTTTGAATTCGCATCACGCGGCAGGAGGCGCTGTATCCGACCCATCGATATAGGCTAGGTCAGGAAGCGCACGGAAAAAGCGGCCACCGCTGCCGCGGAACGTTTCCTGCCCCTTCGCAATCGGGTTTGCATAGCGCCAGGCGAGCACCAATACGTCGGACGGCATCTCGTTAGCGAGCTGACGGCCGGTAAGCACCGGGATATCGCGATCCTCGAGGCGCACGATGTTGGTAAGCGGCGTATCGTCGAAGATCGCATCGATCAGATTGCCGAGCTTGAAATAGTGCACCAGAGCGGCGCAACCGACGGATGCACCGTATGCCAGCGCGCGTCCCGTCTGCGCCCGCGACGCTTCGAGCCGCTCGCGAATATTGCGGCCAAGCTCGGCGATGCGCGCATTGAACTCGGTGAACATCCGCTCGTCGTAGAAGCCGGCGGCGTTTTCCTCGGCGATGAGCGCCGCAACGCCCGACGCAACCGCGCGCGACCCGCCTTTGCGCTGCGCGATGAAACGGATCGAGCCGCCTTTGGGCGCAATACGCACGGCATCGATCAGCTCGAACCCGTGCGCGGCGAGAAATGTCTGCATCGGCTTTACGGCGAAATACGAAATGTGCTCGTGATAGATCACATCGAGCAAGGTCTTCAACAGCACGTCGATCGCATACTGCGTTTCGATGACGAGGAGCCCGTCCTCGCCCATCACCGCCGAGATGCCGCTGAACATCGGGCCGAGATCGTCGATGTTTGCAATCGTGTTGTTGGAGATGACCACATCGGCACGCCCGTGCTCGGCGGCGATCTTGGCCGCGAGGCCGGCGTCGAAGAACTCCGCCAATGTCGGAATGCCCGCTTCCGTGGCGGCGTTCGCGATGCTGACTGCCGGATCGATACCCAGCACACGCGCGCCGCGCTCTTGCGCCAGCCGCAGCAGCGAGCCGTCGTTCGACCCGATATCGATGACGAAAGCACCAGGCCGCACCTCACCCCGCGCCACGAGATCGCCGATGAGCTTGCCGAAGTGCTCGCGCAGACCCATCGAGATGCCGGTGAAGTACTGGAAGTTGCGATACTGGAATTCAGGATCGACGACCGTCGCAAGTTGCAGGTGCCCGCAACTTCCGCACTGCCAGACGTCGGCATCCGCCGTCTCGCGCACGTTCGTGCTGCGTCCCACGTTGGGCGAAGCCACCGGAAGAGGCGTGAGCGGGATCGCCTTGCGCATGTCGCTGGAATTGCAAAGACGGCACGTCGTGCGCGTGTAGGAAAGAGCCTTCGACATCAGTTCAGTTCCACCTTCCGCCATAGACCGTCGATCAACTCGAGATCGCCAACGCAAGCCTCACCACTGACCTCCAGCTCGCCGCGCGATGCCACCGCCGCAATGAAAGCTCTCGTCTGCGCTTCGAATGCCCAGACATGATCGGCCGGAGGGACCGTCATTTCTTCCAATCCCCTGGCGGTCGCCAGAACGATCGAAGCGCTTGCCTGCCGCGCGAGAGGCGATGGAAGTACGAGAGACGCCTGCCCCTTGGCAAAGACCACATCGACGCGCTGATCCCAGTGACCGACACTCGCTGGCACGACCGTCAGACCGATCAGGAATTCGCCCGTTGCCAAGGTGGCGTGCTGAGCACCTCCACGTTGGACGTGAAAGCTCTTCACTGTGAGAGCATCTCCGAACAACATGCGCAAGAGATTGAGGTCGTGGGACGCTACATTGACGGTGTACTCGTAGTCGGAAGTCAGCGTGTGTGGCACGAATTCCGGCGCGCGCGCCGCCTCGGGAAATCTCACCGGCCGCTGCCCGTTGCGGCGAACGTGGTCGGGTTTTGCAACCCAATACTCGGCACAGGCATCGCACATACGCACATCGAGAATGGGGCCGAGACTCCCATTGCTGCGCAACCCGTTGATCAGCTTCACAAACTGGCGCACGCCAATGTCGTGCCGCTTCATATAGCCAACGCCCCAAAGAGCGCCGGAGCGCCGCGCGGCAGCGAGCATCCGCTGGGCCTCGGCGAGCGTCATCGCCATCGGCTTTTCAGAAAGCACGGCGGGCACGTAGTCGAGCGCGTCGGCAACGACGAGCGATTGCGCGCCGCGCGGGAGCGACACAACCATCGCGTCAATGCCGCCCCCATACAGCAACTCGCGGTAGTCGCCAACCGTTCTGTCGATGCCGAACCTCCGCGCCACGGCATCGCGCAGTTCCTCGTGCGGCTCGGCAAGCCCCGCGAGTTGCACGCCATCGATGCGCGACAGCGAATGGAGATGCGCGACCTGCGCGATGAAGCCTGCCCCGATGACACCGACCCGAATCGGCCGGCCGCCGCTGCCACCTGGCCCCGCCATCAGTGCACCGCAGCGTCAACTGCGGCGACCCGTCGCGAAAGCGCAGTGCCCGCCGCGTTGAGCTCAAGCAGCTGACGGCCGACCGCGGCCGCGTTTTTTCGCAGCAGCATCCGGTTGCGTGCGGCGTGCACTGCCAGCGTCAGCGGATTGAACGGACGCCGGCGCACGGTGAACCACGACATGACCAGCATGCCGCCAATACGACTGAGCCCGATCGTGCGATCGATCCATCCAACGACACGGGCATCGAGTGCATCCCCCTTCGCCACCTGGATGATATCCGCCGCACTCGCCGCCTTGCCCTTCCAGAGGAGACGCATGCGCACGGCGCTCATCCGCAGCCGGCGCTCGTAAAGCTCAACGTATTCCGGCGCGGTCGCCCCCACGACGGACCCGGCGAGCTTCCGCCGCGCAAGGCCCAGCAGATGCTCGAGCTTCTCGCTGTTGAGGACCGAGGATGCCGATAGCGTATTCGCCGCCACCTGCCAGATGCCGGAAATGCCCGGCACGTAGACAAAGCCATGACCGAACACGAGCAGGCGGCACAGAATGCCGTCGCAGAATGAGCCGAGTGCGGAATCGAAGCCGCCATGCGCGCGGATAATCTCCGTGCGGTGGAGCGTAGCGGTGTTACAGATCCAGTTATCCGTGCCCATGATACGGCGGCGCACCATCGCCGGTGAAAGATATTCCGCGTGCCACGACGGCGCCGTAAAGGGCCGCACACCGAGCACACGGCTGTCGGTCGACACGATCACGATATCGCCACACGCGAGAGCTGCATCGGGATGCGCACGCAGCGCATCGGCCATCGCGCGCAGAAACCCGGGGATGAGCAGATCGTCCGCACCCAGAAAGTTCACGAACTCGCCGCGGGCCTCCGCGAGGCCGACGTTGAGAGCCGCCGGAGCGCCCTGGTTTTTCTGACAGCGGATCACGCGCACCGACGGATCGGCGGCCTCCAGCGCGGCGAGGACACCCTCGCAGGCCTCCGTCGAGCCGTCATCCACAATGATGATCTCAACGCCCGTCATACGCTCGGCAAGAACACTCGCGACGGCGCGGGGGAGAATATGGCTATGATTGTAGTGCGGAATAACAACGCTTACCGCGACCGGCGACAGCGCCGTAGATCCGTCACGCACAGCTTCGTTCGGCATGGATGCTTCCAAAGAAGGGGGCGGCAACAGCAGATATGAATGGCGTTCCCGAAATTTCCAGACCGGACTTCCGCAGAGCCGTTACCACGAAAACCCCACAATAAATCCGGTAATCGCGAACATCTGCATCCGCAGCTGCGTTGGAAGCCAAGCGAACTAAACCACGTCGCCAACTAAGAGAAACGACGTGCGGCGGTCAAGCGCAAGCTCACTATGTTTTGCGCTGTGGAGTGCTTGGCTCGATTGCTAGCCAATCGCGATGCGAACGAACACAATGACCGCATCAATGCGGACATTTGCACGATGCATTTTGCAAGTGACACCGAACGATAGTCGAGCTGAACGCCCTCGGTTTTTTCGCCGAGTGAAATTGGGGTATTCTTTCATGGCGATGAGAGGCTTAGGTGCGCGCATTCTTCATCGCGCACATCGCGAGGGCAGAAAGATCTTGCCAGGCACTCCCCCACCGCATGGCATTTATCACGCCACGCAGAATGTCTACGAGCCCCTGGCCGATGCGGACACGTCACTATCGGCCGAGTACTACTTTAAGTTGGGCGAGGCGGCGCGCACGCGCGGCGACGAAGATCGCGCTTTCCTCTATTACGCGCACGCGACGTCTCTTATCCCCAGATACCATCCCGCGAAGCAGGCACTCGCCGCCATGTCAGATCAGTGCCTGCAGCGCGCCGCGAACGCTTTGGGCAATGAGCGCATGGCGCTCCTCGTCCGCGCGGTGGAGATGAATCCATCCAATACGAATGCGCGCGCCATGCTCAATGCTGCCGTGCACCGGCAGAGGAACGCCGTCGATCTGACGACCATGGGGTTTGTCCACTACGACCCGGACCACGCGCGCCAGACCTACACGGAAGCTTTCCGCCGCGCACTCGAGTTCGTGACGCTCGGCGGCGTTCCCGGCGCCGTCATGGAGTTCGGCGTGCTCGGCGGCTGGTCTTCGCGCCTCTTCTGCGAGCTCATGCGCGATATCTACAATCTCAACAATCTCTACCTGTTCGATTCGTTCGAGGGATTGCCCGAGTACGATTCCGCCGTCGACCGCGAGAGCTACGAGATCGGCGGCCGCGATATCTGGACCGACAAGATGAAGTTCCCCTCGGACTTCCTCGCGCAGTTCGGCCAGCCCCACGAGATGCACATCCGCGATCGCCTCGCGACGATCATCCGTGCCGAGCGCATCATCGTACGCAAAGGCTTTTATTCCGAGACGCTGCGCGACCCGCCGAAGGAGAAGGTGGCGATCGCGCACCTCGACTGTGATCTCTACCAATCCACCGTCGAGGTGCTCGACGGGCTCTATCAAGGCGGTTGCTTCCAGGACGGAACCGTTCTGCTGTTCGACGACTGGAACTGCAACAAGGCCTCACCGAACTTCGGCGAGCGTCGCGCCTTCGCAGAGTTCCTGGCCAAGCAGAACGATTTCACGTCCACGCCATGGTTCACCTATGGCTGGAACTGCGCCGCATACATTCTGCATGCGGCGTAGGAGTGCTTCCGAGCATCGGTCTTCCGACAAGAAGCACGACAGACAAGACAGTGCTTCCGGAAAAGTGAGGTTCGGTTCTTTCGGCAAGAAGCATTCCAGCAAAAAGCGCAAGGTCGTGCGGCGATTCCATGAAAGCCGCAGCGGCGCGGGCGCCTGAAACACGCCAGTGAGTTCCCTCGCGTAGAGAGGGAAAAAATCTATCTTTGCGCTCGGAGGCACCGCGTATGAACCACATCCGCCATCGCGGCGATGACCGTCACTTCCTGATCATCTCCAACGGACGCACGGGCTCGACCTGGCTGCTCACGAGCCTCGACCAGATCCCCGATGTGACAGCTCGGCACGAGCTGAAGTGGCCCGATGGCACACCGATGCGAGCTGACGCGCAGTTTGTGCTCGACCGAGAGACGAAGATCCGGGATGCCATCGATACGGTATGCAGCCGGGAATTGCGCACCGTCAAAGGGTCCAAGCTCGTTTTCAATCCTTACAGCTACCATGACGAAAGCGTCTTCGCCGCGCTGGCAGACATCATTGACGAGGACGTCGCGACCATCCTTTTGAAGCGTCGTTACATCGAAACCTGGCTGTCCTGGAAAGCCCGTGGCGTATACCATGAAGTCAATGCGGCCGTCGCGCAAAAGCAGATCGCTGACAACCCCATGGTGCGCGCCATGCAAGCGATGGAGAAACCGCGCACGATCGACCTTGTGCTGTTCCACAACGGAAAGGCTTTGGCGCCGTTTGAGAACGGTCAGACTCCGTACGAACTGGAAACGGCCATCGACGACTTCCTGCAATTCTTCGCAAACGACATCCAGGCTCTCGACATCGTCAAACAGCGCAACGGCAAGGTCGTCGACTACTCCAACGTGAAGCAGGAGCTGCCCGAGATCGTACGGTTCGTCGGTTCGCGTTCTCCTTCGCTGGAGATCGAGAATTCCGTGCGCCGCCCGCTGACGAAAAAGCTCGATCCACTACAGGATCATGTGCATCCGCGTGCGCCGCTCGTCGAGCTATCGGATGCCCTCGATGAAGTTTTCGCTCAGGCTGCGAACGACACGCTCGATAGCCGGGACGTGCTCCAATGGGAGGGTGAAGGAAAGCTCCGCTTCACGGCACCAGCCGTCGCGACCATTCTCGAGAAGTATGGCTTCGCAGTCAGCGGCGGCACGTTCGTTTGGGAGACAAGAAAGCCTGTCTGCTCTGCGGACGATGATCCATATCGGAAAACACCACGACTCATGCTGACAAGCCGGTTCTCACGCGACCTGTGGTATCGGTTCGTGCAGGGAGCCAAAGCTTATCTGCCACGGGAGCAGCGTGGCCATCGCAGTAATCCGGAGCGCAAGCCGCACTAGCGATATCGCAATCGCCCGAGCGGGCATTCCTGAATGAATGCATGTTTCCGGCTGCCACGCACCTCACAGCAGGCAAAGGGACTGGCATGTTGAACAGAATGAATTCCGTTCTGCGCCGCGTGGGCTACGAGATCGTACCATCCGCACGGGCAAACCCACTCGGCGACATTTTCAATACGCCTTTGCCTAGCCCCTCACCGCCCAAAGACGGTGCCTACACTCCCCTATTTGCTTACGACGGCCTGCTGACAGATCCCAAGGTCATCCACAACCACGACTTCATGCGCGACCCGCGCTATCTGAAGGCGCTGCGTGCCGGCGAAACGGCCCTCGTGCATGACCACAAGATGTACTGGCGGCTGCACGTCGCCCTCTGGTGCGCCCATCGCGGTGCGCACCTTGCCGGTGATTTCGTCGAATGCGGTGTGTGGCGCGGATTTCTTTCCTCCGCCATCCTCAACTACATTCCGTGGCCGATCGACGGAAAGTCATTCTATCTTTTTGATACCTTCGAGGGCCTCGTCGAGAGCGAACTGACGGACAAAGAGCGCGAGAACCGCGCCAAGATCGACCACCTGAATTCATATTTTGCAGATCAGTATGACCATGTGAAAGCGACCTTCGCGCCCTATGCCAACGTGCATCTCGTGAAGGGGATGGTCCCGGACACGCTTACGACCGTAGACATCGACCGCGTGTGCTATCTGTCGCTCGATCTCAACTGCGCGATGCCCGAGCTTGCCGCCGCGGAACACTTCTGGGATCGGATGTCACCGGGCGCAGCCCTGCTCCTCGACGACTACGGCTTCATTTCCTACGAAGAGCAAAAGCGCGTCTTCGACGATTTCGCAAAGCGCCGCGGCGTAGAGATTCTCGCGCTCCCCACCGGTCAAGGCCTCCTGTTACGACCGTAATCGCTTGAGATCGTGCGAGCTCAATCAGATTGGATCGCGTGCCCGCTGGCTATCGCGTTCGTCGAGCCAATCGATCACCTCGCGCAGATCGCTAGCGATAAGCGTCGGCGGCGGATCGAGCTGATCCTGCATGTCCCCGTGGCGCACAAGTATGCGTGCGCCGACGCCCGCGCTCACCGCAGCCTGCATGTCGCTGACGCGGTCGCCCACGAGTATCGATCGGCCAAGATCGAGATCGAAGTCGTCACGCGCCTGCAGGATCATTCCCGGCGCGGGCTTGCGCCATGGATGCACCGCACGATAGCGCGCGATGCGCGCCTCGGGATGATAGGGACAGTGATAGACCCGCTGCACCGGCGCACTGCGCAGGGCCATCTCTTCGCACATCCAGTCCGTCAGCGTGATGAAATCCTCCTCCGTGTAGAGGCCACGGCCGATGCCGGACTGGTTTGTCACCACGAAGAGACTATAGCCCAGGCGAAGCGCCGTCTCGCCCAGCTCGAAGATGCCATCGCACCAGACGAAGTCTTCCCGCCGGTACACGTAATTCCTGTCGACGTTGATGATCCCGTCGCGGTCGAGGAACAGCGCGCGCGTCTTTGCTTCCACCATCAGCGCGCGCCGTCCGCCGCCAGGAACGCCGCATAGGCATCCGCAAGTCCATCCCTCAGGGAAATTTGCGGCCGCCATCCGAGCGCACGCAGCTTATCGCCAGCCATCAGCTTCCGCGGCGTACCGTCGGGCTTGCAAAGATCGCGCGTGATGGTCCCGCTGAACCCGACGACCTCGCACACCGCCTTCGCCAGCTCCGCAATGCTAAGATCCTCACCCGAGCCGACGTTGATGTGCTCGTCATCCGAATACCGCTGCATGATCAGCACCAGCGCATCGGCGCAGTCATCGACGTGCAGGAACTCGCGCCGCGGCGTTCCGCTGCCCCAGATCACCATCTCGGCTGCTCCGCACACCTTCGCTTCATGCGCCTTGCGGATGAGCGCCGGAATGACGTGACTGGAATTAAGATCGTAGTTGTCGCCGGGACCATAGAGATTGGTCGGCATGCCGGAAATGAAATCGCGCCCGTATTGCCGGCGATATGCCTGGCACAGCTTGATGCCGGCGATCTTGGCGATGGCATACCACTCGTTCGTGGGCTCGAGCGGTCCGGTCAGCAGTGCGCCCTCATGGATCGGCTGCGGTGCGAGCTTCGGATAGATGCACGAGGAGCCGAGGAACAGCAGTTTCTCCACCTGCACCTTGTGCGCCGCATGGATGATGTTGGCCTCGATGAGCAGGTTGTCGTAGAGGAACTCCGCCGGATGCGTGTCGTTGGCGAGAATCCCGCCCACTTTGGCCGCAGCGACGAACACCGCGTGGGGCCGGCGCGCTTCCATCCAGCGCTCGACCTCGGTCTGCCGCGTCAGGTCGGCCTCGCTCCGCTCCGCCGTGAGAATTTCACAACCCTCGGCTGCGAGACGGCGCACCAGCGCCGCGCCCACCATCCCGCGATGCCCCGCCACCCAGACCCGTTTGTCCTTGAGGTCATAGGTGGCGCCCTGTGTATCCGAAGTGGCCGGCATCGGCGCTCATCCATCCGTGCGGTCGAGCCGCCATGCTTCGCGCTTCACCGCCTCAAGGTCGCTCTCGACCATCTCGACGACCAGATCCGCGAACGTCGTCTTCGCTTTCCAACCGAGTTTTGCCTTCGCCTTCGAAGGATCGCCAAGCAGCATGTCGACCTCGGTCGGCCGGAAATAGTTCTTATCGACCGCGACGAGAACCTTGCCGCTCTTTTCATCGACGCCGACTTCTTCGGCGCCTTCCCCCTGCCACGCGATTCTGCGCCCGACGCAATCGAAAGCGCGCTCCACGAACTCGCGCACCGAATGCGTCTCACCCGTCGCGAGCACGTAGTCGTCGGGCTCCGGCTGTTGCAGCATCAGCCACATGCCCTCCACGTAGTCCCGTGCATGGCCCCAGTCGCGCTTGGCCGAGAGGTTGCCGAGGTAGAGCCGCTCCTGCATGCCGTATTCGATCGCGGCAACCGCGCGCGTGATCTTGCGCGTCACGAACGTTTCCCCGCGCATCGGCCCTTCGTGATTGAAGAGGATGCCGTTCGAGGCGTGCATGCCGTAGGCCTCGCGGTAGTTCACCGTGATCCAATAGGCATAGAGCTTTGCCGCTGCGTAGGGCGAGCGCGGATAGAAGGGTGTCGTTTCCTTTTGCGGCGTCTCCTGCACCTTGCCGTAAAGCTCGGAGGTCGAGGCCTGATAGAACCGCACCTTGTCGCCGATACCGAGAATGCGGATTGCTTCCAGCAGCCGCAGCGTTCCCAGCGCGTCCGCATTCGCCGTATATTCCGGGGTTTCGAAGCTTACCTGCACATGGCTCTGCGCGGCAAGGTTATATATCTCGTCCGGCTGATGCTCCTGGATCAGACGAATGAGGTTCGTCGCATCGGTCATATCGCCGTAGTGCATGAAGAAGCGCGTGGCGTGCTCGTGCGGGTCGGCATAAAGCTCGTCGACGCGTGCCGTGTTGAACGACGAGGACCGCCGCTTGACGCCGTGCACAGTATAGCCCTTGTCGAGCAGCAGGCGCGCCAGATGCGCGCCGTCCTGTCCTGTCACGCCCGTAATGAGTGCGATCTTCCCCTGCACGCTCGACCTCGACTTTTTGTTTTTGCCCGCAAGACATACTTGCGCGCCGGGCCGGCACGCAATGGGCAAAGCGGGCGCATGGGGGTCCAGAAGTCCTAGGCTGCCGTCACCGGGTCTCGTCGGGGGCCCGGTTATAGACGTCCTCGGAGCGGATGATGTCGTCCTCCCCGAGATAGCTGCCGATCTGCACCTCGATCATCTCCAGCGGCACCTTGCCCGGGTTCTCCAGCCGGTGCCAGTGCGTCGCGGTGATGTAGACGCTCTCGTTTTCCTGCACCAGCTTCTCGACATTGCCGATGGTGACCTTCGCGGTGCCGCGCACTACGACCCAATGTTCCGAGCGGTGATGGTGCATCTGCATGGAGAGTTGCCCGCCCGGCTTCACGTGCAGAAGTTTCACCTGGAAGCGCGACCCCGTGCTCAGCGTCTCGAAGAACCCCCACGGCCGGAAGCTTTTGACGTGCTGGGCATACTCCTTGCGGTTCTCGGCTTTCAGGCGGGAGACCAGCGCCGAGACGTCTTGCGCACGCTCCTGATCGGCGACGAGCAGCGCATCCGGCGTATCGACGATGACGAGCCCGGAAAGACCAATCGTCGCCACCAGCGAGCGCTCGCTGTGCACGAGGCAATTCTCGGTGTCGACGAGAATGGCGTCGCCCTCGACCGCGTTCTGCTTTTCATCGCGCCGCGCGTTCTCCCACAGCGACGACCAGGATCCGACATCGCTCCAGCCGACATCGATGGGCACCATCGCCGCCTTGCGCGTCTTCTCCATCACCGCATAGTCGATGGAGATATTGGGCGAGCGTGAAAAACCGGCGTGATCGAGCCGTAGGAAGCCGAGATCGCCGCTAGCGCCCGCGAGGGCGGCATGCGCGGCTTCGAGAATCTCCGGGGCAAGTACGCCGAGCTCGTCCAGGAACGTGCGCGCGTGGAGAACGAATATGCCGCTGTTCCAGAAGAATCCCGTGTCTGAAATGTAGCGCTCCGCCGTCGCGCGGTCGGGCTTTTCGTAGAACGACGAGACGGCGAACGCACCCGCGTGATCGGACAGCGGCTCGCCGCGCTGGATGTAGCCGTACCCCGTATGCGGTCCCGTCGGCACGATGCCGAACAGCACCAGCTTGCCGCCCCGCGCCACGGCCGCCGCGCGCTTCAGCGCCTCGCCAAACGCCACCCCATCCTTCACCACGTGATCGGACGGCATCACCGCGATGACGGCGTCCGGCGCCTTCTCCAGCGCTACCAGCGCAGCCACCGCAACCGCGGCCGCCGTATTCCGCGCCACCGGCTCCAGCACGATCGCCGCCGTATCGAGCGCCGCTGCGGACAGCTCCTCGCGCACCAGAAAGCGATGATCGTTGTTGCAGATGACGATCGGCGCGGAAAATCCGTCCCCCGAAACGCGCCGCAACGTGGCGCTGAGCAGGCTGCCGCTGCCGTTGAAAAACCGGATGAATTGCTTGGGGTACATGGTCCGCGACAGCGGCCACAGGCGCGTGCCGGATCCCCCCGACAAAATCACTGGAACGATCATATTGGTCATCGCGCTACCATAGCCGCAGGCGATGCCCGGGCAAGGCTCCCCTGCAGCCTTGGTTTCCTGCCGGTCCATCGGAAAGCCAACACGCGACCGGCACGCATCGCAACGCCCGCGCGGCGATTTGGCAGACGAATGAGCCGTGCGCGCCCGCCCCTCAGGCGGACGCAACCGCGGCGGGCGGTGCCGGCGGCTGCCCCGGCTGCGCGGTGCGAGCGGCGAGCCGCGCCATCACCTCGTCGGTCAGCGCGCGCACCGCCGAGCCCACCTGGCCCGGATACTTGGCGAAATAGCTGCGCTCGTAGGTCTGGAAATTCGCCGCATCCTGCAGCGCCGACATCCGCGGAACGGCCTGCGCGAAGCACGCGTTATCGGGATTGCTTTCCAGCCAGCGGTGATATTCCTCGTCCGACGCCGAGCTGCCGTCTTTCAGATTGACGATGACGCCGAGGTTTTCCGCAAAACCCATCTCCGGATTGAGCGCCTTGAAACGGCGGAACACCTCCAGCCCGCATACCGACACGTAATCGGCCTTCGTCGGCGAGATATGGAAATCGGCTTCCCGCAGCCAGCACTCGGTCAGCACGGAAAGCCCCGGTGGGCAATCGATCAGCACGATGTCGAACACGCGCTTCACGCCCGTGAGCAACTCGGCGATCACCTCGCGCAGCCGCCCGTGCAGGTTCTCCTTGGAGACCTCGCGCTCGAGCAGGGTGAGTTGCATATCGCTCGGCAGCAGAAACAGCGAACGCGCGTCGTCGACGTCCGAAACGTTGCGCACGATGAACTTTGGCCAGTCGATCACTTGGTTCTTCAGCACCCGGGCATGCAGGTAATCGACGATGGTGGCGCCTTCGCTCTGCAGCTTGTAGAGGCTCGAAACCGACATCAGCATGCTGGACACGCTCGCCTGCGCGTCGCTGTCGATCACCAGCACGTTCTTGCCGTGGTAGGCCGAAATCGTCTCGGCAAGCGCCAGAACCAGCGTCGACTTGCCGACGCCGCCCTTGGTGTTCATCACTGCAATGGAATTGCGCATACCGACTGAACTTCCCCACCTCGTCGCCCCGGAGGCCGGCCGCATCAACGGACCTCGCTCCTCTCCATGGCGCGGGAATATGGCAGCCATGGGAACACGCCACAACCGAGGGCGAAACCCGCAAATTAGGCAATGGAAATAGTGCCCGATAAACCTTGCAGCGAGAGCATCGTCTGTCTTTCTCCAGCCTTTAACAGTTGCTAATAGAAGCTCGCTGCTTCGATTTCCTTCGGAGACCCTCCGTCATGGCTCACGCGCCGGCGCTTCGCTTCACCCGACCCCTTGTCGCAATTCTTCTCTCCGCCGCCACCGTCTTCCTCGCGGGCTGCGGCATCAACACCATCCCGACCTACGAGCAGAATGCCAAGGCGGCATGGTCGGAGGTGCTCAATCAATACAAGCGCCGCTCCGATCTCATCCCGAACCTTGTCGAAACGGTTAAGGGCTTTGCCGATCAGGAGCGCACGGTGCTCACCGACGTCGTCGAGGCGCGGGCCAAGGCGACGCAGGTGCAGGCGAACATTCCACCCGACATCCTCACCAATCCGGAAGCGATGCAAAAATTCCAGGATGCGCAGAACCAGCTCGGCGGCGCGCTCGGGCGCCTGCTTGCGGTCGTGGAACGTTATCCCGACATCAAGTCCGGCCAGAACTTCCTGGCGTTGCAGAGCCAGATCGAGGGCACCGAAAACCGCATCGCCATCGCACGGCGCGATTACATCAGCTCCGTCCGCGCCTACAATACCGAGATCACCACCTTCCCGGGGCGCATCTGGCGCGCGGTGATGTACCCGTCGGCGAAGGAGATGGCGACCTTCGACATCCCCGCCGAGGAAATGAAGGCACCTAAGGTCGACTTCGGCACCAAGAAGTAGCAAGGGCGACCCCAGGAGATCAGCGATGCCCGCGGACCGGCGCGCTTTGCCGTTGAGCTGGGCGCCGCGCCACAGCAGCGTGGCGAACAAGTCCGCTGCCTTGCTCGCCGCGCTGCTTTGGCTCGGAACGCTTTTCGGCGCGGCATACGCTGTGCCGACCTTTCCGGCGCTCACCGGACGTATCGTCGACGAAGCCGGCCTTTTGAGCCCGCAAGACCGCGCGGACATCACCGCGCAGCTCGCCGAGCTCGAGCAGAAGTCCACCGATCAGGTGGCTGTCGTCACGCTCAACTCGCTGCAGGGCTACGCCATAGAGGATTACGGCTATCAGCTCGGGCGCGCCTGGGGCATCGGTCAGAAGGACAAGAACAACGGCATCCTGCTCATCGTGGCACCCAACGAGCGCAAGGTGCGCATCGAGGTCGGCCGCGGCCTCGAGCCGGTCATGACCGACGCCATGTCGAGTCTCATCATCCAGAACGCGATCCTGCCCGAGTTTCGCCGCGGCGACTTCGCGGCCGGCATCCGCGCGGGCGTGCGCGACATCAAGGATGTGCTGCTCGGCGATGCCGAAGAGGTGAAGGAGCGCGCGCGTATCTCCCGCCACGGCGAGGATCTCGACATGTGGCAGGTCATTCTCATCATGTTCTGGTTGGGAATTGCGCTCTTCGTGCTGTTCGCGGTCGTGCAGTCGATCAGCACCGCGCCGCAGGCGGTCGGCGGCCGCAGGCGCCGCTCGAGCGGGCCGATCGTCATTCCCGGCAACTATGGCGGCTGGGGCGGCGGATGGTCCTCCGGCGGTGGCGGCGGCTGGTCCGGTGGCGGTGGTGATTTCGGTGGCGGCGGCTCGTCGGGAAGCTGGTGATGCGTAACGCGGCACGAGCGCAGACAGAAGCGCGGGAGACATTCGCATGAGCCTGTTCTCGTCCGGCGACGAGCACCGCATCTCCGCCGCGATCACCGAGGCAGAGCGGCACACGTCCGGCGAAATCGTCGTCGTGGTGGCCGCCCAGAGCGACGGTTATCACTACGTGCCTCCGCTCGTCGCCGCCATCATCGCCCTTCTCGTGCCGTGGGTGCTCATCTTCTTCACGCAGCTCGGGCTCGTGCAGATCTACCTCATCCAGCTCGCGGTCTTCGTCATCATCACCGCCCTGTTGTTCCCGCTGAAGCTGCGCACGGCGCTCGTCCCCGCCAGCATCAAGCATCTCCATGCGCGTCGGCGCGCGATGGAACAATTCCTCGTCCAGAACCTCGACACGACCGCTGGACGCACGGGCGTGCTGCTCTTCATCTCCGTGGCGGAGCACCACGCCGAGATCATCGCCGACCGCGCCATTAACGAGTGCGTGCCCGAGGGGACCTGGCAGCGGATCATCGATAACCTCACCGATGCCATTGGGCGCGACCGGGCGACCGAAGGATTTGTCGAAGCCATCGCGGCCATAGGCGCGGTCCTCGCCGAGCACTTCCCGCCCGGAGAGCACGATCCGGGCGAGCTGCCCGACCATCTCATCATCCTCCCCTGATTTTGCGGCGCGTGTGGGCAAATCCGCCTGCCAGGCCACACCCACGTGCGGGCTCCAGCCGGCCCGTCGTGCGCACCGGTCTCCTCCTGCGGCCGCACTTCGCGGCCCCTCGGCCGGCCCGTGGTCTAGGCCCCAATCGGCTCGCCCCGTCCCCCGAATGGCCGCAGCGCGCCGTCGCAAGCACGACCTTTTTTCCGTGCTATAGGGCTCGCTGGATACCGACGACGGGGAACACACACCGTGGATATGGCAACGTCCGCTCACGACGCCGCAGCAACGGCGCGCGCGCCGCTCTCAGCACGCATCTCCTGGATGCTCTTCGACTGGTCCGTGCAGCCCTTCTACACGCTCATACTGACGTTCCTGTTCGCGCCCTATTTCGCAAACATCGTCGTCGGCAACGGTCCCGAAGGCCAATCCATGTGGGGCTTCGCGGCGGCGATTGCGGGTGTCCTCATCGCGGTGGGAAGCCCGTTCCTCGGCGCCTTCGCCGATGGACGCGGACAGCGCAAACCTTGGATCGCGCTCTTCTCCGTCATCCTCGCCGCCGCCATGGCTTCACTCTGGATCGCCACGCCCGCGGCGCCAATGGCAACCATCTATCTGGTGCTTCTCGCCTTCGTGTGCGCGACTGTCTGCGCCGAGTACACCGCCGTCTTCACCAACGCGATCATGCCGAGCCTCGTGCCCCACAGCGAGCTTGGCCGCCTTTCCGGCGCCGGATGGGCTTGCGGCTATTTCGGCGGTCTTGCCAGCCTGTTTCTCGTCGCCGGCCTCATCGTGCCCATGGGCGACAGCGGCAAGACGATGTTCGGGCTCGAGCCGCTGCTCAGCCTCGATACCGTTGCGCGGGAGGGCGACCGCATCGTCGGGCCGCTGTCGGCAGTCTGGTACCTCGTCTTCATGATCCCGTTCTTCCTGTTCGTACCGGACATCCGCCAGAAGCGCGCCCATGACGGCCGCCCGGCCACCGCCGAGCTTTGGGACACCGTCCGCGCGCTGCCCGGCAACCGCGACATGCTGCTGTTTCTCGTCGCGCGCATGATCTACACGGACGGCCTCACCGCCATCTTCACCTTCGGCGGCATCTATGGAGCCTCGGTGTTCGGCTGGGGTCCGCTGGAGCTGGGCCTCTTCGGCATCATCCTGACCCTGATCGGCGCCTTCGGCGCACTGATCGGCGGCGTGCTGGACGACCGCATCAGTGCCAAGTTCGTCATCATCACGGCCCTGGTTATCCTGCTCATCGGCGCGTTCGGCATCCTGTCCGTCGACGCCAACCACGTCTTCTATTTCGTCGAGGTCGCGCCGAAGGCAGCCGGCTCGGGGCCGTTCTCCTCGGTGGGCGAGCAGGTGTTCCTGGGCTTTGCGATCGTCGTCGGGCTCGTCTCGGCGCCCGTGCAGTCGTCCAGCCGTTCGCTGCTCGCACGCCTCGCCCCACGCGATAAGATCACGCAATACTTCGGCCTGTTCGCCTTCTCCGGAAAGGTGACGGCGTTCCTCGCACCCCTGCTGGTGGCCCTGGTGACGGCCGTGAGCCAGAGCCAGCGCCTTGGCATGTCGGCCATTGCCCTCTTTCTCATGACCGGCATCGCCCTCATGCTGCCGGTACGGATGCCGGCACCCAGGGATTAGCGTGGCCTTCGGCAACCGGGTTTCCGCTAAGCAGCGCAATCGAACGATGGGCTAAGGCTATTTCTGCGGTTCGGCAAAAAACCGAAAACGGCCCTAGCCCGGAACCGGACCGCTTCCCATCTGATGGGCGAAAGGCCTTGGGCGGGCACGCCCCCGCTCGCCCTTCGGGCCGCAGCAGGAGTAGCTTCGATGAACCGCTTTGCCCCGTTGCTTGTAGCCGCTCTGATACCGACGGCGGCCCTCGCCGCCGACGATAAAACCACAGCGACGACCACCGCCCCTCCGGCCAACCCGCCCGCCGTGAACGAGCCCGCGCCGCAACCGCCGCCGCGCACCGCGAGCGAGGTGATCGACGACGCCAAGGCAGCAACGAATGCTGCCATCGAGGCGGCAAAGCAGGCAATCCTGAAGGCTATCGACGACGCCAAGGAGAATGCCGGCGCCGGCATCGAGAAGGGCAAGAAAGCGAGCGAGGACGCCATCGACGATGCGCGCAAGGCCACCACGCTGCTCGACAAGGCCGCCGAGGCCGCGCGCGAGGTGCTCGACAAAGCCAAGCAGGCCACGTCTGAGGTTCTCGACAAGGCGAAGGACGCCGCCGACGACCTCAGCGCGCAGCAGAAGAAGTCGACCGAGGCGGCCCCTGTTCCCGCGCCACCTGTCGCGCCAAAAGAAGAGGGCCCGCGCGACAAGCACGAGCCCTCGACGACCGAAAACCAGAAGTGGCATTGACGC
>Ga0182749_1000494_pt1 | contig 36728 bp, 32 predicted proteins | sample eDN3rd37CKraftMG_FD_128875 | JGI IMG/M metagenome (GOLD analysis project Ga0182749, IMG submission 128875) | Enriched Miracle-Growth compost microbial communities from Emeryville, California, USA - eDNA 3rd pass 37_C Kraft MG (version 2) (version 2) ...
CACCGAAGCACCGAAGCACCGATCACTGCGCAACCGAGCCCTGAGCGGAGAGCCATGTCCCTTCTCGTCGTCAACGCCCGACTGATCACCGTGCCCGCCGGCACCGAGGACCCGGGCTACATCGAGCGCGGCTGGCTGCTCGCCGGAGACGACGGGCGCATCGCCGCCATCGGGGAAGGCGAGCCCCCGAGCCACACCGGAGCCCAGGAGACGCTCGACGCCGACGGCTGCTTCGTCGCGCCCGGCTTCGTGTCCTCGCACAGCCACCTGTTCACCAGCGGGACCCGCGGCCTGGGCGCGGACCAGACGCTGTACGGCTGGTGCGACTCCATGTTCAGCGTCCTTGCGCACGCGACGCCGCAGCAGATGTACTGGGCGACGCTGCACGGAGCTCTGGACTTCCTGTCCAACGGCGTGACGACGGCCTACAACTTCACCGACCCGCTCATCCCCTGGGAGCCGATGATCGAGGGGCGCCGCAGCGGCGCGGGCGGAATCCGGAGCCTGGACCATCACCTCCTGCAGACCGACGGCTGCTTCGACGCGGGGATCCGCTTCGTGGACTCGATCGCTCTGGACGCGACCGTGGGCTCCGACGAGGAGGTGTTCGACCGCTTCGCCGCCTCGGTCGAGCACCTGCGGGGCCTGGACGCCGACTACGCGCTGGGCGCCTCGGTGATGGGACAGGTGCAGTGGTCTCCGCGTGCGGACGAGGCGGAGCTCGAGGTTGAGGCCATGCGCCGCTTCGGGGTGACCAACCAGGCGCACTTCCTGGAGACCTACGAGCAGGCGGAGCTGCAGCGCTCCAAGTTCGCGCTCTACCGGGATGCCGGGGCGCTGGGGCCGGACATGATCTTCGGCCACTTCATCCAGACCACGCCGGAGATCATCCGGCAGGCTGCCGAGGGCGGTGCATGCATGTCGTGGCAGCCGGCGTCCAACGGGCGCCTCGCCTCAGGGGTCGCGGCCGTTCCGGAGATGCTGGAACTGGGCATGAGGATCGGCATGGGCCTGGACGACCAGGCGTGCACCGACGTGTCGGACCCGTGGCAGAACATGCGGATGGGCATGTACATGCAGCGGGCGCGAACGCACGATCCCCTGTCGATGATGCCCGAGCGGGTGCTGCGGTTGCACACGCTGGGCTCGGCCACGGTCATGGGGGTCGCGGACCGGGTCGGCAGCCTGGAGGTGGGCAAGTTCGCGGACTTCGTCGTCGTCGATCCGCGCCGCCCCGACGTCGGCCCCCTGTGGAACCCGGTGCGCTCCTACGTGCTCGCCTGCGGGCTGCGCAATCTCAGGAAGGTGTACGTCGGCGGCCGGCTCGTGAGCGAGGAGGGCGTGTCGGCGAACCCGCTGGCGGTCGAGGCCTCGCGCTTCGTGCACGAGCTGCCCGCCATCGCCGGCGAGTTCGACGTCGTCCTCTGACCGGCGGCTTCGCTATGGTCGGCCCCATGAGCTCCGGCATCGTCGACGTCCACACCCACTACACGCCGCCCGGCATGATCGAGGGCTTCATCGAGAAGGGCGACGAGCCGTACTGGCAGTTCCTCACCACCCCGGACGGGCGCAACCAGACCGAGCAGGGCTTCGTGACCGCGGAGCGCATGGTCGAGGACATGGACGCAGCCGGGGTGGCGCAGGCCTGGCTGCAGGCCGGCTACCGCCAGAGCGGGCCGGGCAGCCGGGAGGCGAACGACACCGTGCTCGGTCTGGCCGAGCGCTTCCCCGGGCGCATCGTTCCCTTCGTCGGGATCAACCCAGCGGAAGGCGATGCCGCGATCGCGGAGCTGGATCGCTGCGTGGACCGCGGTGCCCGCGGCGTGGGGGAGCTCAACCCCTATGCGCAGTCCTGCACCCTGGACGGCCCTGAGATGCACCGGCTGGCCGAGGCCTGTGCGGAGCGCGGGCTGCCGATGACCCTGCACATGAGCGAGGAGGTCGGCCGCTTCTACTTCGGCAAGAGCACGCCCCGGCTGGGGGAGTACTACGAGTTCGCCCTGCGTCATCCCGGGCTGAAGCTCATCCTCGCGCACTGGGGCGGCGGCCTGTTCTTCTTCGAGATCATGCCGCTCGTGCGGGCGCAGCTCTCGCACGTGAGCTACGACACGGCCGCATCCCCGCTGCTGTACCCGAGCGGCCAGGTCTTCCCGGTCGCGCTGCAGTGCGCGGGACCCGAGAAGATCCTCTACGGCTCCGACTATCCCTTGCGGATCGTGCGGGGCCAGACGGAGGCGTCCTTCGACCCGTTCCTCGCCGAGATCGCCGCGCTGCAGCTGCCGGAGTCCGCCGCCGCCGCGATCCTCCAGGGCAACGCGGCGCGCCTGCTGGATCCGGCGAACCCGCCGCGATCGCCGGAGCCCGGGCTGTCCCCGCGGCTGGCGGAGGAGGTCGCCGCGTCGAGGCGGCTGGCCGAGCGTCTGGACCTTCCGCTGGATCCCTTCGCCTCGGTGCGGCTGGTCGCCGAGCGGTACCCGGCGACCAGGCCCGTCTTCGAGCGCTACGGGATCCCCTACCTGAACAGTCCCGTGCCGGTGTGGGAGCCGATCATCCAGTCCGCCGCGGCGCGCAACATCCCCCTCGCGGCCCTGGACGGTCTGATGGAGGAGCTGGACCGGGCGATCGGGAGCGAGCCGGCGCCCTGAGGGCGCGCGGGGCGCCGCACGCGCGCCGCCCCTAGGCCGTCGCCGTGGCAGGCTTGTCGCGCCGCCGCTCGCGCAGGCGCAGCAGCAGCTCCCCGCCGCCTCCGACGAGCAGCCCGAAGAACGCCGACGCCGCCATCAGGGTGAAGGAGGCGCTGCTGCCCAGCCCGTCGTGCACGATACCCGCCAGCGTCGCGCCGGCGGGGACTCCGGCGGAGGTGCCCGCCGAAGGGTAGGCGAGGATCTCGGTGACCCGACCACGCGGCGCGCGGGTCTCGGCGAGGGCGAAGACGGAGATCGTGACGGGGCCCATGAGCAGACCGGTGGCGACGACCCCCGCGGCGATCCAGGGGCCGGCGGCCGCGGCGAGGGGCATTCCCAGTGCGATGACGCAGACGCCTCCGATGAAGACGGTGAAGCGTGCGCTCGGCCCCGCGCTCCATCTGCGGGCCCCCGCGGCGAGCGCCCCAGCCCCCATCGCGACGGCCATCACGGCCAGAAGCACCCCGGAGGCCCAGGGGGCGCCATGGTCCTCGCCCCAGGCGACGACGGACACGTCGTAGGAGCCGAAGAAGGAGCCGATGCCCACACAGCCCAGGGTGACCGGCAGGATCGACAGCGGCGGCAGCCGCGCGCTCCAGCCCTTGCCTCGCTCCGACAGCGGGTGCAGCGGCGGCTCCGTACCGGGCTGCGCGACGAGCGCGAGCATGCCTGCGACGCCGGGTGCCAGCGCCGCGGCCACGCCCAGCAGAGGGTGCACCGTGCCCGAGAGCACCGTGATGATCGGCGGTCCCACCACGAACACCATCTGGTCGTTGATCGTCTCGACCGCGAAGGCGGCGATGCGCAGGCTGCCGCCGGTCGCCGCCGTCCACCGGGCGCGCACCGCCGCGGCGATGTCCGGGCAGGACAGGCCCGTGAGCACGGCTCCCGCGAGCCACAGCGGCAGCGGCGCGCGCAGGACCACGAGCGTGCTCGTCAGGGCCGTGGACGCCACCAGGCATGCCAGGGCGACCGCGATGACGCGGCGCTGGCCGCCGCGATCCATTCGCGCGGACCAGAACGGGCCGGAGAACGCCATCCCGGCGACGAGCCCCGCAGAGGCGAGCCCGGCCTCCGCGAAGCTGCCCGTCGTGCTCGAGACGAGGAGGATGAGCCCGAGCGAGAGGTTCGACTTCGGGAAGCGGCCGAACCACCCCGACAGGGAGAAGGCGGCCGCGCCCGGAGTGCGCAGCACGGCGACATACGATCCGAGACCGAGCGGAGTCAGGAGAACCGCTCCCGCAGCGCCGCCTTGGCGATCTTGCCGGTCGGCGTCATCGGCAGCTCCTCGACCCGCGCGAGCCGCAGCGCGGAGGTGTCGAAGGGCAGCGCGGCCTGGACCGCTGCGCGGGCCGCCGGCTCGTCCAGCTCGGACCCGTCCACGGTCACCACGACGGCCAGCGGAGCGGTCCCTCCCTCGGCCGGGACGCCGACGAGAGCGGCCATCGCCACCTCCGGCAGCGTGCACAAGGCCTCCTCGACGTCCCGCGGGAACCAGTGCCGGCCGTCGGCCTCGATCAGCTCGGCGCGGCGGCCGCGCAGGGTGATCCAGCCGTCCTCGTCGATCACGCCGAGGTCGCCGGTGTGCAGCCAGCCGCCCCGCAGCGTCTCGGCGGTCTTCTCCGGCCTGTCCCAGTAGCCGTGCATGTAGCCCCCGCGCAGGCAGATCTCGCCCACCCGTCCGGTGGGCACGGGGCGATCCTGGGTGTCCAGGACGCGCACCTCCTTGCTGGGCAGGGCCGGCCCGATCCGCTGCGCGAGGTCGTCCGCCGCGCGCGGCTCGGGGAATCCGAGGGCGACGAAGCCGCCGAGCTCGCTCTGACCGTAGCTCTCCACGAGCGCGACGCCGAGGTCCCGCGTCCACGCCGCTCTCAGCGCCGGGGCGACCGATCCGCCCCCGGACAGCCCGATGCGCAGTTTCAGCCGTGAGGCCCGCTCCGGGTCGAGCAGCGCCTGCTCGTAGACCTCCTGAAGGATGAGGGGGCTTGCGGCGAGCAGGGTGATTCCGCGGTCCACGAGCGCCTGGTAGCCGGTCTGCGCAGTCCAGTCCTTCATCACGTGCAGAGTGGCGCCGACGGCGATCTCCGGGAGGATGTTGGCGACCAGCGGATTGGAGCTGGCCATGCTCCCCGGGGCGAGGCTGCGGTCGGCGGCGCTGATGCGAAGCCGCTCGCCGATCTCCCGGCTGGCGGTCACCGTGGGCTCGTGCATGAGGCAGGCGCCCTTGGGCTGCCCGGTGGTGCCCGAGGTGTAGGCCAGGTGCGCGATCGCGCTCTCGTCCGTCGCCATGGGCGGCACGGGGAAGCCGGCCGACTCCAGCTCGGCCAGCGCGAAGGCGCCGTCCTGTGCGCCGTCCATGCAGACGAGCGCCGGCCTGCGTGTGAGCGTCGCCGCGGCCCGTTTCACCTCATGCTCCAGCTCGTGGGTGTAGACGATGGCCGCGGGCTCGTGGTCGCCGAGGTAGTACTCGAGATCGGCCGCCAGCCTGACGCTGATGTGCGCGGAGATCGCGCCGAGGTACCAGGCGCCGAACATCGCGTGGAGATAGTCCAGGCCGTTGTGGGCGATGATGCTCACCCGGTCGCCGGGCCGCACGCCCAGGTGGTGCAGTGCGGCGGCCGTGCGGCGCATCGACGCGACGGCGTCCGCGTAGCTCTCCGCGCGGGATCGGTCGATCCAGTGGAACGCCTCGGCGTCGGGACGGCGCTCGGCGGAGTCGATGAGCAGGCCGTGCATGAGCATCGTTCGATGTCTCCTCGGGGTGGTGGGGCGGTGCGGCCGGACAGGCCGGTCTCGCGCCGGCCGGGCGCCGGTCAGGGGCGGGTGAAGGTGAAGGAGTCGATCTCCGTGAGCGCCTCGACGGCGAACTGCATGCCGAGCTCGAACAGCCGTGCCCCCGCCTCGGCGGTGGCGCCGGTGGGGTCGCCGACGATCCCGAGCGGGCCGAAGTCGTCCGAGAGCCACCCGAAGCTCACCGGCTTGCCGTTGAAGCCGATGTGCCGGTACTCGGCGAGGTGCTCGGGGACGTTGCGGACGAAGCGCGACGGGTCCACCAGCTCCGGGCGCAGGTGCATGACGAGGGCGGTCTCCGAGTAGCCGCCGTGGATGCCCAGGCCGTGCTCGTTCGGGCTGCTCTTGCCGCCGGCGGCGGAGGGAACGTTCACCGCGGGCATGAAGAAGGTCCTCAGGCCGAAGCGCTGACGCAGCTCCCGCAGGGCGACGTTCAGCAGGGCGACGTTCCCGCCGTGACCGTTCATGAACACGATCGTGCGGGCCGGCGTGGTCAGCAGGGAGCGGCCGATGTCCAGGATCACGGCGAGCAGCGTCTCCGGGCTCAGCCAGAGCGTCCCGGGGGCCCAGGCGTGCTCGTTGGACTTGGTCACCGACAGGGTCGGCAGCTGCCAGACGTCCAGCCCTGAGGCCGCGGCTCGCCGCACGGCCTCGCTCGCGCAGGCCTCGGCGACCAGGGCGTCCGTGATGAGCGGCAGATGGGGGCCGTGGTGCTCGATCGCGCCCGTGGGCAGCACGAGGATGGAGCGCTCGGTGAGCGTTTCGGCGGCCGCGGGGCCGGACAGCTCGGCGAGCAGGCGGCTTCCGCGTGCGCCCGCCGGGGCGCTCACTGGATCGCCCCCTTGCGGGGACCGGCGTACTCCGGATCGAGCTTGCCGGGGTTGAGGATGCCGCGAGGGTCGGTGAGCCTGGCCAGCTCGACGGTGGCCTCGACGTTGAAGTCGACGTTCCACTGGTGCGGGTTGTGCACGCCTACGCCGAGCGCGTTGAGCGCGGCGATCCCGGCGTAGACCGCCTCCTCGCTCACGTAGTCCCCGGCGATCATGCCGATGGGGTGCGAGCGGGTCGCCTCCAAGTGCAGCTGGGCGCCGGGGAACACGCGCTGCACCGCGTCGAGGTCCTCGACCAGCGGCATGCCGCTCACCTCGAGGTGGAACACCGGCTGAGGCTGGCTCTTCTGGTACCACTCGATGGGGTGGTTGTAGCTGATCATCGAGATCTTCGCGCTGGCCTGCGGGCCCTCGCGCACGTCCTCGACCCGCCCGCCGGCGGCCTCGACGATCGCGGTGACGGCAGGGATGATCTCGGCGGCGAGGATCACGCGCAGGCTCGCCCGGCCGGGCGGGATGGCCGGGTCGGCGGGAAGGGCCGCGGCGATGGCCGGGCCGTCGCCGGAGACGAGGCGCGGTGCGGGATCGAGCCCGGCGATGGTCTGGGTCACCGTGATCAGCTGCGCGAGCTCGGGGAAGCTCGCGTACAGGCCGCGCCAGTCTCTCAGCGGCTCCGTGCGCACGGTGGCTCGGACGATGACGCCGGCCGTGCCGTAGTTGTGCACATAGCGCTGCGCCTGCTCGCCCTCGACGTGCACGATCTCGTCGCTGCCGTCGGCGTGCACGACGTCGAGTGCGGCCACGAAGCCCCTGTCGTTGGAGCCGTGCTCGATGGATCCCGTGCCGCCGGATCCGCCGGAGAGGAAGCCGCCGATGGTGGACTGCATGGTCGAGGGGTACATCCAGAGGGCCTGGCCCGAGGCCCAGGCCGCCTGCTCCAGGAGGACCATCGGTGCGCCGGCCTCGGCGGTGATGAAGCCCTCGCCGACCTCGAGGATCGCCTTCGCCCGCGTGGTGTCGATCACCAGGCCGCCGTGCAGCGGGATGCCCTGGCCGTAGTTGCCTGTGCCCTTGCCCCGCACGGTGACGGGCACGCCGTGCCGCGCAGCGGCCGCGACCGCCTTCGCGATGCCCTCCGCGTCCGGCGGGGTGGCCACGAGGTCGGCCAGGCCGAGCGGCAGCTTCGCCGCGATCACGGGGGACATGGGGGAGCCGTCCACGCTGGCGCGCTCGCGCACGCGCGGCTCGGCGCTCACGTTCCTCTCTCCCAGCAGCGCGATGAGCTCGTGCTCCAGGGCGAGGACGGGGACTGCGGTGTCGGTCACGAGGTGGTGCCTTTCGGAGGGTGGTGCGGGGGATGCTGCGGATCGTGGCCCGCGCGACGGGGCGCCGCGCGGGCCACGGGTACTGCGTGCAGCCGGGGCTGCTACTTGCTCAGCCCGATCGAGCTGTCGATGAACGCGTTCGTGACGAGGTCGTCGGCGGTGAGGCCGGACTTCGGCGCGCTGCCCATCTGGGTGTAGATCGGGATCGCCTTGTTCAGCAGGTCGGAGACGCGGGCGGTGTCGAAGTCGCCGATGCTGCCGTTCGTCCCGTTGCTGACCAGACCGAGGTCGATCACGGTCTTGTTCGCGTAGTCGGCGACGCCCTGGCTGTACACCCAGCCGTTGTTGTACGCGTCGACGAGCTTCAGGATGAGCGCGGTGGCGGCGCTCGGGTTCGCGTAGTAGTCGACCTCGGCCTGCTGCAGCACCGGGACGAGCTTCTGCAGGCAGGGCGTCAGCGACTGCAGCTCACCGCTGCGCACCGACATGGAGGACTGGTACGGCGCCCAGCCGGCATTGGCGATCAGGTCGAACTTCACCGGCTTGTCCCAGGCGCTGACCTCGTTCTCGTAGATGTACGGCTCGGACGAGGCGAAGCCCTGCTGCATGTCCTTGCCTCCGCTGGCCACGAAGTTCGCGGGGGTGCCGTCGTAGCTGCCGTCCAGGTTCGCCGCGTCGATGAAGCCGGCCGACTTGAGGTACTCCATGTATGCCGAGCCGTCGAAGTAGCGCCACACCCCGCCGGTCGCCTGCAGCGCGGACTTCACGTCCTTGATGGAGGACACGTTCGGGTAGCTGGTCGGGTCCCACATCACCATCGTCGGGCTGACGTCCAGCGGAGCGAACACCGCCGTGGTCGGCGTGGTGTTCGACAGCTGGATGGCCTCGTCGGTCGCGACGTAGCCGAGGGTGATGTCCTTGTCCTGGTACATCTGGCTGGACACCGTCTGGAAGCCGATGGCCGGGCCGCCCGCGCGGATCTCGATGTTCACGCCGGTGGGCTGGCCCGCGGCCATGAGCGGCCCGGAGACGGACTTGTTGCTCGCGTCGATCGTGTAGTCGCTGCCGAGGAGCTCGTACAGGTGCCCGTGCTCCGCCTCGGGGTTCCAGTCCGTCTGCACCACGATGGTGGCGGGGCAGACGCCGGACAGATCGACCGCTCCCGCGGCGGCAGACGGGGCGGAGGAGCCGCCCCCTCCGGCTGCGGAGGAGGGGCTGCTGCAGGCGGCGAGCGCTGCGGAGGCCGCGAGGATGCCGGTGATGGCGACCGCGCGGGCAAGGGTGCGATGGTGCATTCGTCACTCTCTTTTCTGTGTCGGGTCGTGCGTGGATGGTGCAGGGAGCAGGTGCAGGAGGGGGTGGCACAGGCCGGTCGGGGAAGCGATCCGGCTGCGGCTCAGCGGCTCCAGTCCGGAGCGAGGATGCGGGCGGCCCGCCGCAGGCGTGCGCCGCATACCGCCGGGCGGCCCGGTGCTACTTCGCGGCCTCGTACCAGCGGCCGACGGCGGCCTTGGCGATCCAGCCGAAGATCAGGAAGATCACCACGCCCAGAAGGCACGCCGCGATGATCGCCGCGAACAGCTCGGGGCTCTGCAGCCGGGACTGGTAGTTCGAGATGAGCGCCCCGATCCCGGGCTCGCCTCGGCGGAAGAAGTAGTCGCCGACGATCGCGCCGATGACCGAGAGGCCCGCCGAGATCCGCATGCCGGCGAAGATCGCCGGGAGCGCAGCGGGCATGGTCAGCTTGGTCAGCACCACCCAGCGGGAGGCCTTCTGCAGCTGGAACAGCTCCCGTTGCGACTTCTCGACCGACTGCAGCCCGAAAAGGGTGTTGGACACCATCGGGAACAGGGCGATCATCACGCAGACGATCATCCGGGCGGTGAAGTCGAAGCCGAACCAGAAGCCGATCAGGGGTACCAGCGCGAGGATCGGGATGCACTGCAGGATCACCGCGTAGGCGTAGGTGGAGCGCTCCACCCAACGGGCCAGCGACATGCAGACGGCCCAGGCGACGCCGATGACGATCGCGATCGCCAGGCCCGCGAGGGCGACGCCCGTGGTGCGCATCAGCGCGACCATGATGTCCGCGAAGACGGTGCCCTTGAAGTAGCCCTCGGTGAAGATCTCGTGCGGCATCGGCAGGAGGTACTCGATGCCCTGCGAGGCGAGCACGACCCCCGAGATGAAGTACCAGATCCCCAGGATGACGACCAGCACCGCCAGCGGCGGCCCGACCAGGCGCGCGGCCCGGCCGAAGCCGCTCGTGCGTCGCGCGGGGCGAGGAGCGGGGCGCGACGGCGCTGCCAGCGCCCCGGCCTGGGTCGCACCGCCGGCCTGGATGCTGCTGCTGCCGACGTTCTCGGTGGTTGCGCTCATGAGTGACCCTCCCGGAGTGCGTGAGAGACCTGGCCGACGAGCTTGCCGAACTCCGGCGTGTACCGGACCTCGGGGTCGCGCGGCATGGGGAACGGGACCTCGACGGTGTCCACGACGCGGCCGGGCCGGCCCGACATGACGACGACCTTGGTCGAGAGGTAGACGGCCTCGGAGACCGAATGGGTGATGAACAGCCCGGCGAACTGCTGTTCGCAGAACAGCCTGATCAGCTCGTCGTTCAGTCGCTCCCGGGTGATCTCGTCCAGTGCGCCGAAGGGCTCGTCGAAGAGGAACAGCTCGGGGTCGAGGGTGAGCGAGCGGGCGAGGGAGGTGCGCATCTTCATGCCGCCGGACAGCTGCCGGGGCAGGTGCTTCTCGAAGCCCGTCAGCCCGACGAGGTCGATCGCCGCCTTCGCCTTGGGCAGTCGCACCCGCTTGGGCTGCCAGTTCAGCTCGGCGAGCAGCTCCACATTGCTCTGCACATCGCGCCAGGGCAGCAGCGTCGCGTCCTGGAAGACGTAGCCGATGCGGTCGGTGTGCACCTCAGCGGTGCCCTCGCTGGCGGTCTCCAGCCCGGACGCGATGCGCAGCAGGGTGGACTTGCCGCAGCCGGAGGGGCCGACGACGGTCACGAACTCGCCGCGGTCCACGGTGAGGTCGATGCCGGACAGGGCGGTTGTGCCGTTGGGGAAGGTCATGGCGACGCCCCGGAAGTCCAGGAGCGTGGTCGTCGCGGCGGAGTCTGGCCGCACGGGCGGCGATGCGAGGGTCATGGAGCGGTCACCTTCCGGAGGGAGTCGGTCTCGGGTTCGCTGAGGCGGATGGGGCGGGCGGGCGTGGCGCCGGGCAGCGCGGTCTCCACGAGATGGGTGCTGCGGCTGACCAGGCGGCCGCGATGCACGACGATCCGGTCGCCGGGCGCGAAGGCCACCGCCTCGCCCACATTGCTGGCGCGCACGGCGAGCAGCTCGGCACGGGCGCCTTCGACCGGCCCCGCCAGGGGCATGCTCATCACATCGCGCGCGCCGAGGGTGACCGCGCGCAGGGCGTCGTCCGGGGCGAGGTGCCCGGCCGAGACGAGCAGCGAAGCGGTCTCCAGCGCGTCGCAGCGGCCGACGGGGTTGAAGGGGTCGCGGATGTTGTCCGCGCCGCCGGCCACCCGCACGCCGGCGTCCAGCAGCCGCTGCACCGGGGTGAGGCCGCGAGGGATCGAGTGCTCGTGCTGCCAGCCCTGCAGGTAGAGGTTCGTGATCGGCAGGGAGATGATGCCGATGTCCGAGGCGAGCACCTCCGCGATGACCGGCTCGAGCTCGAGCGGCTCCAGCGTCCCCAGGCGCACGCAGTGGCCGGCCGCGAGGGGGACGGTCCAGCCGCGCACCGCCTTCGCGTACTCGGCCAGGGTGAGGGCTCCGCTCAGGCTCTCGTCCGTGTGCAGGTCGACGCCGACGCCGCGGCGCTCGGCGATCCGCAGCAGGCGGGCCAGGTCTCCCAGCGGATCCGGCGCCATGTGCGGTGCGCCGCCGACGAGATCGGCACCCAGGTCGAGCGCGGCCTCGAACACCTCGTCCCCGGAGCGCCAGCCGCCCAGCGCGACGATCTGGATGTCCATGAGGCCGTGCAGCGACTCGCGGACCGCGACCAGCGCCTCGATGCCGCGCAGCGGGTCACCGCCTCCGTGCAGCAGGTCGACGTGGGTGCGCACGGCGGTGGTGCCGTTCGCGAGCAGGCGCAGCGCCGCCGTCCGCGCGCGCTGCGCGATCTCCTCGCCGCTCATCGTCGCCGAGTAGGCCATCCAGCTCTCCACGGCCAGGTCCAGGTCGCCCAGGGGCGGCTGGATCAGATCGAAGGACAGCGCCTTGTCCAGGTGGCCGTGCGGCTCGGCCGGAGCGGTGACGAGGAGGAATCCGCTGAGGTCGAGCACCTCGCCCTGCCCGGCCAGGAGCTCCTGCGGCAGGGGGGTGCCTGCCGGCACCACGGCCGCGACCTTGTCGCCCTGGATCGCGAGATCCGCGCGGCTTCCGTCGGCGAGGGTGGCGTTGGTCAGCGCCTTCACCGGTACCGGGTAGTGCAGGGACACGGGACCTCCAGGGAACGTGCCGCGCCGTCGCAGCTGCGGGATGTCGGTGGCTTGCGCGGACCTCCAAGCCGGCTGGGATTGCTGCGAGCCTAAGGAGCACGCGTTTCCGCGGTGTAACGGCGATGTGAAAAGGATCGACGCACCGTGACGGGCGATCCGGCGCGCGCGGAAACGGCCGTTTCACCGCCGCATCGCGGCGCGTCCAGGGGTGCTCAGAGCTCGATGGTGATGCGCGGGCAGGCGGCCCGGGAGACGCAGATCATCATGGAGCGGTTGTCCTCCTGCTCCTCGGCGGAGAGCACGGAGTCCCGGTGCTCGACCTCGCCGTCCACGACGGGAACCTCGCAGGTGCCGCAGGTGCCGACGCGGCAGCTGGACAGGGCGAGCACGCCGGCCTGCTCCACCGCGTCGAGGATCGAGCGGTCCGGCGGCACCTGGACGGTGATGCCCGAGAGCATGAGGTCGACCTCGAAGGGCTCGGACCACAGCGGCGGGCCGAGCACCTTCGCCTCGAAACGCTCCAGGTGCAGGCTGCCTCGCGGCCAGGAGGCCATGCGCTGCTCGACCTCCGTCATGAGCCGGGAGGGGCCGCAGGCGTAGACGACCGTCCCGGGCACGGCCTCGTCCAGCTCCGCGCCGAGGTCCAGGCGCCTGCCCTCGTCGCTCGGGAAGGGTTCCACGCGGTCCCCGTAGAGCTCCTGCAGCTCGCCGAGGAAGGCCATGCAGGAGCGGGAGCGGCCGGCGTACAGCAGCCGGAAGTCGTTGCCCGCCGCGGCGGCGGAGGCGAGCATCGGCAGCATCGGGGTGATGCCGATGCCCCCGGCGATGAAGAGGTAGCGCCGCCCGGCGCTCGGGGCGAAGACGAAGTGGTTGCTCGGTCCGCGCACGCGCAGGCTCGTGCCCGGCAGCGCGTTGTCGTGCAGCCACCCGGAGCCGTCGTGCTCGCGCAGCACCCCGATGCGCCACAGCTCCCGCTCGGAGGGCAGGGAGCACAGCGAGTACTGCCGTTCGCGGCCGTCCGGCAGGAGCACGTCGATGTGCGAGCCGGGCGACCAGTTCGGCAGCACCCCGCCCGGGCGCTCCAGCTCGAACAGCATGACGCCCTCCGCAGCCCGCGTGCGCGAGCGGACCCTCAGCTCGAAGTCCGTGCCGCCGGTCATGGCGCCGCCTCCACGCCTGGCTGCGCGGGGCTGGACCGGCGGCTGCGCCCGGCGCGACGGCTTCGACTCATCGCCCGACCCTGGCCTTCAGTGCGGCGACGATCTCGTGCTCGTCCGCAGAGAGCAGCTGCCCCTCCTCGACGACCACGCGCCCGTTCACGATCACGGTGCGCGGCCGCCTGCCCGGGTTGGTCCAGAGCAGTCCCGCGAGGCGGTCTCCCACCCCCGCGTCGGCGACTCCGCTCACGTCCCAGAGGCACAGATCGGCGGCGCTTCCCGGGCTGAGCCGGCCCAGCTCGGGGCGCCCCAGGCCGTCCGCCGAGCCTTCCGTCGCGAGGGCGAGGGCCTCGGCCGCGGCGAGGGGCCGGCCGGCCAGCGGCGCGAGCTGCATCGCCAGGCGCGCGTCCGCCAGGAGGTGCCCGGCATCGTTGCTGCCGCCGCCGCTGGTGCCCAGGCCCACGCGCACGCCCGCCTCACGCAGCCGGGCGACGGGGGAGACGCCCCACCCCATGGGCAGGTCGCACGCCGGGGCGTGCGTCGCGCTCGCGCCCGTCGCGGCCACTCGCCCGATCTCCGCCTCGGTGACCCCGCACAGATGCGCGAGGGTGACGTCGGGGGCGAGCCAGCCCCACTCCTCCAGCAGTTCCAGGGGTCGCCGGCCGTAGCTGTGCGCGGCGACCTCCACGTCCACGACCTCGTTCGCCTGCGTGCGCCGCCGCAGGCCGTGGCGGGCGGCGACCTCGCCCAGCAGCTCGAAGGTCTCGCGCGAGTCGCTGTGCACGCCGGCGGGGCCGACCGCGAGCTGCAGCATGCCGTCCTCCGAGACGCCCCCGGGTCGCCCGGGCACGAGGGCCTGCACGATCGCCTCCGCCGACGCCGCGGCCTCCTGCGGGTCGTCCCGGGCGGCGCCGCGGACGAAGGCGAGGCGGGCGCCCAGCTGCGCTGCCGCCCCGGCCGTCGCCCTCGCCATCGCGACCGTGTCGGCGCCGGCCGGCCAGGTCAGATGGTGGTCGGCCACCGTGGTGACGCCGCACAGCAGCGACTCGGCGAGCCCGGTGCGCGCCGCGAGGCCGGTGAGCTCGGCGTCGGTGCCGGCCTCCGCATAGGCCTGTGCCATCGCGGGCAGCCATTCGCGCATGGGGATGCCGCGAGTGCCCGGAAGGGTGCGGAACGCGGTCTGCAGCAAGTGGTGGTGCGCGTTCACCAGCCCGGGTGTGACGACGCATCCGCTGGCGTCGATCACGGCGTCCGGCTGCAGGCCCGCCGGCAGCTGGGAGACCACCCTGCCGTCCAGCAGGGCTAGCTCGCCCGCGCGGACCGTGGACGAGTCGACGACGACGGCCTCCGCGCCTCGGACGAGCAGCGCGCGCGGCGGGGGCGTCATGCGACGGTCGCCGCCGCTGCCCTGAGCCCTGCCGTGCGGAAGGCGGAGCCGCGGTGGGACTCCGGCAGCCGCGCCTGGCCCTGACCGAAGAGCCGCTCGCGCAGCGTGCCCGGCGCGTAGTCCTCCTGGGCCAGGCCGCGCCGCCGCAGCGCAGGCAGCAGCAGCTCGATGAAGTCGTCGTAGCTCTCCGGGTTCACGTTCGGCTGCACGAGGAAGCCGTCCGCGTCGGTGTACTCCGCGAAGGACGCGGTCTGCTCGGCCACCTCCTCCGGGTCGCCCACGAGCACGCTGCCGTTGATGCCGCCCGTGCGGAAGGTCTCGAGGATCTCGCGCACCGTCGGCCCGGGCTTGTCCGGGGTGCCCATGTAGCGCTGCAGATTGCTCAGACCCTGCTCGGTGCTCAGGTCCAGCGGCAGCGGACTGTCCAGCTCGAAGCGCAGCAGGTCGACGCCCGTGTTGCCCGCGAACACGGCGGCGGCACCCTCGACGGAGGACAGCGCGAGCATGCGCTCATACTTGGCCTGCGCCTGCTCCGAGCTGGGAGCGGTGATGAACATCGAGCCGATGAGCACCCTGATCGCGTCCGGCTCGCGGCCCGCAGCGACGGCCGCGGCGCGGATGGCCGCGATGTTCCGCTTCACCTGCTCCGGGTCACCACCGGCCACGAAGACGACCTCCGCGTTGCGCCCGGCGAACTCGACGCCGCGTCGCGAGGTGCCCGCCTGCACCAGCAGCGGGGTGCGCTGCGGCGAGGGCGGCATCGTGAGCACGCCCTCGGACCAGAAGTGCGGACCGTGATGGCGCACCATGTGCACCTTGGCCGGGTCGGCGAACACCCCTGCCGCCTTGTCGCGCACGAGCGCGCCGTCCTCCCAGCTGCCCTCCCAGAGGCCGAAGCAGACGTCGAGGAAGTCGTCGGCCATGTCGTAGCGCAGATCGTGCGGGATGAGGGGCTTGCCCAGCAGTGCGGCCGCGGTCTCGCCCGAGGAGCCGGTGACGACGTTCCATGCGATGCGTCCCGCGCTGAGGTGGTCGAGCGTCGCGAGCCTGCGCGCGAGGTTCCCCGGGAGCTCCGCCGTGGTGGACATGGTGAGGATGAAGCCCAGCCGGGACGTCGTCGCCGCGAGCGCGGAGACGACGGGCAGGGGGTCGCCGTGGGGGATCTGCCGGCCCTCGCGCACGGCTGCGGGCAGCAGCTCGCCATCCAGGGCGGGGAAGCCGTGGCTGTCGGCCAGGAAGAGCAGGTCGATGCGCGCGTCCTCGAGCTTGCGGGCGAGCGTGGTCCAGTAGTCGAGGTTCATGAACTCGGACGAGGTGTCCCGAGGGTCGAGCCAGGACGAGCCGATGGTCCCGTTGGGGCCGACGTACTGGAAGATCCCGAACACGAGCGGTCTGCGCATCTGAAAGCCTCCACGATCCCGGCCGGTCCGGGCGCCTTCATGGCTATCAGCCGTCCGTTTCCCCGGTGTGAAGCCGGTGTTTCACGCGCATGAAAGCGGCTCTGCCCCCCGCACGGGCGGGCCGTGGCGGGGGGCAGAGCAGGGGGAGCTCCGCTCAGGAGCTCGGGGCGCAGCGAGAGCGGTCAGCCGGCGACGACCGGCCCGGTGTGCAGGACGTCGACGTTCTGCTGCGGGCAGCCCGACAGTCCGCTCGTGGGCAGGAAGATGGCGCCGTAGTTGTTCGGCGGGTAGATGCGGAAGCCGTCGACCGGCGTCGGCGTGCACCCGGCGATGTTGCCGGCCTCGGTCACGGTCACCGTGATCGTGGCCGTCCCGCCCGGCTGGAGCGTCACACGCTGGGGCGCGACGGTGGCGTCGCGTTCCGCGGGCGCCCCGATCTCGGTGCCGTTGCCGTCGCCCACGAAGGAGATCCCGGGGTAGCCGCCGGCCTCGCACGGCACCTGGCTGATGTTCTTGACGGTGATCGGCACGATCGTCGAGCCGGCCGCTCCCTGCGCCTGCCCTGTGCTGAGCAGCAGCTGGTTGATGGTGCAGGTCGACGGCGGCATGGGCCCGGCCGTCGGGGTGGGCGCGGGGCCCGAGCTCGGGCTGGGGGCGGGCGCCGCGCTCGTCGTGGTCGGCGCGGGCGAGGGGGCCGGCCCGGGCTCGGGCAGGCAGGCGGACAGTGACAGGGCGACCCCGGCGGCCAGCACCGCGGCGGCCGGGATGAGGAGCGTTCGGCGCATGGGCCACACGTTAGGGCTTCGGCGCCTCCGCTTCGTGGAGGCACGGCGTCCTCGCGGGGCGATCACGGCGGACTGTCGGCGGATCGTGTCCTGATCGTGATCGGCGCGGGCCGCCCGGCGCTCAGTTCCAGAAGCCGTCGTGCGGCCGGGCCGCCTCCTCCTCCAGCAGCGGGCCGAGCACCTCGATGCGGCGCTGCCCGCGGGCGAAGACCTCCCGGCACGGCAGCGAGAAGGTCGGGTTCTCCGGGTGCGCGCCGGTCAGCTCGAGCAGGCGCTCCTCGGACAGGGCGTAGACCACCCGTCCCACGCCGGTCCAGTACGCAGCGCCGGAGCACATCGCGCAGGGCTCCGCGCTCGTGTACAGCGTCGCCGACGCCATCCGCTCGGGCCCGAGCTCACGGGCCGCCGCCGCAAGCGCTCGGAGCTCCGCGTGCTGGGTGGGGTCGCCTTCGGGCGGGAGCGAGTTGTTCCCCGCGCTCGCGGCGATCACGCCCTCCGCGTCCACGACGAGGGCGGCGAAGGGGTGCTTGCCCTCCTCGCGCGAGAGGCCGGCGAGCCGGATGCACTCGCGCAGCAGGCGCAGGTCCTCCTCGGAGGCGACGGCCGGACCGCCCTGGGGGGCGCCGGAGGGGGCGGGCGTCATCGTGCTCATCGTTCTCGAGGATACGCGCCCGGGCAGGCTGCTCTGTTCCCGGGATGCCCTCCGCTGCTATCGTTCGATCGGTCCGGTCGATCGGTGGCCGGCCTTACCCCGAATGAAAGGGACCTGCAGCAATGTCCGACCCCAACGCTCCCGAGCCGGGCGCGCCGGTGCCCCCCGCCCAGCCCGCCTATCAGGCCCCGGCCCCGAGCTACTCGGCGCCGGTGACCACTCCGAACACCTATCCCGGCAAGACCCTCGGCATCGTGGGCCTTGTCCTGTCCTGCATCTTCTTCTTCGGCATCTCGGTGCTGGTGGGCCTGATCCTGAGCATCGTGGCCCTCGTCCAGTCCCGGAAGGCGGGGTACAAGAACGGCCCGGCCCTCGCCGGCATCATCATCTCCGGCGCGCTCATCGTGATCGGGATCATCGTCGGCATCATCATCGGCGTGACCCTCGGCGCGGTGGTCGGCCATATCGCCGAGGTCTGCAACCAGTACGGCCCGGGCACCTGGGACGTCAACGGGGTCCGCTACACCTGCAGCTGATCCCCGCGCTCGCATGAGCAGAGCGCCCGGTGCCGTCGTCCTGGCGACGACGGCACCGGGCCCTCTCTCCGGGACCCACCCTCACTCCGACAGGCATGACAGCTTCGACAGGCGACGGCGCCGACGCGGGCGCCGCCCCCATCCCATCCAGGGCAGGTGCCGCGATGACCGAGGTCGAGCCCTCCGCTCCCGTTCCCGGCTCCGAAGCCGGCTGGTACCGGCGCCCCCTCGGCGTGGCGCGGGCACCGTACCCGCCGCGCCCCGCCTACCCTGCTGTCTCGGGCGGCTCGCGCCACGGCTCCTCCCGAGCGGCGTACCCCCGTGCGGGCTCTGTGGCGCCGGTCTACACCCCCTCCGCCCGGTACCCTCTCCGGGCTGGGCAGCGCTCCGAGACCACAGCGGGCCCGCCCGCCCGGCCGGCCGAGGACCCGGGTCGCGCGCTGGGCGTCGCAGGCTTCGTGCTGTCGCTGCTCGCCTCGGTCGTCGGGCTCGTCGTCTCGATCCTGGCGCTCGTCCGGTCGCGCCGGGCCGGCCGCTCCAACCGCTTCGCGGTGGCCGGCATCGTCGTGGGGGCAGTGACCTCCGCCATCTGGATCGCGGTCCTCGTCGTCCTCTCGGCCGAGTCGCTGGGCCTGCTGGTCCCGGCCGCGCTCGGCGGCGCCGTCGCGGGACCGGGCTGAGCGGCCTAGTCTTGAGCGCATGAGCGCCGTCGGAGTCGGCGTCGTGCAGTTCGCCCCGGGCGACGACGCGGCCCGCAACAGATCGGAGATCGCGCGCCTGACCCGCCGCGCCGCGGAGCAGGGCGCGCAGCTGGTCATCGCGCCCGAGTACTCCAGCTTCTTCACGCCGCGCCTGGGCGAGGCCGTCGTCGCCGCCGCCGAGCCCCTGGACGGTCCCTTCGTGTCTGCGCTCGCGGAGCTGGCCGAGAGCACCGGCGTCACCGTGGTCGCCGGGATGGCCGAGGCTGTCGACGAGCCGGGCCGCTTCTCCAACACGCTCGTCGCGGTCGCCCCTGGCGACGGCCTGGTGGCCCGCTACCGCAAGGTGCACCTCTACGACGCCTTCGGTCAGCGCGAGAGCGACTGGGTCCGGCCCGGCCAGCCCGAGCCGCCGCAGACCTTCCGCGTAGGCGGTCTCGCTGTCGGACTGCAGACCTGCTACGACCTGCGCTTCCCCGAGTCCACCCGTGTGCTCGCGGACGCGGCCGTGCAGCTGGTCGCCGTCCCTGCCGAGTGGGTGGCGGGGTCGAACAAGCTGCATCACTGGAGGACCCTCCTGGCCGCCCGCGCCATCGAGAACACGCTGTACCTCGCCGCGGCCGACCATCCCGGCCCGATCGGCGTGGGCCACTCGGCGATCGTCGACCCCTGGGGGATCGAGCTCGCCTGCGTGGAGCACGGCGAGGGCGTCGCCGTCGCCAGCGCTGCACCGGGCGAGGTCGAGGCGGTCCGCTCGGTGAACCCCGCCCTCGCCCTGCGGCGCTACGAGGTCCGCCCGCTCTAAGCGGCGGCTAGCTGCGCGCGGCGGCGAGGCGGTGGGCGGCCTCCTCCAGCACATCGCGCCTCTTGCAGTACGCGAAGCGCAGCAGGGAGCCGTATTCCGGCGCATGCTCGGGCGAGCAGAAGGCCGTGACCGGCACCGCGACCACGCCAGCCAGGGCCGGCAGCGCGCGGCACAGGGTGGCTGCGTCCTCGTAGCCGAGCGCCGCGGCATCGGCGATGAGGAAGTAGGAGCCGTCCGGACGGCTCACCGGGAATCCGGCCTCGAGGAGAGCGCCCCGCAGGAGGTCGCGCTTGGCGCCCAGCTCCGCGGCGAAGGCGTCGAAGCGCTCACGGGGCAGCGCGAGGCCCGCCGCGATCGCCGGCTGGAACGGCGCGCCGTTCACATAGGTGAGGAACTGCTTCACTGCGAGGATCGCCTCGATGAGCTCGGGCCGGGCGATCGCCCAGCCGATCTTCCACCCGGTGGCGCTGAAGGTCTTGCCGCCCGAGGATATCGTCACCGTGCGCCCGGCCGCGCCGGGCAGGGAGGCGACCGGAACATGCGGCACGCCGAAGGTGAGGTGCTCGTACACCTCGTCGGTGACGATGATCGCGTCGTGCCGTTCGGCGGCCTCGACGACGACGCGGAGGAAGTCCGCGGAGAGCACGGTTCCGCAGGGGTTGTGAGGGTTGTTGAGGAGGATGATGCGCGTGCGGTCCGTCACGGCGGCGGCGAACTCCTCCGGGTCGGGCGTGAAGTCCGGCCAGCGCAGCCGGACGGTGCGGTGCTGCGCCCCGGCCAGCGCGGCGATCGCCCCGTACTCGTCGTAGAAGGGCTCCAGGGTGAGCAGCTCGTCGCCCGGCTCCAGCAGCGCGAGCAGTGTGGCGGCGATGGCCTCGGTCGCGCCGGCGGTGACGAGCACCTCCGTCTCCGGGTCGGCTCCGATCCCGTAGAAGCGCCCCTGATGGGCCGCGATCGCCTCACGCAGCACGGCCATGCCCCGGCCCGGCGGGTACTGGTTGACACCCGCCGCGATCGCCTCGCGGGCCGCTTCGACGACCTCCGCCGGGCCGTCCTCGTCCGGGAAGCCCTGGCCGAGATTGATCGCGCCCGTCTCGGCGGCGAGCGCCGTCATCTCTGCGAAAATGGTGGGACGGATCGCGCCGCCGGTGTCCAGAAGGCCCGCGCCGGCCGCGGTGCGGCGCCATGGGCCGGTGATGGTCATCCCAGCATCATCCCATCGCGGGCTTTCATAAGCGGTTCATAGCTTTCCCAAGGTCACGATCAGATAGCCCCAATCGTGCGCACAGCTTGTCAGGTGAGGCTGGCACCAGCTTGGAAGGAGCACCCCATGTCCGACACCACGGATCCGTCCCCCGCACCGCAGCAGCCCGCCTCCGTCCCGCCGGCTCAGGACAGCCCCACCACCCCGCCCGCGCCTGCGCCGTCGCCGACCGCGCAGGGCGAGGGCGCATCCGCGCCGTACCCCGCGCCGGCCCAGGAGCAGGCGTCCGGCGCGCAGCAGCAGCCGGCGGCCCAGCCGCAGCCCGGCTACCCCGCCGCGGGCCAGCCGTACGCGCCGCAGCAGCCTCAGCACCCGGTCTTCGCGCCCTACGGCGCGCAGTCGCACCTGCAGCCGCAGCCCCACACGCAGCCCACGCAGCCGCTGCCGCAGGGCGGCCCGTTCCAGCCGCAGCCCCACCAGCCGCAGCAGCATCAGAGCCACCACGCACCGCAGGGCTCGGCCTTCGGCCCCGGAGCGCAGCAGGGCATGCCCCCGGTGCCGCCGGCGCAGGGCTACGGAGAGGCCCGCCCGCAGGAGCCCAAGCGGCGCAAGGGCGGCGGCGTGGGCGTCGGGATCGCGGCCGGCATCATCGCCGGCGTCGTCTTCGGCGGTGCAGCCGGCGCGGGCGCGGCCTACGTCGTGGGCAGCAACCAGCCGGCCCAGTCCAGCACCTCCGCCGGGCGCGAGACGATCACCGTGAACAACCCGCAGGACGCCTCCCTGATCACCTCCGTCGCCGCGGTCGCCGCCCCCAGCGTGGTGACGATCTCCGCCTTCGCCTCGGACGGCACCGGCGCGACCGGCTCGGGAGTCGTCGTCGACGACCAGGGCCACATCGTGACGAACAACCATGTCGCCACGATCGACGGCGCGACGAACAACGCCGAGCTGACCATCCAGACCTACGACGGGCGGCTGCTGCCGGCGAAGATCGTCGCGACGGACCCGATCGTGGACCTCGCCGTCCTGCAGGTGGACGGCCTGAACCTGCCGGCGATCCAGTTCGCCGACTCCTCGAAGCTCAACGTCGGCGACGTGACGGTCGCCATCGGGGCCCCGCTCGACCTGCCCGGCACCGTCACCAGCGGTGTGGTGAGCGCGCTGGACCGCGGCATCCAGGTGCAGTCCTCCGCTGTGCCGGACCAGTCGCAGCAGGACCAGAACCAGCAGCAGTCGCCGTTCGACTTCTGGAACCAGATCCCCGGCACCCCGGGTCAGCAGACGCAGCCGCAGCAGTCCTCGGGCGGCTCGTCGATCTCCCTGCCCGTCATCCAGACGGACGCGGCGATCAACCCGGGCAACTCCGGCGGCGCGCTGCTGGACAAGGACGGCAAGCTCATCGGCATCAACGTGGCGATCGCCGGCAGCGGATCGAGCGACGGCAGCCAGAGCGGCAGCATCGGGCTCGGCTTCGCCATCCCGTCGAACCTCGTCAAGCGCGCGGTGGACGAGCTGATCTCCCATGGCAGCGTCTCGCACGGCCTGTTCGGCGCCACCGTGACCGACCCGACGGCCTCGGACTCGTCCGTCGCCGGGGCGCTCATCAAGGACGTGACCCCCGGGGGGCCCGCGGCCGCGGCCGGCGTGCAGTCGGGCGACGTCGTCACGGTCTTCGACGGCCACCCGATCACGAACTCCACCGACCTCACGGCGGAGGTGCGGGCGCTGCCTGCCGGCTCGAAGGTCCAGTTCACCTACGTGCGGGGCGGCAAGTCGCAGACCGCCACGGTCACGCTCGGCTCGCTGAGCTCCTAGCCCGTCCGCTGCGCCGTCCGACCCGCGCCTGGGGCGTGGCGCCGGGCGGCGCAGCGTGCACCGCGAAGCCCCGTCCCGGTTCGTCATACCGGGCGGGGCGACCGCGTCTTGCAGGTCGCCTTTGATAGCTTTGCCCTCGTGACCGTCAGCGCAGCTTCTCCGAGCGGCGCGGAGGGTCCGGACCGGCGAGGGCGGTCCGCGGCACAGGGGCGCCTGCGGACACGCCAGGGGACCGTCCTGGACCGGGCGATCATCTCCGACCCGCCGATCATCCGTACCGGATCCCATGCCTCACGAGCGATACGGCGGGCCGCCGAGCGCGCCGCTCGGCGGCGGGACGGCGTCGCCCTCGTGCGCCGCAGGGACACTCCGGGGCGCGACCGCGTCGCCTCCTCCGCCCTCGCCGCGCAGGCCGCGCGCGAGGTGGCGACACGCAAGGTCGTGCTCGAGCTGCGCGGCGTGAGCAAGCGCTTCGGATCGACGGTGGCCGTCGACGGCGTGGAGATGGAGGTCCGGGAGGGCTCCCTGTTCGGCGTCGTCGGCCCGAACGGCGCCGGGAAGACGACGACGCTGTCGATGATCACCGGTCTGCTGCGTCCCGACGCGGGGACCATCACCGTGGGCGACACGGACGTCTGGCGCGACCCCGAAGCCGCCAAGCGGGCCATCGGCGTGCTGCCGGACCGCCTCAGGCTGTTCGACCGCCTCACCGGCGCGCAGCTGCTCTACTACGCCGGCGTGCTGCGCGGACTGACCCCGGCGACGGTTCGGGAGCGCGCCGGCGAGCTCGCGACGGCCTTCGGCCTGGAGGACGCGCTGGACCGCCTCGTCGTGGACTACTCCGCCGGCATGGCCAAGAAGGTCGCGCTCGCCGCGGCCATGATCCACGCACCGCGGGTGCTCGTGCTCGACGAGCCCTTCGAGTCCCTCGACCCGGTCTCCGCGGCGAACGTGACCGAGATCCTGCAGAAGTACGTCGCCTCGGGCGGTGCCGTGCTCGTGTCGAGTCACAGCATGGACCTCATCCAGCGCATCTGCGACCACGTCGCGATCATCGTGGCCGGGAAGGTCATCGTCGCCGGCTCGGTGGAGAAGGTGCGCGGCGACCGCACCCTGGAGGAGCGCTTCGTCGAGCTCGCCGGAGGGCGCCAGAGCGCGGAGGGCATGGAATGGTTGCAACCCTCCTCCGTCTGAAGCTCCAGATCCTCGCCAACCTGTTCCGTCGCAGCCGCTGGCAGAAGGCCGGGATCGTCATCGGCCTGGTCGTCGCCGTCGCGGTCGCGGCGCTGGGGATCCTCGGCCTCGTGCTGCTGCGGGGCGCGACAGCCGATGATGCCCGCACCCCCGTCGTGCTGCTCGGCGCCCTCATCGTGCTCGGCTTCGTGCTGGGCCCGCTGGTCTTCGGAGCGGGGGACACGCTCGACCCTCGGCGCTTCTCGGCCTTCGGGATGCGGCCGAGGGGGCTGGCGGCAGGGCTCGTCCTCGTCGCGCTGGTGGGACTGCCCGGCCTGGTGCTCACCGCGTGGCTGTTCGGGGCGGTGGCCACCTGGTCGCGCGGGCCGGCGCCGACGATCGCCGCCGTCGTCGCGATCCCGCTCACGCTCGCGCTGTGCAGCGTCGGCTCCCGCGTCACCGTCGGCCTCGGGGCACTGACCCAGTCCACCCGCCGGCCGCGGGTGCTCGGCCTGACCGTCGGCTCCGTGCTGCTCGTCGTCGTCGCCTCGCTCGCGGTGGTGGTCCTGGGCACGGATTGGACCGCCGGCTCCGGCAGGGTGCTGCCCTCGCTGGCAAGGGCGGTCGCCTGGACGCCGTTCGGCGCGCCCTTCGCGCTGCCTGCGGACGTCGCCGAGGGGCAGTGGCTCATGGCGCTGGTCGAGCTGCTGAGCTGCCTCGCGGCGACAGCGCTGTTCGCATGGGCCTGGTTCTTCGTCGTGCGCGGACTGCTCTCCTCCGTCGACCGCCCCGGCCGCGGCCGCTCCTACGCCGGCTCCGGCTGGTTCGAGCGCCTGCCCGCAGCCCCGGCAGGCGTGATCGCCGCCCGCACCTTGACCTACTGGGGCCGCGATCCGCGCTACTGGACAAGCCTGGTCGTCATCCCCGTCGTCCCGGTGGTCATGGACGCGGCCCTGGCGATCGCCGGGGTGCCCTCCACCGTGCTCGCTCTGCTGCCGCTGCCGGTCATGTGCCTGCTGCTGGGCTGGTCCGTGCACAACGACCTCGCCGCCGACAGCACCGCGATCTGGCTGCACGTCTCCTCGGGGACCCGTGGTCGCGCCGACCGCTGGGGCCGACTCGTGCCCGTGCTGGGGATCGGCGTGCCGCTGGTGCTGGCCGGCAGCGTGCTGACGACCGCCCTCGCGGAGGACTGGGAGCTGCTGCCCGGCGTGCTCGGGCTCAGCAGCTGCCTCCTGCTCACCGCCGCGGGCCTGTCCAGCCTGCTGTCGGCGGCCTTCCCGTACCCGACGCCGCGGCCGGGGGACAGTCCCTTCTCCCAGCCGCAGTCCACCGGTCCGGCGGCCACGGTCGTGCAGGCGCTGAGCCTTCTGGCGGCGCTCGTGCTCTCCATCCCCGCGGCGGCGGCGTTCATCGCGGGCATCACGGGGGACTGGCGCTGGCATTACCTGGCGCTCGTGCTCGGCCTGGGCGTGGGAGTGCTCGTCCTCATCGCCGGGGTGCGCACGGGAGGGCGCGTCTTCGAGCGTCGCGGCCCCGAGATCGTGGGCTTCGCGCAGCTGTTCGACTGAGCACGCGGTCCCCAGGCCGCCTGGTCGCCCCGGGCCGGCCGCCGGGGCGGGGAGGTAGAATCGCGGCATGAGCGACAGCGGAGCCGAGCAGCCCCTCACCGGCGGATCGACGGACGTGCTGGATCGCGAGCTCGAGAAGCTGCTCGAGCAGGAGGGCGTCGAGCCGGGCGACCACGAGCGCTTCTCGCACTACGTCCCGAAGGACAAGATCCTCGAGTCGGCGCTCACCGGCAAGCCCGTCCGCGCGCTGTGCGGCAAGAAGTGGACGCCCGGTCGCGACCCGGAGAAGTTCCCGATCTGCCCGACCTGCAAAGAGATCTACGAGCGCCTGCGCGCCTGAGGCCCGCGCCCGCCGCTCAGCCTTCGAACACGGTCGGGAGCACCGGGTCGCCCGCTGACAGCTGCAGAGCCCGCAGCGGCAGCTCCTGCATCGTCGCGGCATGGCGCTCGCGCGCCAGCAGCACGCCGCCGGGGCCGAGCCAGCGCTCGTCGATCGTCCCGTCCACGACCAGCGGGACCAGCACGGGCCTGTCCTCGTCGCCGGGGACGTCGACCGCGCTCGCGGCCTCGCCGAGGTGGACGATCTCGGCGACCGCCCTGCCCCCGGCCAGGCGCCGGGTGACGTTCTTCCGGCCGCCGATCGAGGCCTTGCCCGAGGAGGTCTTCGCCACGGGCAGCCACGTGCCGTCCTCCTCCTGCCGGGCCACGAGCTTGTAGACCATGCCCATCGTGGGCGTGCCGGAGCCGGTCACCACGGAGGTGCCCACGCCGTAGGAGTCCACGGGCGTGGCGGCCAGGGCGGCGACCGCGTGCTCGTCGAGGTCGTTCGTCACGATGATCCGGGTGGCGCGGGCGCCCAGCTCGTCCAGCAGGCGGCGGGCCTCCGAGACCACGACGCGCAGATCGCCGGAGTCGATGCGGATCGAGCCGAGCCCGGTGCCCGCGAGCTCCACCGCGTTGCGGATGCCCGACTCGATGTCGTAGGTGTCCACGAGCAGCGTCGTGCCGGCGCCCAGGGCGTCCAGCTGAGACCGGAACGCGTCGCGCTCGCTGTCATGCACCAGGGTGAAGGCGTGGGCCGCCGTGCCCATCGTGGGGATGCCCCACAGCCGCCCCGCCTCGAGATTGGAGCTGGCGGCGAAGCCGGCGATGAAGGCGGCCCGCGCGGCGGCGACCGCGGCGTGCTCCTCCGCTCGCCGCGAGCCCATCTCCGTCACCGGGCGGCCCTGCGCAGCGCCGACCATCCGGCTGGCCGCCGTCGCGACGGCCGAGTCGTGGTTGAGCACGCTCAGGGCGATGGTCTCCAGCAGCACCCCCTCCGCGAAGCCCGCCTCGACCACGAGCACCGGTGAACCGGGGAAGAACGCCTCGCCCTCCGGGTAGCCGTGGATCGTGCCTCGGAAGCGATAGTCGGCCAGCCAGTCCAGCGTCGCCGGGGAGACCACGCCCTCGGTGGCCAGCCAGGCCAGCTCGGCGTCGCCGAAGCGGAAGTCGCGGATGGCCTGCAGCAGCCGGCCGGTGCCGGCGAGCACGCCGTAACGGCGGCCGTTGGCCAGGTGCCGGGTGAACACCTCGAAGACGCAGCGGCGCTCGCCCGTGCCGTCGCGCAGGCTCGCGTCGACCATCGTGAGCTCGTAGCGGTCCGTGAGCAGCGCCGTCGTCTCGGTCACCCGGCCAGCATATGCGCCGCCCGCGCGCGCTCGGAGGCGCCGGATCGCCCGGCTTGCGTCACCCGGCCGCAGGGGGACGGACGGGCCGGGATAATGGAGGACGTGTTCGCGTTCACGGGGTACCGCTGGGACCCGGCGACCGCGACCGCGAGCTTCCGCTACCGCTTGGACATCGTGCGGGACGCGAACGGCGCGGCCATCGCCGGGCCGGAGGAGTTCACCGAGACCGTGAGCTTCACCGTCTCCCGGCGGCCCGAGGGGACGGCCCTTCCCGACGCGAGCCCCGGCTCCGGTTTCGACCGCCTGCTCGTGCTCGCCGGGGCGGTCCTCGGGCTGAGCTACCTCAAGGCCGGCGCGCCGGTGGACTACCGGATCGACCCGGCCGGCCTGAGCGAGCCCGCCCTCGCCTTCCTGCGCGCCGCGCTGCGCGACGGCATGGCCGAGTTCGCCTACCGCAACGGCCTGCCCGGGCCCCTGCAGCCCCGCATCGAGCTCAGCGCCGGCCTCGTCCCCGCATGGGAGCCGCAGGCGTTCGACGCGCAGCGTGCGCTGCGCCCGCTCGTCGCTCTCGGGGGCGGCAAGGACAGTGTCGTCTCGGCCGAGCTGCTGCGCCGAGCGGGCTTCCAGGTGCGGCTCGTCGCGACGAACCCGAACGGCATCATCGACGCGGTCGCGGCCCGCAGCGGGCTTCCGCTGCTGCGCATGCGCCGTACGATCGACCCCCGCCTGCTCGAGCTGAACGCTGCCGGCGCGCGGAACGGGCACGTGCCCGTCACGGCGATGAACACGCTCCTGTCCGTGGCGCAGGCGCAGCTTGCCGGGCTGGGGCCGGCGGTCTTCTCCAACGAGAGCTCCGCAGGCGAGGAGACCCTCAGCTGGGACGGCTTCCCGGTCAACCACCAGTGGTCGAAGGGACCGGAGGCCGAACTGCTGCTGGCCGAGGCGATCGCGGCGCAGCTGGGCGTGGCCGGCGCCTCGTTCTCCCTGCTGCGCGCCTTCACGGAGCTGCGCATCGCCCGGATCTACGCGACGCTGGGCGAGCAGGGCGGGGCCCGCTACGACGATGTCATCGTCAGCTGCAACCGGGCTTACCGGATCAGCGGCGCCGCGCCGAGCTGGTGCGGCGAATGCGACAAGTGCCGCTTCGTCTTCCTCGCCTTCGCCCCCTTCATGCCGCGGGAGCGCCTGCTGCGGATCCTGGGCCGCGACCTGTTCGCCGCAGAGGCGAACATCCCCGGATACGCTGCGCTGCTCGGCCTGGACGAGGCGAAGCCCTTCGAGTGCGTCGGCGAGATCCGGGAGTCGCAGGTCGCGCTGAGTCTCGCGCTGCGCCAGCCGCACTGGCGCGACTCGCCCGTGGCGGCGGCCATGCTCGACCGCCTGCCCGCGCTCGCGGATGCCGCGGACGCCTTCGGCGCCGAGGTCCTCGGCCTGCAGCCCTCGCCCGCGCTGCCCGATCCTCGCTACGCGGAGGCCCGCGATGCGGCTGCCTGAGCTCGCGGGGGAGCGCGTGGTCATCGTCGGCTACGGTCGCGAGGGCCGGGCCGCGCTGGAGCGGCTCGCGCCGGTCGCCGGGCAGCTCGTCGTCGTCGACGCCTCGGAGCGCGCACGCTCGGAGGTGCCCGAGGGGATCCGAGCCGAGGCCTCGCTCGACGCCGTTCTCATGCGGAGCGGCACCGGCGTCGCCGTCGTCTCGCCGGGCGTCCCGCGGGTGCATCCCTGGCGGGCGCAGCTCGCCGCGGCCGGCTGGGCCACCACCTCCGGCTCGGACCTCTGGTTCGCCGAGAACGGCGCGCGCACCATCGCCGTCACCGGAAGCAAGGGGAAGTCCACGACCAGCGCGCTCATCGCGCACCTGCTGCGCGGGCTCGGGGAGAGCGTGGCCTACGGCGGCAACATCGGCACGCCGCTGCTCGCGCTGCCCGAGGCGCCGGGGTACGTGGTGGAGGTCTCGAGCTTCCAGGCGTCCTCCCTCACCTCCTCGCCGCGGATCGCCGTGCTCACCTCGCTGTTCCCCGACCACATCGACTGGCACGGCGACTACGAGCGCTACGTCTCGGACAAGCTCACCCTGCTCGCGCACGCTCCCCATGGGGTGGTGGTCAACGCGGGCGACGCGGAACTGCTGGCGGCCGTCGCAGCACGGTACCCTCACCTCCCGCTGCGCCTCGCGCCCGGGCCGCTCACCTTCCACGTGGCGCACGGTCCCGGCTCGCAGCGCACGCTCCTGCGCGGCGAGGACGCGCTCTTCGACCTGGCCGGCTATGCCCCGCCCGGGGTGCACAACGAGGCCAACCTGTGCCTGGCCTTCGAGGCGCTGCTGGCATGGGGCGTCGACCCGGGCCGCCTGCCCGGCCTGGCCGAGGCGGTGGCGTCCTTCCGGCCGCTGCCGCACCGGCTGGAGACCGTGGCCGTGCTCGACGGCGTCGCCTTCGTGGACGACACGCTCTCCACGAACCCCTCCGCCGCCGTGAAGGCGCTGGAGGCGTTCGCCGACCGTCCGGTCGCGCTCATCGTCGGCGGCCACGACCGCGGTGTGGACTACGAGCCGCTCGCGGCCCGGCTGCGCAGGCATCCGATCGCCGCGCTCGTGACGCTGCCGGAGAACGGGCCGCGTATCGCCGCGCTCGCCCGGGGTGGCGCCGCGGCGGTGCACAGCCGTGAGACCCTCCGCGAGGCCGTCGCCCTGGCGGCGACGCTCGTGCCCCCGGGGGGGGTCGTCCTGCTCTCGCCGGCGGCCCCCAGCTACAATGCCTACGCCAGCTACGAGGAGAAGGCGCAGGACTTCCGGGACGCGGTCGCGGTCCTTGCCACGGGAAGCACGGGAAGGACGGATCGGTGACTTCTGCTGACACGACGGCGGTGCGGGCGGACGGGCGCGCGGTGGACCAGCTGCGCCCCGTGACGATCGAGCGCGGCTGGAGCGAGCAGGCGGAGGGCTCTGCACTGATCTCCTTCGGGCGGACCCGCGTGCTGTGCACCGCCTCCTTCACCCCGGGAGTGCCGCGCTGGCTGACGGGGAAGGGCAAGGGCTGGGTGACCGCCGAGTACGCCATGCTGCCGCGGTCCACCAACGAGCGCAGCGACCGCGAGTCGGTCAAGGGGCGCGTCGGCGGGCGCACCCACGAGATCTCGCGGCTCATCGGCCGCAGCCTCCGGGCCGTCGTGGACATGAAGGCGCTGGGCGAGAACACGATCGTGCTGGACTGCGATGTGCTGCAGGCCGACGGCGGCACCCGCACCGCGGCGATCACCGGCGCGTACGTCGCCCTCGCCGACTCGATCGCCTGGGCGCGCGCGCGAGGCCATGTGCCGCCCAGTGCGCAGCCGCTGCGGGACAGCGTCTCGGCTGTCTCCGTGGGGATCATCGACGGCACGCCGATGCTCGACCTGGCCTACGTCGAGGACGTCCGCGCCGAGACCGACATGAACGTCGTCGTCACCGGACGGGGCCTGTTCGTGGAGGTGCAGGGCACGGCCGAGGGCGCGCCCTTCGATCGCCGGGAGCTGGACGGCCTGCTCGACCTCGCGCTCGGCGGCACCGCGGAGCTCGCCCGGCTTCAGGCCGACGCACTGGCATGAGCGTCCCCGTCGTCCTCGCCACGCGGAACCCGCACAAGGTCGAGGAGCTCGCCCGCATCCTCGGCGAGCTGGCACCCGGCATCGAGCTGCGGGCCGACGACGGCCCGGAGCCGGTGGAGAACGGCACGAGCTTCGAGGAGAACGCGCTGATCAAAGCGCGCGCCGCGGCTCTGCGATCCGGCCTGCCCGCGCTCGCGGACGACTCGGGCATCGCGGTGGACATCCTCGGCGGCTCGCCGGGGATCTTCTCGGCCCGCTGGTCCGGTCCGGCGAAAGACGCCGGGGAGAACCTCAGGCTGCTGCTCTGGCAGCTCAGCGACGTGCCTGACGAGCACCGCGGAGCCGCGTTCTGCTGCGCCGCCGCCCTGGTCGTGCCCGGGGCGGCCGGGGAGGGCCTGCGGGAGACCGTGGCCCTCGGCCGGTGGCCGGGCGCCGTCCTGCGCGAGCCGGCCGGCGGCAACGGCTTCGGCTATGACCCCATCTTCCGCCCGGAGGGCCATGCCGTCTCGGCCGCGGAGCTCACCCCGGCTCAGAAGGACGCCGAGTCGCATCGCACGCGAGCCTTCCGGGCGCTCGCCCCGGCGCTGCGCGCGCTGGTGCCCTAGCCCCGGTCTCAGTCCTCCACGCGGCGCTGGGGCTGCTCGAAGACCGCGCTGTCCAGGACGACGTCCGCCTCCGCGGGGACCGCGGAGTGCTCGGCAGCCCGCTTCTTCGCCTTGCGGGCGTTCGTGAAGTAGTGGATCGCGGTCGGGATGACCGTCACGACGACCGCGCCGATGAGGATGAGGTCGATGTAGCTGCGCACCACATCGGCGACGACGGGGATGTAGCCCAGCACGTACCCCACGAGCGTGAGACCAGCTCCCCAGATCGCCGCACCGATCGCGTTGTACAGGCTGTACTTCCGGTAGTTCATGTGCCCGACGCCGGCGGCCACCGGGGCGAAGGTGCGCACGATCGGCACGAAGCGGGCGAGGATCACCGCGAGGGCGCCGAAGCGCTCGAAGAAGGCGTTCGTGCGCTTCACGTTCTCCACGCTGAACAGCCCTGACTCGCGGCGTTCGAAGACCCTCGGCCCCAGCTTGTGCCCGATGATGTAGCCCACCTCTCCGCCGAGGAACGCCGCGAAGGCGATCGCGAGGCATACCCACCAGATGTCGATGCGGATGAGATGGTGGGCGACGCCGGTGGCGTCGATGGCGGGGAAGGTGAGCAGGCCGGCGATGATCAGCAGCGTGTCGCCCGGCAGCAGAAAGCCCACGAGCAGGCCGGTCTCGGCGAAGATCACCGCGCAGACGACGACCAGAGCCCAGGGACCAGCCCCTTCGATGAGCATCTCGGGGCTGAGCCACGGGATGAGCGCGTGCGGAACCACGGGTCTCCTTCTGATGTGTCGGGAGCGCGTCGGCCCTGCCCGTTCTCTTGAGAGGCGAGCCTAGCCGAGCAGCCCGGGTGTTCGCCGGGAAAGAATGCCGGTAACGTACCTCAGCGTGAGCGAGCCGCGCAGCGTCCTGGACCGTCCGTGGCGCCGACCGGGCCGGCTCGCCTACGCCGGGGAGCGGCTGCGGGGCATCGTCCGCCCGCCCGTGACGATCCAGCCGGCTCCTGCGGGGATCGTGGTCCTGAACGACGAGCCGGTCGTCGTGCGGGACGGGACCGTCCTGCGTGCCAACGTCTTCCTGCCCGACCCCGCCCAGGCGGGGGAGGGGCCTTTCCCGGTGATCCTGTGCGCGCACCCCTACGGGAAGGATCGCCTCCCGCGGCTCCAGCGCGGTCGCTGGCGCTTGGACGTGCAGTACCACGCCATGCGGCAGACGGAGCCGCTGGCCTTCTCCGAGCTGACCAGCTGGGAGTCGCCCGATCCCGCGTTCTGGACGGCCGAAGGCTATGCGCTGGTGAACCTGGACGTGCGGGGCGCGGGCCACTCCGAGGGCGTGGGGGCGCTCCTGTCCGCGCAGGAGGGGCGCGACATCGCGGACGCGGTGCAGTGGGCGGCGGCACAGCCCTGGTCCACCGGCGCGGTGGGCATGCTCGGCGTCTCCTATCTCGCCATCAGCCAGTACGAGGCGGCGGCGCAGCAGCCGGAGGCGCTGCGGGCGATCGCCCCCTGGGAGGGCTTCACCGACGCCTACCGCGATCTGTTCACGCCGGGTGGAATCCCCGAGCGCGGCTTCTCGCGACTGTGGACCACCATCGCGGAGCGGGCGAGCCGCGTGTCGGAGAGCATCGGCCGGCGGCGGGCGGCGCATCCGCTGCGCGACGCCTGGTGGCAGGCCATGGTGCCCGGGCTGGAGCGCATCGAGGTGCCCCTGCTCGTGTGCACCAGCTTCTCGGACTCCGCGCTGCACTCGCGCGGCTCCTTCCGCGCCTTCGCCCGGGCGGCCTCCGCGCAGCGGCACGCCTACACGCATCGCGGCGGGAAGTGGGCGACCTTCTACAGCGCCGAGGCGAAGCAGGCGCAGCGGCGTTTCTTCGCTCGACACCTGAAGGGCGAGCAGAGCGCTGAGCTGCCGCCGGTGCGGCTGGAGGTGCGGGAGAGCCGCGCCGTGGTGGCGCAGCTGCGCGAGGAGAACGAGTGGCCTCTGGCTCGCACCCGCTGGACGGAGCTGCATCTGGGGCCGGAGGGGCTGCAGCCGGAGCCGCCGGGCCGCCCCGTCCGAGCCACCTTCGACGCGCGTCGGCGGGCGCTCGCCTTCGATCACGTCTTCGACCAGGACACCGAGCTGACCGGGCCGATGAGCTTGCGCCTGCGCATCGGCATCGATCGCGGGGACGACGTCGACCTCTTCGTCGGCGTGGAGAAGCGGGACGCAGAGGACCGGTTCGTGCCCTTCGAGGGATCCTACGGGTACGGCCGAGACCTCGTCGCCCGGGGCTGGCTGCGCGCGAGCCTGCACCGGCTGGACCCGGAGCAGTCCGCCGTGGGGCTGCCGGTGCAGGCCTTCACCGGACGAGAGCCGCTGAGCCCCGGCCGGCCCGTGGACGTGGAGATCGGGCTGAGCGAGTCCTCCACGCTGTTCCGCGCCGGCGAGCGGCTGCGCCTGCTGGTCTCCGGGCGTCAGCTCGGACCGCGCAATCCGCTGTTCGGGCAGTTCCCGTCCCTGTACCGGGCGAGCGCGCCGGTGCGGCTGACCGTGCACTGCGGCGGCACCGCCGCCTCCGTGCTCACCGTCCCGGTGATCCCCCCGCCGGCCTGAGCCGCCGGGAGCCGGCCCGAGCTTGCCGCGAGCCGCTGACCGCGCCAGCCGGCCTCCTGCTACAGCCAGTGCCTTCGCCGGAAGACGAGGTAGAGCACGACGGCGAGCACGATCATCGCGAGGATCGCCAGCGGGTAGCCCAAGGGCCAGTGCAGCTCGGGCATCGCGTCGAAGTTCATGCCGTAGATCGCGCCGATGAGCGAGGGGGCGAACAGGATCGCGGCCCAGGCCGAGATCTTCTTCATCTGCTCGTTCTGCTGCACGCTCTCGCGCGTCATCGCGCGGGTGACCAGTGTCGACTGCACCTGCAGCGCGTTCTCCAGCAGCGCGCGGAACGAGTCGGCGCGCTCCACCACCCGGGTGACGTTGTCCAGCACGTCGCGCAGGGAGCGCTGCAGCTCGATGTCGACCCCGTAGCGTCCTGCTCCGCGATGCAGCGCCTGCAGCATCTCCACCAGCGGATGCACGGCCCGTTGGAAGCTGATCACCTCGCGGGAGAGATCGTAGATGCGGCGCGTGAGGGCGTCGTCGTCCGCGTCGCCGAAGAGCTGATCCTCGATCTCGTCGATGTCGTGCGCCAGGCCGTTCACGACCGGCTCGTAGCCGTCCACCACGTGATCGAAGATCGCGTAGAGCACGGCTTCGGGCCCGAGGGCGAGCAGCTCAGGGTTGGCCTCCATGCGCTTGCGGATCTCCCGCATGTCCGGCGCCTCGGCATGCCGGACGGTGACGACGAAGTCCGGCCCGATGAACACGTGCAGCTCGCCGAACTCGACCTCCTCCTCCGCGTCCAGATAGCGGGCCGGCCGCAGCACGACGAACAGCGTGTCGCCGTAGCGCTCCAGCTTCGCCCGCTGGTGGCCGACCTCCGCGTCCTCCACGGCGAGGTGGTGCAGCTCGAACTCGGCGGCGACCGAGCGCAGCTCCTCCCGGGTCGGCCGGTACAGGCCGATCCAGGCCATCCCCTCCTCGGCCCGGTTCAGCGCGTAGGTCTCCTCGAGGGTGTGCGGGGTCTGGATGCGGTGGCCGTCGCGGTAGACGGCGTTGTCGACGAGGGGCATGGCGGGCTCCAACGGGACGGCGCCCGGGAGGGCGCGGATGCGGACCGGAAGATGGCGTGCGTCGGTCTGCCCGGATCGCACCGCGACGTCTGCGCTCAGGCGCCCGCGTCAGCGGCGGCCGGCCGGCAGGCCGACGCGCGGACTATCACTCGACATCGCGCTCACCTCCCGCTGCTCGGCCTGTGCAGGGCCGCCCGCGGCGACCCGCGCCGATCGTAGCAGCACCGATGGAACGGTCGGGACGGCGGTGCAGAGCAGGAAGGCTCGGCCTCCGCGCCGGTCGGGCTCGGGAGCCGGCTCAGCCCAGCGCCCAGAAGTAGGCGCCGTCGTAGGAGGCCGCGGGGTCCGTCGCGATGTTGGCCCAGATCGTGCCGACCGAGTATGCCCCGCCCAGCTTCGCGGGATTCGACACCATGGCCATCCCGTTCTGGTCGATGCCGTAGACCGCGATCGCATGGGTAGTGCCGGGGTTGGTGAACAGCGGCGGGTCGACGATCGCGATCACGGTCTTGTTCGCCTTGAGCGCCTGCCGGAACTGATCGATCGAGTAGATCGGGGCGATCGGGATGCCGTAGTACTGCGATGCCGTGACGATCGAATACCCGGACGCGCCGGCCCCTCCGCGGTTGTAGTCCCCGTGGGCGTTCATCAGGGTCGCCACCTGCACAGGGTTCACGTCGATGCCGAAGCCGCGCAGGGCCATCGCTGTGGAGGTCGGGACGCAGCCGGTCGGACCGATGAGGCCGACACCGATGCGGATGCCCGCCCACGCTGGATCGGTCTGGGAGAAGTAGCTTGGTCCCGCGTTCGTGATGCCGGTCTGCTGCTTCACGGTGAGGTCAGCGCAGGCGAGCGCGGAATCGCTGCCTGGGCCGATGTTGAAGCCATAGACGCATACCTGGTCCGGCCCGGACTCGACCAGCGGGTTCACCTTGGCGTTGAGCCCCTGATAGGGCAGGCTGTAGGGGTCCAGGTCCGGCGAGCGCCAATTGGCGTAGAACGATGCCATGAGCACGCCGTTCTGAGCCACCGCGACTTTGATCGGAACGCCGAGCCGTGAGCGGTCGATCACCCAGCCGGTGATCGAGATGACGCCGGTCTTGGCGTCGATTCCGATCTGCACGGGCCCTTCGGGCGAGTATTGGACGACGCTGAGCGTCAGGGTCTTGCAGCCGAGGGCGACGTCCTTGCCCGGGGCGACGTCGATGGCGGTGACACAGACCTTGTGGCTGCCGCTGCCCACGCCGAAGCCGGCGACGAAGGCGTGCGACCCGGGCACGCCGTAGGGATAGAGGTACGTGCTCGGCAAGGTGGCGGCAGCGCGCCCCCGCGAGCTGCCGTCGACTGTGATGTCGACCGTGATGGAGGCGGACAGCGCGGAGTGGTCGAACGCCCAGCCGACGACGGTGATCTGGCCCCACAGCTCGTCGCCGCTCAGCGAGAAGTCGCCTTGCGGCGACTTGGAGGCCCAGTCGACTTCGACGTCGAGCTTCGAGCAGGCGACGAGCGTGTCGGTGCCTGGTCGCTGGTCGACCGCGATGACGCAGACCTCATGGGGGCCGTTGCTCGTCGTGAACGCCGAGAAGAAGGCGTGCGAACCGGGCACACCGTATGGATAGAGGTAGGGGCTGGGCAGGTTCGCGCTTGCACCGGTGACGATCGCCCCGTCGAGGGTCACGGCCGCGGTGACCGTCGTGTAGAGGTTCGAGTGGTCGAACGCCCAGCCCATCACGACGACTGCGCCGCTCGCGTCGTCCACGGCGATCACTGCGTCTCCTTGTGGCGAGTCGGAGCGCGTCAGGGGCACCACGGCGGCTTGAGAGGTCTCGGAGGAGTCCGAGGGCGGCGGTGTCGGCGTGGGCGTCGAAGGAGGGGCGGGGGACCGGGTTGGCTCGGGGGAGCCCTCGGAGGTGGGTGTCGGGGTCGGCGCAGGCGTAGGCGTGCTCGGTG